>Ga0247727_10009637_pt1 | contig 17397 bp, 18 predicted proteins | sample WisWelCaveWW1625_FD_202498 | JGI IMG/M metagenome (GOLD analysis project Ga0247727, IMG submission 202498) | Biofilm microbial communities from Wishing Well Cave, Virginia, United States - WW16-25 | ecosystem: Environmental > Aquatic > Deep subsurface > Groundwater > Cave microbial mat | place...
CAGGCTTGCCATCCGGCATGAGCGCGCCGACGAGTATCCCCTGGGCAAGCAATACTAGAAAACCCACCGACACCGCATACACAATTCGAACGGCAATTCGCCTGCGCCCGCGCGAGGGACGTCCCGCGGTCACAAGCACTGCATCGGAAAGATGTAAATAAGACGGGGGTAAAAAGATGATACCGATCCACTGTAAACGAAGAAGCAATTCGATCCCCCAATCCGGCACGGTTCTATTCTGCAGCGCCTCGGTCGTAAAAACCACCACCACGCATAATAAAATAATGGCGAACGAACGCGCAACCCGGTCACGCAAATTGAACGAAAGGGCATACATGAACAGCGAGAAGGCTGTGATCGCGATGCCCGCCGTGAGAATATTATTGAGCGTTTGAAGCCCCGCCAGCAAACCTTCCGTCCAACCGTTAAACATCCAGACCATCCAAAATTATTTTACCGCTCGCGCGAAAAACAAAGTCACATCCTGAGTCGGGTAATACTGGTCATTATACCCGCAGAACTCATACCCAAATTTTTGCGCGAGACGGATGCAGGGATGGTTCTTCGATTGCATTTCAAGGATTAAACGACGCACGCCTCTTTCCAAAGCCCAAGCCTGGGTCGCCGTCAAAAGAGCGGACGCGGCGCCTTTGCGTCTCTGCTCCGGTGCGATCACCAGATCAGTCACCCACGCCACAGCAGAGACGTGTTCCTCTCGCGCGCATAGATAACCAACCTGAATATTTTCATGAACGACAACAAAGGTGACATCGCGCCGGGTCCATTCATCGCCAAGCGAAAACGGATTCCGCGGATACGCCACATCCACCGAGCGTGGCAGGCGCACTTCACGGAAGTTCGCGCCCACCTGACCCGAGTCACGCCGCAAGTCCAACTGCCATACATAATCGCTCTGGCAGGTATGGTCCAGCGCCATCAAGCGGGGAATATCGGTGGCAACAGCAAGTCTAATTTCAAACTCAGGCACTCTTCCTCCAGATTGGTTTATAGATAATAACACTCACGAACACCTTCTTGCGCTAGAAAGCGCATTCTACATACGGTTTCATGATTTACGGATTCTGAACACGCACCGCGATGACGCACGGTTCGAGCGTGATGCCAACATTATCTATCAACACGAGTTGCAAAAAATAATCGCCGTTGGCAAGGGTCGTCGTATCCCAATCTCCCAACTTGCCATTTTGCACACGTTGGTCACCAGCCGAAACAGTTGCCCAGGCATTCGAGCCAATGGGCGCTATTTCATATTTATAAAATCCAAAATTTGGGATACTTGCCGTGCCGCTTAACTCTATCACTCCCGTCACCGGGTCACCCGGTTTCGGGGCAGTGATGTTGATCTGATCGGGCACACATCCGCTTGCGCCGCTTGGAGCAGACTGCGTGACAGGGGATAGCACAGCCTGGGTTTCCTCCGCCGGCGACAAGGTGTTGATAGGCGTCGCAAGCAGGTTCAAGGTGGGCGTGGATATTATGTCGGAAGCGGGGAGCGATGGCACAACGAACGTCGCAACAAAAAACTCGGCAAATAAAAAGCCGAGAACGAGCAACCCGAAAATTGTCGAACGAATGAGCCGTCGTAATGCGAATTCACGCTCCAGGCTGTAAACCGAATCTCTCCATTCCCTCCAGGTGAGATACATACTCCTCAGAACAAATAACCCCCATATCGCCAAACCAATGTAAATCAACGGCGCATACGTGGCGAGAGAACGATAAAATGAACTCATGCAAGCGAATCTTACAGCGAACGCAATACGCCGCGGATGATTTTTTCAATTTTTGGGGTGATGACCTTGCCGGCTTCCATCACTTCTTCGTGAGTCGTCACCGTTGAGCCATCCAGGTTGGCTTTATTGCTGATACCCGAAAACCCGAGTACGCGCATTCCGCCATGACGCGCAACGATCACCTCCGGCACCGTGGACATACCTACTGCATCCGTCCCTGCCATTCGCAGAAAACGCAAATCAGCCGGACCTTCAAAAGATGGACCGCTCAACCCGCAATAAATCCCTTCACGCAACGTGATTTTATTTTCTGAAGCTGCTTTGCGAGCCAACGACATTAATTGAAGATCATACGCCTGGCTCATATCCGGGAAGCGCGGACCCAGCTCGTCAATGTTTGGTCCCATGAGTGGGTTCGCGCCGGTCATTCCCATTAGATTTAAATTATCCGTGATCAACATCACATCGCCCGGAACAAATTCAGGGTTTACGCCTCCAGCCGCGTTCGTAACGATCATCATCTCCAACCCAAGCCTGAGCATCACGCGCACCGGCAATGTGATCTGAGACATGCCATAACCTTCGTAATAATGGATACGACCCTGCATCACCAAAACGGATTGGTTTTCCAACTCGCCGATGACGAGGCGGCCCACGTGTCCCTGCACCGTTGAAAGGGGCCAGTTAGGCAGGTCGCTGTATAGGATAGTATCTGCTTTTTGGACGGAATCAGCCAGACTGTTCAGCCCGGAACCGAGAATAAGTCCCACGCGCGAGCGGTGAGAGGTGCGCGCACGGATCGCATCCGCCGCCTGATCAATTTGTTCGAGAGTCATATAAGTGTTCATATCGTCTTCTTTTTCATGTTGAAAAATTTGCTCTCCTTGATGGTTCCCTTAGCGGGAAAATTATATCAGAGACCTTCAAAGTTGTAACCATTCGAGCGTTAAATTGTACGGCTATGATGTAAAATACTGAACAAGCGCACTGCTTGCAACCCCAACATGAAAATCGAGTCCTTGTCACCTCTCAATAAAATTCTGTTCACCATTGCGACGATGGTTTCTCTCGTTGCGCAGGGGTTTTGGTTCGCGCCAGCCCGCCTGGGGTTTATCAGCCAATATCTTTCCACATTGGGGAATTTAATTCCCGGAATTGTATTTCTCACACTTGCCATCTTATTATATGTAGCCGCGCTGCGCCCCGCCGTCAAATCAAAAACCTCGACGCGGCGCACAGTCGGAGTTTACCTCGGCATCCAAATCATCTCAGCCATAGGAATTTCTCTTTTATTAGACGGCTCCGCCTCTCGCGCACGAGAAACTGGATTCATCTTAACCGGCTTGATCACCCTCCTGACGTCCTACGGGCTTTACCTCACATCCACTTCATCAAGTCCCCTAGAGTCTTTTTCATTAGGTCAGGAGGATGAACATGCGGCATCCAACACAGATTCCATAGCGAACGTACCGGCGCTCAATGAGAAAATCGCATTGCTCACGAAACAGTTGGATGCCGAGAAGCGCCGAACCATTCAACTGACATTCCTCAACGAATTGAGCCAGCAACTGGAGGCAGAACTCGAACCGGAGGTGGCCGCCCAACTCGCGGTGAACACCCTTGAGCAGGCGATTGATTGTTCCATCGTTTCATTGCTGATCCACGAGCCGGAAAATCAACGATTCGTGACACTCACCTCCACAGGGGACAAAACGAATACCATTCCTCCCGGGTATCAACAGGATTCGAACAGAGGCATTCTGGGCAGGACCACACGATTGAAAAAAACACAGGTCGTGAACGATGCCCGCGTCGACGCGGATTTCCTTCCCATTAACAACAATGGCACACTCTCCATCATTAGCGTACCGATCATGCAACACAGCCAGGTAAAAAGCGTCCTCGAAATATGCTCGGATAAACCGTACGCTTTCAGCAGTACAGATACGACGATTGCCGAGCATGTGGCAACCGAATTGACGCGCGCCTGGGAACGGTCCAGTTATCATCAGCGGCTCACCGAGCTGATCCAGGCAGGTGTTTCGCTGACAACCCTGCTCGACCCTCAAGCCGCGGTGCAGGAAATTGCGTTGATCGCGCGAAAGACTCTCGAAGCGCGTTTTGTTTTTGTCACATTGTTAGACCAGCAGGGAAATTTCTCGCGCATCGCATCTGCCGGCGACGCACCCAGATTGCTGACCGCGCTCGGAGCCAACCCCACGAATGAGCCGGTGATGCAAGCCGCGTTGAATGCCACCAAACCATTCCGCATTCGTGATTTGCGAAAGTATGCCACCTCGAGCAAACTGGATATTGACCATGCCGGCTTGAGAAGCGCACTTGCCATACCCATCCGCCTTCATCGTTTGAGCATCGGAACGATCATTGCGTTTGGGAAGCATGAAGGTATTTTCTTTTCTGAAAACGACGAGTCGCTGGCTGACCTGCTTTCCTCCCAAGCCGCGGCATCCATCGAGAGTTCATGGTTGTATCAGGAACTGCGTAACACGTTAAATACAACATCCATGCTGTACCAACTAAGCGTGGATGTCATCCAAGCGGAGGAATTGAGCAAGGCGGCTGAATTGATCGCGCAAGCCGCGCACAAAGTAACGAGCGCCAAAGAGACCGGGATCGTCCTGCTCACGCGCGATGGAAAAATCGAGGCAGAGGTGGAGGTTGATTCCACCGGCTTCCATACGCGCAGTGAACATCCTACAACGACGATTGATCAGGCGATCCAGACAGGGCAAAGCATTATTGTCTCCGCTGAGAACGGATCACTGGTTTGCTATCCATTATTAACGCGCGGCGGCACGTATGGCGCGTTATGGATGAACATCCCGGAAAGCCGCGGTCATAACTTCGCGAACCTGCAAACGCTGGCAAATCAAGCCGCCATCGCGTTGGAGCGTTCCATCCTTCTTTCAGAGTCCCTGCGCCAGGCAAAACAACTCGAAGCCGCGTTTGCCGAATTAGAGGTCACGTATGACCGCACGCTGACCGCGCTCATGTCTGCGCTGGACGCGCGCGACCGTGAAACAGAAGGTCACAGCATACGCGTGAGCCGGTTGGCGTGTATGCTGGCAGAAGAGATTGGGTTGAGCGGTCACCAACTCAAGGCGTTGGAAAGAGGCGCACTGCTCCACGATATCGGCAAGATCGGCATCAGCGATACGATCCTTCACAAGCCAGATAAGTTAACCGAAGATGAATGGAAGATCATGCGCGTACATCCAGACATCGGCGCAAGGATCGTGGAGAGAATTCCATTTCTGCAAGAGGCGCTTCCCGTCATTCGGTATCATCACGAACGCTGGGATGGCAGTGGCTATCCGCTCGGCTTGCAAAAAAAGGATATTCCCATTCAGGCGCGCATCTTTGCCGTTGCGGATGTTTTCGATGCGCTCACCAGCAAACGGAGTTATCGAAAAAAATCCACAGCAGAAGATGCGATTCAATATATGCAAGAGCAGGCAGATGTTCATTTCGACCCCGAAATCATCGAAGCGCTAACGCGGCTCCCCTATCGTGACCTTACTGAAGTCGAAAAGTTAACTTCGTGAAAATTCGCGGCTAAAAATTTTTCACGAATCCATCACACTGCGAAAAGCACGCACTGTTTTTTCCACCGCTTCGTCATCCACCCAGTAATGAGTAACCAGCCTGATGCGCCGTTGACTCGCCCAATCCACCAACACACCAAATTTCAACATCTTCTCACAAAGGACCGTCTCATCAAACGAGACGTGGTCTGCAAGGTTGAAGTAAACCATATTTGTGGATGGAAGTTCCGCATCAAAAACCAAACCCTCAACCTGCTTCAACATCTCAGACAGTTTCTTCGCCCGAGCATGATCCTCCCCAAGCCGCTTCGTCATCTTTTCCAGTGAAATGATCCCCGCCGCGGCGACAATGCCCACCTGCCTCATCCCACCACCAAGCATCTTGCGGAGGTGACGTGCGCGCGAAATAAACTTTTGTGTACCAACGAGCACAGAGCCAATCGGCGAGCCTAGTCCCTTGCTCAAACAAAACATCACAGAATCAGCAGGTGCGACCAGTTCTTTTACATCCACATTCTGGGCCACAGCCGCATTAAAGATTCGCGCGCCATCCATATGCAGCGCCAAATTGTTCCAGCGCGCCAACTCACCCACTTGGCGCGTATATTCCAAAGCTAAAGGGACGCCGCCACAGGTATTCTGCGTATTTTCAAGACAGATCAGGCGCGTGATAGGATGATGCACATCCTCAGATCGAATGGCGGCAAGAATATCATCCAATGCCAAAGTCCCGTCTCTTTGATTTAGCACGGGATTAGGCTGAATTCCTCCGAGCGCAGACATTCCACCCGCCTCATTCAAATAAATATGCGACTTAGCTCCGACGATCACCTCATCCCCACGCTGACAGTGAACCATCAAGGCAATCAGATTGCCCATGGTCCCGGAAGGGACAAATACTGCGGCTTCCTTGCCGAGCATCTCTGCCGCGAGTTCTTCGAGACGATTAAGAGTTGGATCATCGCCATACACATCATCACCCACTTCGGCTTCCGCCATCGCTTCACGCATTTCTGGGGTGGGTTTTGTAACGGTATCAGATCGAAGATCAATATAGTCCATAATCAACTTTCCAATCGCAAGGCATCCAGCACATCAACGAGTTCACTTGGCAAAGAGGCTTCAAAGAATTGTGGCTCATCTTCGCCAGGCAAAACAATTTTCAAGCGATGCGCATGAAGAAAGTGACGCGACATTTCGAGCGGCGGGTTTTTCCGCCCGTAGACTTTATCTCCCACAATCGGGCATTTCAAGAACGCGCAATGCAAACGGATCTGATGAGTACGCCCCGTCAGCGGATGAAACTCAAGCAAGGTATGATGTCTGAAACTTTCCACCGTTGTATATTCTGAAATCGCTTCTCTCCCCTTCTTTTCAGAGACGACCGCCATTCGCTTGCGCTGTCTTGGGTCGCGGCCGATAGATGCCTCCACTCGACCCGATGGCGTCGGCGGCTTGCCTTCTACAAGCGCGAGATAAGTTTTCTCCACTTTCCGCAAACGGAACTGGTCTTGCAGCCAGCGATGCGCGCGTTCGTTCTTTGCAAGCAGAATCAAGCCGGAAGTTTCTTTATCCAAACGATGGACGACGCCAGGTCTCTCTTCGCCGCCGATGCCTTCAATGTCCGGGTCATATCCCAGCGCCGCATTGACCAGCGTCCCGCTTGCATGTCCAGCGGCGGGATGCACTACCATCCCTGCGGGCTTGTTCACTACCATCAAATCATCGTTCTCAAAAATAATATCGAGCGGGATATTTTCAGCGACCAGATCTGTTGGAACGGTTGGCGGAATCCGAATCGTCACCTTGAATCCGCTTTCGAGGGGCTGACCAGCCTTTTTCGCCGCGTGACCGTTCACGTCCACACAATTACTCGCGATCAATCCTTGAATCCGTGAACGCGAAAACTCCGGCAGGGACTCGGTCAAAAATTTGTCGAGCCGTTCGTGGATTTGTTTCTCGAAAACAAAATTCAATATACGGTCGCTCACATTCCTTCAACTTTCTCGCTGATGACTGCTTCACTGATACCTTTATTCTTCGCGGCTCTTTCCTGAAGATACACACCAAACAACAAGATGACAGTGCCCACGCTGATGCTGGCATCGGCAACATTGAACACCGGGAACGTGCCAACGGATAGAAAATCTGTTACTCTGCCATCGTTGGTGAGGCGGTCTGTTAAATTTCCGAGCGCGCCGCCCAACTGCATACTCATCGCAACGCGCAAAGACCAATCGCTTTTTTCCACTTGCGGGAAATAATAAATGATCGCGCCGATCACAATGATAGCCAGCACGGTAAAAACCATACTGCCGCCCTGGAACATCCCAAACGCCGCGCCGGTGTTATGCCAGTGAACGATGCGCGCATATGGGCTGAGCCAATCCAGCGACTCTGGCAGCCAGGTCGCGCGCAACGGCAGGCTCACGCGCACCAGCCATTTTGTCCATTGATCAAATACAACGATCACAACGGCGATCACAAACATAAAGCTATACTTCTCAATCAAATTTTTCACACATCACCTCTACAACAAAATCCCAGTATTCTATCATCACTATCGGTTCGTGATATACAGGCGCGGCACGCGCGCGCTGATATTTGTAAGCACTTCATATTCGTTCGTGCCGGTCCACTCAGCGAGGTCATATGCAGTAATTCCTTCGCCAAGCAGAATAACTTCTTCTCCAACGCGAACATCTTCATCTCCAACATTGACCATAAATTGATCCATGCAGATGCGCCCCACCTGCGGATATTTTCTTCCATGGATGATGACCCGCGCCTGATTCGTCATGCGGCGGAAATAACCATCCGCATAGCCGCATGGGACGGTGACGATTCTCGTCTCAGCCTCAGCCTGCCACAACGACCCATAACTGACCGGACGCCCAGGCTTCGTGATCTTGGAATACGCCACCCGCGACCGCCACGTAAGCGCGGGATTTACATCCACCACGCGATCTACCTCGTTGCCCGGATAAACGCCGTAAAATAAAATTCCAGCGCGAACCATGTCAAAGTTTGCTTCGGGGAGATTCAGAATCCCGCCTGAATTGTTGATATGTTTTATCCCCGGAGTCGGTTCGCTTCGTTTATCATACATACGAAGGACCTCATGAAAGCGTTCAAGTTGTAACAAAGAATATGTTCGATCAGCCAACTCTGAGTTTGCCAGATGAGTATAAATTCCTTCAATTTCAACATGCTTGAGTTTCAGGGAATGTTCGACGAACGACTCGGCTTCATACTCGCGGACTCCCACGCGCTCCATGCCGGTATCAATTTTCAGGTGAGTTTTGATGCGTTTGCCAGTTGAACGGGAAACTTCCTCGGCGGCGTCAAGTAATTCAGCGGATGAACCGGTTAGCGTTAAATCGTATTCTGCAAAAAAAGGGATTTGCTCAGGCAACGTCCCACCAGCGACAAGGATCGGTTTCGTGATCCCCAACTCGCGCAGACGGATTCCCTCTTCGAGAATCGCGACGCCGAAATAATCCACGTATGGTTCGATGAACGGCGCGACACCGTCCACACCGTGACCATACGCGTTGGCTTTGACCATTGGCATGATCTTTGCAGGAGCGACATGCGCACGGATGGTTTCGATATTTTTTTGCAGTTGTAAAAGGTTAACTTCCAAATAGGTAGGACGCATAATTCGATTTACGATTTACGATTACGCCAGTGATATTCCACATCCGGCTCATTTTCAGGCGGCGGACTGACTCCAAACTTTTCAGCGACAAACCCGTTCTTCTCATAAAACGCCCGCGCGGTCACATTGACTTGCAAGGTATAAAGATAAACATGATCGGGTGATCGCTCCCTGGCAAAATCAAGAAACGCCCTGCCGATTCCGAGTCTCTGATTTTCGGGATGGATATACAAGTGGTCAATGAAATCATCCCTCAGCGCTATAAAACCAACAGCCATCCCATCCACTTCTGCCACCCACACCTGATTCTCCTGCAAAATGTGATTACGGAAATAATCCTGATCCTGATAAAAGAAATATCCCTTCGCGCGCTGGAAATCAGGCAGGGATTTCTCACGCGCAATCCGCCACAGAATCGTGACGGCATTAAAATCTTGAGGTTGATATTCTCGAATTACGAATTTCGTTTGCATAGAGTCGCTGTCAGGTGACAGTCACTTTTGAAGTGACTGTCACCTTGTATGTAAATAAAATTGAGCCAAATGGTTGGCACCGCCCATTTGGCTCAAAACTAGTTGGGGTAATACGATTTAGTAATCGCGTTTGCGGTCACGGTCCCCGCCGCCGGGTCTGCGACCGCCGCCGCGAAAGCCGCCGCCAGCGGGGCGTTCTTCGCGCGGGCGGGCAAGGTTCACGGTCATCGCGCGGCCGTTGAAATCCTTGCCATGGAACATGTTGATCGCGCTTTGCGCTTCATCGCCTGAAGACATCTCGACAAAGCCAAAGCCTTTCGAACGCCCGCTGGCGCGATCCTTGATGACCTGCGCAGACGTCACAGTGCCTGCTTGCGCGAACAGGCTTTGCAAATCGCCGTCATCAGTGGTGAAAGGCAAATTACCAACGTACAGTTTCGCTTCCATAGGTATACTCTTCTCCTAGGTGTGGGCCCCGGCAGAGAAGCAACCGCCAGGGCAATGCGGGACGATTGTGCATGATGCAGGGATCACAGACACCCAGGTGCCAAGAAGCGAAAAAATTCCCTCTGATTGCCGGACCGCCATTCTTCATGCAACAGACAAGGCAGATTCTAGCACAAACAGGATATGACGACTAGCAACTCGGCAACCAAAATCGGAGCCAATTCCCGTTCTCGCGCAGGGAAAACTGAATCTTCGCCTCAAGCGTTTCCACAGCGGACGATTTGTCAGCGCCAAGCGCGGCGGCGGCGCGTTCATTCTCGATGCGACCAAAAATCCGCGTACGGAAAGTTGGAATCCACGAAATGACCTGCCCATACCGAGCCGCGTTCATTGTGATAATGGGCCATACACGCCGCGCCGGTCCACGCAGGAGGAGCCAGCGCAGGTTTTGCAACGCGTCGAAATCCAGGCTTGCCGCGGCTTCGAGATCGTCAATCAACAACAATACGGATTGACGACTATTTTTATTCGAATGTGCCCACGCTGCAAGCGAGAGCAAAAAATCCTGCGCGCCTGATTCGTGCACAGAAAATACTCCCGTTTTATGAGGCGTATCTACCACATCCTTCCATTCATCAGGATGATTTGTAATGACTCCAAATTGAACATCTTTCGAGTCGTGAGTCTTTGAGACCGATTGCGCGGCGGTTTGCAAAAAGCGCGTCTTGCCTGCGCCGGCATCTCCGATGATCAACATCGGTCCCGGAATCGGATCATGCAGATTCAACAGCACAGGCAATCCATCAGACGCGACGCCGAGGAACAAGGCTTCGCGCGGGAGCGGCCCGATCTCAGCGAGGACTCGGTCCAGGTCTGGCGCGGCAGGCGTCGGCTGGGGATGAGGCGGGGTTTCCTCCGTCTTAAGTTCAGCCAGCGCTTCCAACGCCAAAGCGAATTGACGATTTGTTGTCATACGTCCTCCTTTTTAGAACGTATGTTCTATTTTAATCACACTCGCCCACACGTCAAGGATTTGAAACTTAAAGATTGAATCAAAAAAGCGAACGAAAATATCGTCCACTTTTTTGATTACGAGCAAACTAGCGCCACGCGCCGAGGATCGCGCCCATGACAACAAAGGTGACAAGATGATTGCCAGCTTCATAGTACCAGGCCTTGACACGGTCCGCGAACAGTTTGTTTGTCAAACTTGATGGGGCTACAAAGCCAAGCCAAAGCAAAAATCCAGCAGTTGCACCTGAAACAAGTGTTGCTCCGCCAGACATGCTCCCCATGGCGTTCACCATCAATGCCATGAATATAGCCTGGACCAGGGATGCGAGAATAGTAAAGCCAAATATTCTGATCACGGGGCCCATATTCTGATCATTGGGGTCATTGTTGTCTATCTTCTCGATCGCCTTGTGCCAAGCCGGGTAAAAAACTTTGGGACTAAACCAGATGCTTCCAATGATCATGCTTGCCAAAACACATGCAACAACCGCCAACCAATTGATAGAACTAAAATCCATTCGAGCCTCCTTTAGAAATTGTGATCGGCGCGTACCGACCTTTTGGGGCATTATACTCGAAAATATGTTCTAAGAAAGAAGGGTCGGGGGAGGTATTTTTCCAGTATGCTTCGAGAGCGCTGGTAGAATCGGGATATGACCAATCCATATTTTATCCAATTTATCGGTGTATTGTTGACCGCCGCTGGCATGATCGCGCTGGCGGTATCGGCATATCTATTTGGCACTCCATTATCCTGTGAAGAAAAGCGGAGGGCCGGCAGAGATTGGGAGCGCAAGGGCGATGTTTATCGTTTGCCCATCAATCTGGAGACACTTGCATCCGCAGTCTTTCTCCTGGGTGGATTCGCACTACTTACATGGACGAAATTCAATCTCTGCGCGTTTCTGGCTTACTGGCTGCCCAGCCTGCCTGAGGCGATCAGATTGTTGCTATCATGCAGGTAGATTTGAATCCATCTCGGTAGGGATGTATCGCGAAATCCCTTATTGATTTTATTCGTGTTCTGTCGAAATGGTTTTACAAAAAATTTACATAGCAGTCACACAGGGTTTGCAAAGTTTGGATTTAATGAGGATCAGGAAATGATCACTATGAACAAATCTTTGTGTTTACTCCTCCTCAGCGTACTTTTTGTTTCTGCATGTCAATTCAATTTGAGAGAGAAACCAAATCGCAATTCGGCTGAAGAAACTGCAACTGCCAGTTCAGAAAGCCTTGTGCGAACAGAAGGTCAATATACGATTTTCACAGTAGATGGAAAAGAACGCACAACGATCATTCAAGGAAATTCAACCCAACCTGAAAACGGCGCGCCAGTTATTTTTGTTTTTCATGGGCACGGTGGAAGCGCCGACAAAGCGTCGAACGGCTACCAGCTTGGCAAATATTGGAGCGACGCGCTCATCGTTTATATGCAAGGTGAACCGGGCGTTCCAGGAGTAAACGATCCGCTGGGTCAACGCAACGGCTGGCAGAAGGATCCAGGGGAGTTGGATGACCGGGACGTTAAATTTTTTGACGCTGTCTTTGCCCACCTTCAACAGACCTATCAGGTTGACCCTGAGCGTGTTTATATTTTTGGTCATTCCAACGGCGCGCGTTTCTGCAATGTGCTTTGGAACATGCGCGGCGACCACATCGCCGCAATTTCCTCAGCCGCCGCGCAGGGTGGAGATTTAATTCCAAACTCCCTGCCGCGTTCGATATTTATCCTTATCGGTGAAAATGACCCGGTCTCGCCGTATGAAAACCAGGCTCCAAGCATTCAACTCGCGCGCACACTCCTGGGAACGGACGAGGGCACTGCCATTACCAACGGGTACATGACCACAGAAACAAGCCCAGCTGGATTGGAACTCGTCACATACATTCACCCGGGCGGGCATGAGTTGCCACCCGAGGTTTTGCCGTTGGTTATAGAATTTTTCAAACGAAATACCGCCCATAATTCGCGAGTTCGTTTATATCTTTCCAGCTACATAATCCAGCACGTCAATCTTCGTTAGAATTCCGACCGGTCGGCTGTTATCTACAACGATCAACGCAAGGCCTGATTTCAAAGAGGGCATTGCCTCTTCAAGAGACGTTTCCGGCGGGAAGACCGCACCTGCGTTTTGCACAAGCGAGTCGATTGTTTCATCCTGACTGTGTTCGTGCTTGTCGAGCATATGATTGAGCAAATCCACTTCTTCGATCAAACCTGCGAGTGAACCATCTTTGCCAACCACAGGCATTTGCGAGATGCCATGCTGATGCATCACTGCAACCACTTTGCGAATCGAATCACCGAGCGATGAGGTGTACAAAACTTTATCCTGCTTTGCAATCAACAGATCGCTGAGAGCCGTCTCGCCAAATTCCATCGAGAGGAAGCCGAACTCGCGCATCCACTTGTCATCATAAAACTTGGAAAGATAGCGCGAACCCGAATCAGGGAGAATTACAACAGGAATACGCCCCGCCCCCGCCGGAAGTTTACGGCAATATTTGATCGCACCTGCAATTGCAGAACCGGATGAACCGCCCGCAAAGATTCCCTCCTGCCTCACGAGTTGACGCGCCCACAAAAACGACTCGCGATCCCCGGCGCGTTCGATGGCATCTACAACGGTAATATCCATTGCGGAGGGTAAAAAGTCTTCGCCGATGCCTTCCACTTTATACGTCTTCGGGTACGCGCCTGCGGGAATCTTCCCTTTGTTTTGCCAAATCTCCGTCAGTATCGAACCTTCGATGTCAATTCCCACAATTTGGATATTTGGATTCTTTGACTTGAGATAACGCCCTACGCCGGAGATGGTTCCACCTGTGCCGATGCCAATGATGACATCGGTCACGCGTCCATCGGTCTGTTCCCACAATTCGGGTCCGGTCGTCAGCTCATGCGTTTTTGGATTGTCGGGGTTATGATATTGATTCGCCAGAATCGCATTCGGGGTTTCGCGCACATATCGTTTTGCAACCTCATAATAAGATCGCGGATCATCCGGCGCGACAGCAGTTGGCGTGATCACAACTTTTGCGCCGTACGCACGCAACAACAAAATCTTTTCGTTACTCATCTTATCAGGCATGACAAAGATCGTCTTATAACCTTTGAGCGCCGCGGCAATGGCGAGACCGACACCTGTGTTGCCACTCGTCGCTTCGACCACAGTCCCGCCTGGTACAAGTTCCCCTCGTTTTTCAGCCTGCTCGATAATAAATGCGCCTACCCGGTCTTTGACTGATCCCCCCGGATTCATAAACTCCAATTTTGCATAGAGTGGCACAGGCAAATCTTTCGCAATCCGCCCCAGCCGCACCAGCGGCGTATTCCCCATCGCTCCAAGCACATTATCGTACACTCGTTTTTCATTCGAGGCTGGCAGGGTCATTCTCACTCCTTTGGTAGTGGTAGGAGTATTGTACCGCACCAAAGAAAAGACCTCCGAGATTTTCATAAAGCAATCTCGGAGGTCTTGTTGGTTAGTATAGCGGTAAACTCGTATCCACTTCCTCCGCCCAGGCGTTGATTCCGCCTTTGAGGTTCTTCATCTTTTTGAAGCCTGCGCTGGAAAGGATTTCGATGGCGCGCGCGGCGCGTGAGCCGCGCTTGCAGAAAACGATCATCTCTTCGGCAGAGTCCAGTTCGGACATGCGTTGGGCTACTTCGCCGAGGGGAATGTTCTTGGCGTCTTTGATGGCGGCGATCTCTAATTCGTGAGGTTCACGCACATCGAGCAGGAGCAGGTTCGGGGTAAGCGAGAGGCGTTCTTTTAATTCCAGGGCGGTAATGTCCCAACCTGTGCCTGCGGAAGTATCATCCGCATGATGACCGGGGACTCCGCAAAATTCTTCGTAGTCAATCAACTCTTTGATGTCGGCGTTGGGTCCGCACACGCGGCAGTTGGGATTCTTCTTGAGTTTGACAAAATCAAAACTCATGTCGAGCGCGTTGTACAAAAGCAGTTTGCCGATGAGCGGCTCGCCGATGCCAAGCAGAATCTTGATGGCTTCGGTGGCTTGCAGAGTACCCACCGTGCCGGGCAACACGCCGAGCACACCGCCCTCCGCACACGAAGGGACAAGCCCCGGCGGCGGCGGCTCGGGGAAGAGACAGCGATAGCACGGACCTTCCTTCGCGTAAAAGACACTCACCTGCCCATCAAAGCGAAAGATGGAACCGTAGATATTCGGCTTACCAAGAAACACTGAAACATCGTTTGTGAGATAACGGGTCGGGAAGTTATCGGTGCCGTCAATCATAACGTCGTAACCCTTCGCAATGCGAAGCGCGTTCTCGGATGTGAACGGCTCGTTGAAAATATCCACTTGAATATCGGGGTTGAGATCCGTGAGGCGATCACGCGCGCTTTCCACCTTGAGTTTTCCAACTGTGGACGTGCCGTGAATGACCTGCCGTTGCAGGTTGGATGAATCAACCGTATCGTAGTCAACCAGCCCGATACGGCCAATGCCTGCCGCGGCAAGATAAAGCGCAACCGGCGAACCTAGTCCGCCTGTGCCGATGACGAGCGCGGAGGAGTTCTTGAGTTTGAGTTGTCCCTGCAAGCCCACTTCAGGCATGAGCAGGTGGCGCGAATAACGCAGGATCTGTTCGTGGGAAAGTTCTTCGATCATTAAGTCTCTTTTCATTCGGAGCGGACCTCAGTCCGCACCATTATTTTAATGCGGACTGAAGTCCGCATTCCATTTTTTTCAACCTCCTGCAATGGAGGGAATCAACATGACGCGGTCACCGTCCTTGATGGGCGTATCCACACCTTGCAGGTCTTTGATATTGTTCTCGTCTACAAATAGATTTACGAACGGGCGCAGTTCACCGGCTTCGTTGAACAAGTGCGGTTTTATGGCAGGGAATTGATTCGTCAGGTCGGTTAATGCTTCCGATATTTTTACGCCGGTTACCTGTACTTCGTTTTTTCCGCTGGTGTAGGCGCGCAAGGGAGTTGGGATTCTCAAAGTAGTCATTGATTCTATTTTCTCTCGTTTCGTTATTATTTACCACAAAGGGTCACAAAGGTACACAAAGGTTTTTAAATTTTCCTTTGTGACCCTTTGTTGCCTTCGTGGTTTAGGTTTTTATATAAACAATTGTACATCGGCATCGGCGGCATATTCAAGGAAAGTTGCCGCGCCGCCGATCTCCGCCTGAGGGATGAAATCTTCACGCTTGAAGCCAAAGACATCCATCGTCATCTGACAGCCGATCAGACGCACGTCAAGGTCAATGCAAGACTCGCGTAATTCTTCAATGGTGGCAACGCCCTTGTTGTGGAAAGTTTGCTTCATCAAGTTGGTTGCCAGGCTTTCAAACCCAGGGACATTTGCCATTAACAGGTTCGGCATGGACCAGTTAATATTTTGGAAGCCTTCCGGTCCAAAGGGCATCTTCATCGGCATGGCGGGGTTGCCAAGCGGGGACACCGCCGCAGTCAGTTCGGGCTTGAGCAGGGTCAAGCCGTAGAATGTAAAGAATACTCCCACTTCCCAGCCCATCGCGCCAGCCGCGCTGGCAAGGATGAACGGCGGATACGCCCAGTCCAGCGTCCCTTTGCTGGAGATGAGGGCGAGTCTCTTTGGGGCATTCGGGTTTGATTTTGACATGGTGATAATCTCCTAAAATCTTTCACCACAAAGGGCACAAAGTACACAAAGAAAATCTGCGAAATGGCTATTCGATCTTCACTCGCCAAACCTTTGTGACCTTCGTGTCCTTCGTGGTAAGGATGGTTTTTAACTCTTTTTCAAAAAGAAAATAAACTTGTTGCCTTCGGTGGTCGAAAGAAGCAACTCATTGCCAGTCTGCCTGCTCCACGCGGCGATATCCGGCGGCGAACCGGCGTCGGTGGAAATCATTTTTAATATTTTCCCGGATTGCAATTCTTTCATCGCTTTCGATGTTTTCACAATCGGCATTGGGCACAACATTCCAGAGCAATCCAAAACCTGATCTTCTTTAATCACTTCAACCTTTTCCATTTTATGAATCTCCTTCGATAGTATTCGATTTATCCAATTTCAATCTCTTCTTCTTCATAGTTCGTTCGGTCTTCCGTCAATCTCCACGAACGGTGACTGACCGCCCTGCCCTCATCCACGCGCGTGATGATGTATGAGAAAAAAGGCTGTGCCCACTCGCGGTCATATTCAGACGGGGCATTCGGACAATCGGGATGCGAATGGAAAACACCGATCAGACTCAGCCCGAGGCTGTCTGCCATGACCTCAGCCTTCATATGCTCCTCGGCCTTGATCAAAAACCGGTTGCGCCGCGCTTCATCTTCGCGCGCATTCGGCAGCGGCAACACCTCTTTGACTACGCCGGGCACGCCGAGTAAAAATCCTGCACCCTCTTCGGGGTAGGCGTCCTGTACATGCACGTTGATTTTTTCTAACGACTCGTTATTGATTTGCAGGCTCACTTCCCCTCCCACAGCGCTTTGTCGCTCAAATAT
>Ga0247727_10009638_pt1 | contig 17393 bp, 14 predicted proteins | sample WisWelCaveWW1625_FD_202498 | JGI IMG/M metagenome (GOLD analysis project Ga0247727, IMG submission 202498) | Biofilm microbial communities from Wishing Well Cave, Virginia, United States - WW16-25 | ecosystem: Environmental > Aquatic > Deep subsurface > Groundwater > Cave microbial mat | place...
GCAAGCGGTCATCCCTGGAGAAACTTAATCCTTCCAACCTTCAACAACAGGACAATTCTAAAGAGCGAAAAACAGGACATTTCTATTGGGCGTTGACATAAGTCCTCCCACCGGTTGACCCCTACCAGAGCATTTGTTAGACTACGAGCCCATGTCGAAAGCTTCCCGTCGCGGGCTCGTTATTGTTTATACCGGAAACGGAAAAGGTAAGACTACCGCTTCTTTAGGTATGGCATTGCGGGCGTTGGGCCACGGTTGGCGCGTACTGGTCATTCAGTTTTTTAAAGGTGACTGGCCGGTTGTTTTTGGCGAGCTCGAAATGGGCCGCAAGCTTAGCCCGCAGCTTGAAGTTTTGCAGTTGGGCAAGGGTTTTGTGAGTCACATGGGTGACAGCAAGCCATTCGACGAACATCTGGCCGCTGCCCGGGATGCCATGCAAACCGCGCGCGAGCGGGTAACGTCGGGGCGGTACGACCTTATCGTTTTGGATGAAATTATTTACGCCATTGATTATGCCGGTGTACAGCTCATTTCAGTCGATGAAATTTTGGCGCTCTGCGATGCCAAGCCGCCTGCGTTGCATTTGGTCATGACGGGGCGGAACGCGCCGCAGGCGATTATAGAACGCGCGGATCTGGTCACTGAGATGCGGGAAATCAAGCATCCATGGCAGCAAAAAATTCCCGCGCAGCTGGGGGTGGATTACTGATGGATGCGAAAGAGCGGATGCGTTCAGTTAGCCGGCTTTTGCTCGACGGTCCGGATCGCGCGCCTTCGCGCGCCATGCTCAAAGCTATCGGTCTGACCGACGACGATTTAAAGCGCCCGCTGATTGCCATCGCCAACACGTGGACCGAGGTGATGCCGTGCAATTTTCATTTACGCAGGCTCTCGGAGCGCGTGAAGGCCGGGGTGCGCGCAGCCGGCGGCACTCCTATCGAGTTCAACACGATCGCGGTTTCAGATGGCATCGCCATGGGAACCGAAGGCATGAAAGCTTCGCTGATCAGCCGCGAAGTCATTGCCGATTCGATCGAGCTGGTCGTGCGCGGCCATTTGTTCGACGGGGTCGTTGCGCTTTCGGGCTGCGATAAGACGATCCCTGGAACGGTGATGGCGCTTTTGCGGTTGGATTTGCCGTCGCTGATGCTCTACGGCGGATCGATCGCTCCCGGTACGTACAAAGGTAAGGATGTGACGATTCAAGATGTTTTCGAGGCGGTGGGCGCTTGCGCCGCCGGACGTATGTCCGAAACCGAGCTGCATGAGCTTGAGAGCGGGGCATGCCCCGGCCCTGGCGCTTGCGGCGGGCAGTTTACCGCCAACACTATGGCGATGGCGGTTGAAGTACTGGGCATGTCGCCCATGGGAAGCGCCAGCGTCCCCGCGATGGACCCTGCAAAGGATGCTGTTGCCTTTGAGGCCGGCAAGCTCATGATGAACCTGCTTGATCGCGGTTTGCGGCCGCGGCAGATCGTTACGCGTAAAGCATTAGAGAATGCGATTGCCTCCGTCGCTGCGACCGGCGGATCGACCAACAGCGTGCTGCACCTTTTGGCGCTGGCGCGCGAGGCGCGCGTTCAGCTTTCGATTGATGATTTTGACCGCATCAGCCGCCGCACGCCGCTTTTGGCTGACCTGAAGCCATGGGGCCGTTTCGTGGCGAACGATTTGTATCGCGCAGGCGGCGTCGCGCTCGTCGTGCGCCGATTGCTTGAGCTGGGTCGTATCCACGGCGATTCGCTGACGGTGACCGGCCGCACGCTCGCTGAAGAAGCGGCATCGGCAAAAGAAACGCCCGGCCAGACGGTTGTGCGCCCAGGGAAGGATCCGCTTCAGCCAAGCGGAGGCCTTGTGATTTTGCATGGAGCGCTCGCGCCGGAAGGTTGCGTCGTCAAGATCACCGGGCATGAGCCGATGCTCTTAACGGGATCCGCGAAAGTGTTCGATTCGGAAGAGCAGGCATTTGCCGCTGTTCAGCATCGACGCATTCAAGCCGGCGATGTGGTTGTCGTGCGCTACGAGGGGCCTAAGGGCGGCCCGGGCATGCGCGAAATGCTGGCTGTCACCGCCGCGATCGTGGGCCAAGGCTTGGGCGAATCGGTCGCGCTTTTAACCGACGGCCGTTTTTCCGGAGCGACGCGCGGGCTGATGGCCGGGCATGTGGCGCCCGAAGCCGCATCCGGCGGCCCGATTGCCTTAATTAAGAATGGAGACCGCATTACGTTCGATATTGCCCGGCGACGCCTCGACATAGCCGTTTCGGCTGCCGAGCTTAAACGGCGCAAAGCCGCGTGGCGCTGTCCGGCACCGCAATACACGACGGGCGTGTTCGCAAAATACGCACAGAGCGTTTCTTCGGCTTCCGAAGGCGCTGTTACCGGATCGTTCGCGCCGGCTAAGCCGCTTGCCGTTAAGAAAACTGCGCGTGCGATTGTGCGCGCCCGACGAGGACGTTAAAAGAGCCGGCTATTTTTGTTGTATCTTTGTCGTGCGGGTTTGATAAGATGAGGGCCTTGTGGGGATGTGGCGGAACTGGTATACGCGCAACGTTGAGGGCGTTGTGGCGCAAGCCATGGAGGTTCAAATCCTCTCATCCCCACCATTTTTTTGTTCGTTCAGAAAGATATTTCTTTTTATCTGTTGAGCACTCTTGACAACTTCTAAGCGAGTTGTTAATGTGAGCCCAGCATGCAGTTGGGATTATTTGTAGAGTCTATGTGAGCGTCAACGTCCGATAAGGCATCTCTCTGCTAACGCATGGGTTTGTGAGAAAAGATTGCTGATACGGATGCACGCGCTATTTAATTTTAAAATCGAAACAAAAGATCGATGCGACTTCCCTTGACGAATATTTGTTCGTTGAGGGGTTTTCGTTTTGGGGACGCTAAAGGGCCAGGGCAAGGGGAGGGCAACAGGTGAGCAATCGGCGACAGCTTATCCTCGTAGCAGTAGCGGGGATCGTGCTCGTAGGGTTCTCGGTCAGTGAGCACCTGTATCGGCGCTTGTTCGAGCGGCGTTACGAGATTGTGCTGGAGAGTCAGCGCCAGTTAGAGTCCCACCTGCGGCAGGTCTTAGCGGCAAACCACCAGCTTTTAGCCCACTTAGTAGGAGAACTGCAGCGCTCTCAGAAATTAGAAGAGCATGTCGCTCAGAAGAACCGCGAGCTTGATGAGACGTTCGCCCGCTTGGGCGAAGAGCACCTAGCGGTCGAAGCTCTGAACTCTCGCCTGACAGCGATGGAAAAACAAATGGACCGGCTGCAGGCAGAGCTGGCTATGGCATTAGACGGCAAAGTGCCGATGGCCAAGTCTGCCTCGTTAGACCGCAATAAGGCGGCTGTTGAGCTTGAGCGGATCGTTGTCAGCCGGCAGGACAGCGCCGAAACCCAAGGACGTGTGCTTTCCGTGCATCCGGATTGGCGTTTTGTGGTGGTGAATTTAGGTTGGAACCAAGTGCGCATTGGCGATACGGTTTCGATTTTTAGAAACGATAAGCTTTTGGCCAAAGCCAAGGTTGAGCGGGTTCAAGAAGATCTCGCAGCCGCGACCCTGCTGCCTGAATGGCAACCGAGCGAGGTGCAAGTGAACGACCTCGTGAAGCCTTTGTGACGATGCATAGAACGCGCTCCGACATGAATCTAGCGATACGTATGGGCCGGTTTTCCGTAACCTGTGTTGGGTTGTTGGCCGCCTTCGTTTCCATGACAGCCTGGGCTGCGCAGACCCAAGACCCTGCACCTATGAGCCGAACGACCATCGCTTTGAAGCTTGCGGTTGAGGGAAAAATTCCCTTTGAATCCCGGTCTGAACCGCAGCAGAAAGAAATCGTCATCCAGTTTCCTTCGGGGCGAGTCATCGGTTCGCTGCCGGAGCAATCGGTCGTTGACGCAGGCGCGATTCGGCAGATCACAACCGAATACTATCGCACGTTTGGGCGAGAAGGGCAGCGTTTTATTCGAGAGGTACGCATCGTTTTATCGGGCGACTATCGCCATCGTGTTTGGGCGGAAGCCGGCCGGGTTATGATTGAAATCGAGCATCCGGCTATTGTCGGCAGCAATGCTTTTGAGTTGGGCCTGCACGGCGGCATCGTGATCTCATCGTTGGGAAGGCCGGTGACCTTGGCGCGCTTCCGAGCTATGCAGGCGGCGCTACAGCAAGCGGCGCTTGATGTCCGACCGATTCAGCGTGAGCAGGAAAAAGTAAGCACGCCTACTATAACTGCCAAACCACAAGTTTCGGCTGCGTTGCCGAGTGAGCGTAAGGTTTCTCGTTTTCCAAGGCATCCCAGCATTCCGATTCCTTTTGCGCTTGGCTTGCTGGCAGTTTCCGGCATCGTGCTGACCGTACTTATGGCGATTCTTGCTTGGTTTTCATGGAAGGCAGCCGCGCGATTAAACATTCCCGAATCAGTAATAACCCGAAGTGAAGCGCTTTCTTCAAGCACGGCTTTGATTGACGAGCTGGTTTCTCGTTCTTTTGAACGCCAAGGCTATAATTTGGCCGGCCTTGAAGAAGTGCCTGACTCAACCACTAAGCTGCGCCTTCTTGAAAAGGATGGTTCCCGCATCGGGCTTTGGTGCGTGGGCAGCGGCACCTTCTTTGAGAAACAAACGGTAGATCGCTTCGCTGAATTGATGCGTTCGGTTCAGGTAGAAGAAGGATTCTTGGCAGCGACGGGCTCGTTTACTGTGCCGGCTCAGCGCGCGGCCCGTGATCAGCACATTACTTTGATCGGCCGCGAACAGCTTGTGGGTTTATTAGGAATCGGCGCAGCCGGAGAATACGTGCAGTCTCAGTTGCAGGAATCTAAAGTGGAACTGGATACGGCTAAGCGGACGCTGCGGCGCTACGAGGATGAGTTGGAGGTGCTCAGGCGGCAGCGTAACGAAGCCAGTTGGCATTTAGGCAGCGAGCGTGTCAAAGCCTCAACGCATGAAACACAGCTGGAACAGTTAACCGGCCAGCTTGAGCAATACAAAGCAGAACTTCAGAAATGGGAAACAGAAACCGCTCAGCTCAACAAACAATGGCAAGAGAGCCAGTGGTATTTGGGTGAGTCCCGCGCGCGCGAGCAACATATCCAAACGCAGTTGGGCGTTTTGCAGGCAAGCGGTGCTCAGGCGGGGATCTTAGCCAAAGAGCGAGGTGAGATGGTCGCGGCGATGGCCCAGGAACGATCGATGCGGCAGACTATGGAAGCCGAGCTTGCGGGCTTACGTTTAGTTAAGTCTGAAGCGGAGCGCCGTGAGCAAGAGCTGCTGGCGGGTATCGGGCGCTACAAGCAAGAACTGCACGCTGTGCGTTTTTATGGCGAAAGGCGCTCAGCGGTTCGGGCTTGGATATCCGATGCTTTTATTGAAGTCAGCCAAGAAGAAAAATCCGTTTTCTCCGGAACACCGCTGGACCTTAGCGGAAGCGGCATGCGCGTTTCTTCGCCGGCGGGTATCGGAAACGATGGAGCGTTCATGGTTCGCCTGCATTTACCGGGTCTAGCTGAGCCTGCCGACATCCAAGCAGAGCGCGTCTGGGCGCAAGAGCAGGGCGGTCTTTCGAGCAGCGGTTACCGTTTCATTGGGTTGGCGGATGATGTCAGGACGCATGTAGAGCGATTGGTGGCTAATGGCGCAGCTGGCCCTATCGCGTGAAGAAACGTTAGCGCCCATGCTTGAGCGGCGCTCAAGCCTTAGATACGATCATGCGGACCGGGCGCAGTATTGCCCGGCTAATGATCTATTACCCAGGGATGGCCGTATCACGAATATGAGCGAGAGGGGCATTGGGTTGCTTGTGCAAGAACCGCATCAGCAGGGCGAGCGCATCACGGTCAGCTTCTCGCTTGAGAATGAGAATGATTTGTTGACCGCAACCGGCGTGGCGCGCTGGTCTTCGTCTATGCCTGTGCACGGCCGCTGGTTTCCGTTGGGTATCGAATGGTTGCCTTTTGAGGAAACCACGCGCAACCGCATGCGCGCGTACCTGCAGGAGCATTACAAGAAGCCGGCGCCTTCGGCTGGAAAGCTCCACGCTTCGGCTAAATTGAAACCGACTTCTGATGCAACGCTTGACCGAATGCTTGTGCGTGCCGGAACCATTGTAGGGCTCACAGCGACTGTTATATTGGCTGTGTGGTCGCGTCACTTGCACCAGCAGACGCTTGGGCTGGGGCAACTGATCCGCGAGCGCAACGCCGTAATAACCCAGATGCAGGCCCAGACGCTGGGGATACAAACTGAGTTGGAGCGCGCGCAAGCGGGATTGGCCGTTACCGTTAAGCAAGTGGCTCGGCTTGATCGGCAAAATGAGTTTTTCGGCGCTCAGATGGAGCGGTTGAATGAAAACCTAGAAACGATACGTTTGGAGTATGCGCGCTTGCGCGATGACTATACCCAGCTTGCGCTTGAGCGCACCGAGATGTCGCAGAAACTTTCTTTTTCAGAGCTGGAGCGCCAGGAGCTCAGCCGCCGTCTCTCGTCGGTACCTGAATTGCGCCAGACTATTCGAGAGTTGACCAGCAGCGCTCGCAGCTCGGCTCGCACCGTTTCGGTGAAATCCGCGCAAGAAGAGACCGTTCCACCGCAGACGATTCAGGAGCAAACGGTCCAAACGAGCTCGGGCAACGGTTGGATTCGGGTGCACGAACCGCAGGTAATTTCCAACACTTCCACGCAGAGCGTTCCGTAAGAGGAACAGGTTCTTACCTAAGTACTTTCAAACGTTCCCGGCGTGTTTTTCCGGCGGTTTACGCCGGTTCCGTACGTACAAGCTATAATCGTACTGTTTGGCGAACGCTTTGAGTTCTGCACCGATCGTGGCGACTTGTGCCGGATGCTGCAGCGCATGATCCGTTGAAGACACAAGCGCGATCGATACGGATAAAAGCGAATTTTTGACTTCTTCACCTTGCCGGTTGGCGTGAACGATGTGCCCCCGTTCGCGGTCAGCCGCGTCATAGAGATTTCCAACAGCCTCATCGAACCGCTTAACGATTTCCTTGCAGAGCCCCTCAGCTTTTTCCTCTGAAGTGATGACGATGAAGTCATCGCCGCCGATGTGGCCGAGAAAATCTTGAGGGCTGCCTGCATCTCGCGAGGCTTCCATCAGCACGCCTGCTGTCGCCTTGATGGCATCGTCTCCCCGCGTGAAGCCATAGTGGTCGTTGAAGGCTTTGAAGCTGTCAAGGTCGATATAGCAGACGGCAAAGGGCCGCCCTGCAGCGATGCGTTGTTCAATTTCGAGTTGAATAGAGGTGTTGCCGGGAAAGCGGGTCAGGGGATTAGCTTCAAGTTCTTGCGTGGAACGGCGCAGCACCATCTTTACGCGGGCGAGTAACTCGGTTGGCTCGTAGGGCTTCACCACATAGTCGTCGGCGCCGGCATTGATGCCGTCGATTTTATCTTTCACTTCGCTCTTTCCGGTCAGCATGATAATAGGCAGATGCCTGAGAATCATGTCTTGTTTCAGCACCGCGCACACCTGCGGGCCGGTCATGTGCGGCATCATGTAGTCGAGTATTAAGAGGTCCGGCGGCTGCCGGCGCACGGCCGCAAGCGCCTGCTCGCCATCGGGCGCCTCGATCACCGCAAAGCCGGCGCTTTCAAGCACTGTCCGCAGGATATCGCGAAGATCCGGTTCGTCGTCAGCGATCAGAATAGTGGGTGTCCGCAGCATGTGTCCTTAAGTTGTTTATTCCGTGTTCGCGTTGGAGGGTGGTGCCAATGCCGCCTCTACCGCGCGAATAACTTCGTCGGGTTCGCATGGTTTTAAGAGATAGTTGCACGCGCCCAGCTGCAATCCGTGCTGCCTGTCCTCAAGCGATTGGTCGGCCCCTGTGAGTATGATAACCTTTGTAGTGCCAAGTCCAGGCCCGGCTCTTATTTGGTGCAAGAAATCCCATCCATTCAGCAACGGCATATCCAAGTCGAGCAGGATGGCATCCGGTTGAACGGAACGCATAATCTCGAGCGCTTCCATACCATTTGATGCGCCTGAGGCGATATATCCTTTTTGGGTAAGGGCGGTCTGCATGAGATCGACCAAGTCCGGCTCGTCATCGACGATGAGCACGTATGGTTTTCTTACGCGCTGTCGCAAGGCGTTCTTGAGCCGGGCGAGCAATGTCGGATAGCTGGTCGTTCGGCTGATACTATCGATGGCCCATGATTCGCGAAGCCCGGGGGATCGCTCTACGTCGCTTACAGCGATGATGGGGATCTTGCAGGTGATTGCGTCCGATTTGAATAGGAGCGCTAATTTTTCAGCTTCGAGGCTTGGCGTTGCCACATCCAAAAGAATGAGCTCAGGCGAGCGGCACTTGGCCGTATCGATGCCGACCGCGGCGTTTGTCGTCTGAGTCACCAGCCATCCGGAAGATTCGAGTGTTTCGGCCAGGCGCAGCCGCAGAGCCTCGTCGCCGACCATGAGCAAGATGCGATGCGCGCTCATCCGCAGGAGGCCTCTTCTAAAGGCAGGTTGATAAAGAACGTGCTGCCTTTGCCGCGATCGGATGTGACCCAGATTTTACCTTGATGCGCTTCGACGATGCGCTTTACCAGCGCAAGCCCAAGACCCGTTCCGCGTATCTGTTGATTGATCGGGTCACAAGAGCGGTAGAATTCCTGAAAGAGCTTAGGCAGATCTTCGTGTGGAATGCCGCAGCCGCTGTCGGCAATCGAGGCGAGCACGTGGGCACCTTCGCGCGAGAGCGTGAAGCGGATCTCGCCTTGTTCAGGGGTGTATTTGATGGCGTTGGAAAGGATATTCATAAATACGCGATGCAGCTGCTGGCTGTCGCCGAAAATATGCGTCAAGGCGTTTCGGTCGACGCGATAATTGATCTTCTTCGCGTCCATTTGCGGCCGAACGATTTCTTGCAAGGTATTTAGAAACTCCTCGAGCGATATCGATCGCCGTTCCATCGTCATGCGTCCGGATTCGATGCGCGCGATATCGAGCAAATTGTTGATGAACTGCGTGAGCAGATCGGAGTGTTTCTCGATTTTCGACAAGCGTTCGCGCTGAGCAGGTGCCATCTCGCCGAACTGGCCGTTGGTTAAGAGCGAAGCGTAGCCCTTGATCGCCGCAAGCGGCGTGCGTAGTTCATGCGATACGGCTGATACGAAATCGCTTTTGGCCTTGTTCAGGCGTATGAGCTCTTCGTTTGCTTGCGCTAACTCGTGCGTGCGCTGCTGAACTTTGCGTTCCAGTTCTTGTTGCGCATTCCAGGCCGATTCATAAAGGGCGGAGTTCGCGATCGATGCCGAAAGCTGATTGACGAGAATGGCTACAAGTTCCTCATCCGCTCTAGCGGTGACGGCGCTGCCCGTTCGCCCCAAAATCAGCACACCCGCCGGGCCGGCTGCGGGCGTAATGTGCGCAAGCACAGCCATGGGAACTTCCAGGCAATCCAGCACCATACGCTCAGCGCCATCGGAAGTGCGGCTTGCTTGGATCAACAGAGGGTCGCGCATTTCCATTAATTTGTCCAGGAGGCCGCTTGTTACCAAAACTTGCGCAAGGCGTGCGGCGGCTTCCTTGCCCAAACCCACTAAGGATTGCCAGTCTATTTGGCCGCCTCCTTGCCAGGTACCGAGCAATCCCTTTGAGAAGCCGAAATTGCTGACCGTCTGCACATCGAGCTTGGCGAATAATAATTCGGGACGCTCGCTTACCTGCAGCTGCCGGCCAAGAGTGTGCAAGGCAAGCAGCGAGGCGAGCCTTCGATCCAGCTCCTCTTGGGTGCGGTGCAGCTCGATATCCGTCTTAATGACGAGTTTGGCCTGCTGATCGAGCTGGTTGTAAGCCGCGCGTAACCGATCCAGCTCGGCTATTTGCCGATAAAAACTGCTTAAGATAAACGCTAGGCCGCCCAGGCAGCCGAGGATGATGAATAATCCCAGGCCCTGCCAAGGCCATTTCATCAAAGGGAACAGAAGCGTTGCTATCGTTCCCGTTACAAATATGATCCAAATGCGTTGCATGGGGGAAGTTTTTAAGATCCGATCGCCACGACCAATACCGAGCCCGTTTGCATCGAAACATGGTTGTGCATAGCGTCCGAATCCGCCGGCCCTTGCTCGCCATAGGTGTAGAAACCGGCCAACGGCACAGCGCTGCCAACCACCTGTCGTATGGCAGCCACTTCTTCTGAGGCTGTGTGCGATCCTTGGAGTTTGGGGCGCGCGAACGAACTGAAAACCAGAACGCACGCCGGCTTAGTGACGGTTTGAATCGCCTCTTGCGCGGCACGGCGGGCGGCATCCAAAGCAAGCGACCGGCTGCTGATCATCAGCTGCATCCACGATCCTTCCAGAATTTCTCCGGTGCACTTCAGGCTGCCGTCATTTTGAAAGGATGCCACGGTGCGCAGCAAGAAACGGCTGGAGCCTTCTGCCTGAATGCCGAGCGGATACGCCAAACTCTGCCGCGTCAACCCTTCCTGGCGCATTCGCCCAACGGTGTCGGATCCCAAGTATTCTTCGTAGACCGATGCGGCGGGTTTGCGGTCCAGCTCTAAGAGCACATTGGCAGAAGCGCGGGTTACGCGCCTGGGTTTGCTGATGGGCGCAAACCCATGCTCAAGCCCGATGCCCAGAGCTCCATCGCCTCCGATAATGGCGCCGACGATACCGCCTGTGATGACCTGTTGCCGATGGTACTGGAAAGTCTGCGTAAAGCGCAGATCATCTCCGGCCATGCCGCCAACGAGCAGCGCGTTGGTGCCTAAGACTTCCTGCATGCCGCGCATCACATCGCCGTACCGAGCGACGAGTCCATCCCCAAAGAACAGAAAGCCCAGGCGCTGCTGACTTGAAAATGTTTTGGTAGCCATGTAGGCCACCTGCTGGCCGGCTTTTCGAGGCGCTTGGTCGATATTTTCGGCAAAACCCGTTGCCCACTTTAAGCTGAAGGAGGATAGGAGCACGACAATACAGGTATGGCTGGCTGGGCCGTTGGATAGAATCTCGCCGGCCGTGCTGGCTCCGATTAAGGGAATATCCTCCAGAACCCCTGCGATGGCCTGCAGCAGGGGCAACTGGTTGAACCAGGATGAAGCAAAGACAAACGCCAGTTTCGGCTCAAAGCCGGGAAGTTGAGCCAAAGCCTGTTCGGCCGCTTCTTTTCCCGCTCGGGCCGATTCGGCTCGCGAGCTTGTTCCAATAGCAGCAGTAAGCGTGCCTACCATAATCATTAAGTATATCTGATTAGGATTGTGCAATACCAAGCGGCCAGGTAAAAAGCCAAGGGCGTATTGCCGCGGATAACGTGTTTGCGTTAAGAGGAGGAGTGGTCTATTTTTTCGGAGCGGATTCGGGCAGAAGTACTTGCCGCCAGAACGGAGGAACGGCCGGGCTCGGATAGCGCCTCGGAGCGGGAACGTTTTTTGTCTTCATACAAGCGGTTGTCCGCGGTTTGTATGATGTCTTGCGCTGAATCAGAGGCGTTGCCGTTCCAGGCCAGGCCAACGCTCAGACGTATGGCCGGCAAGGAAGCGGCGTTTTCGACTACCGGTATCGCCAGCTTGCGAAGTTTTTCGGTGACACGTTCAGCCTGCAGCAGATCCGTTTCGGCCAGCGCGACGATGAACTCGTCACCGCCTATTCGAGCCAGGATATCGGATTGACGGAACTGTCCTTTAAGAGCCTGTGCGACCCGTTGCAGCAATCTGTCGCCGGCTAAATGGCCAAGCCGATCGTTGACCTGTTTGAAGTTGTTGACGTCTATCAGGAGGCAGGCAAGCGGGCGGCCATAGCGCTTTGCGCGATCATATTCCGAAGCCCAACGCGAGAAGAAAAACCGGCGATTGTACAGGCCGGTGAGCTCATCGGTGGTTGCTAACTGCCTAAGCCTGACCAGCGTTCGCCGCAGCGCTGCCGTACGCCGTATAACGGCCTGCTCGAGTATCCATGTTCTGGCCACGAGTATCCAAGCGATACCGATGATGCCGACGCCCGCTAGGACGCTCAGCGCGACAACCACTATCGTGGCCAGCGAAAGCGCTTGGATCAGACGGCTGCTTCCCGGTTGAACGTGTACCGTCCAACGCACAGCATCGATATTGATCGGCGCTTGCGCCACAATGGATTGCGGGTGTTCTTGGGTTTTCGCGCCCCAGTCGTCCGATTTGTAAAGCACGTTCGAGCCTTCGAGGACGCGCACCGGGTGGCGTTGCGCTAACCCCGAAGAAAAGAAATCCCGCAGAAGCGGCCTGACCTCGAAGATCCCGATGATGGCGGTGTTTGGAAATACCGATGCCGAGAGCGGCTCCAACATGCCAAGCAGCATGCGATCATCGCTGACTTCTACCGTGAAGGTTGACGGAACCCGCCAGATGCCGCGCAGCTTGAGTTTTTGTTGGAGGATAACATAGAGCTCCTTGGTTTCAGCTTCTGAGAGATCTGACGGGCCGAACCACCATGAGGGGCGCGTTTGCGCGCGGATCAGGCCTATGCCGAGCAAGTGGCGCGTGTGTTCGGTCGCGCTGGCACCGATAGCGCGCAGCTGGGACACGCTCAGATCGGCTTGGCGGTTCAGCGTATCGCGGATAAACGTGAGCGTGCCGCGCCGGCTTACCAGCGAGCGCATCAGCTGCTCGCCGGCCTGAGCGGCTACGGAACGCGTGTCGCTTTTTAGCGCGTTGTGCTGCTTCCAGCCGGTTGCGCGCGCGACCGCCAGCAGCAGCACGCCAACGCAAAGTGTAATCAAGCAGGCAACTAGAATATGCCGCACCAAGATGGCTGCCGGCCGCCTAGTCCATCGTCGTGAGATGAGGCGCTCAAGGTTCATGCGTCTATTGTATGCCTGGTCGCTGGGACGCACAACAAATGGACTAGCCGGAGAGGGTGAAGATTAGGATGGATCGATTCGGGCCGGATCAGCCGCCGCGCTGCAAGACAGCGGCGCTTTCAAAAGCGTACCAAAGGCATAGAAGCGTGAACATTTCTGAGAATAAGAAGGGCCGGAAGTACCACCCGCCCAAGGCTAGGAGGGCTCCATCTGCGGCCATCCAAAGATGGGCGATTGCCAGCAGGATAAGCGGCAGACGGATCGAAAATATGGGGATTTTTTTGACGAAGAAAGCGCACGCTGCGACAAAAAGCGCAACGAAAATAGATTGAACGATCGATACCAAGATCACCCAACCCGGCGAGAGCTTCAGCGCCCAACCGGCGATGCGGTCCGGCATGGGCGTGAAATCGGCGAACATAATCACACACAGATAGGCTGCCAGGAATGGCGCGTAGCCTAACAGCAACTTGCGCGGCGTCATTGCCGGATGACGTATGAGCTGGTCGACAGCAAAAACGCTCGGCAGCGTCAGGCTGATGGAACTGGCAAACCAGCAATGACGCAGCACCCAGATGCTTTCAGGATCGGCAATCGTTGCAAATGCCGCCAATGTGCCATAGCGCGCCATCATGAAAAGGGCGGTGCCGTTAAGCACCGCCCTTAGCCACACCGGAGACACATGCCGGTATGCGGTAAACGCAAGAAGCGCCGTTGCGCAACAAAAACCCAGAAGAAATAAATAAGCGTTCTGGGAGATTGTTTAGTCCTCTATCTTTATGATGAAGTTTTAACCGGAACCGGCTCAAGCCCGCGCGATGCGGCCAAAACGAGCTGTCCTAAGCTAAAAAGAATAGCCGTATACGCGATGTCGCCAAGTAGCGTGCCGCGGAAAAACGGAATAGCGGCCACAAAGCATTCGCTAAGCCCGGCCGCTGTGCGCGGATACAAGCCGCCGATGAGCCACACCCCGAAGTTGGAGATGACGAAGAATAAACAGGCGCCCAAGACCGCGGCCAGCGCGATGCGACTAACGCTGAAGTGGTCCCGTACCCACCAACCGAGAAGTCCCACCAGAAGAAATGCCAGCCACGTAAAGGGAACCGTCGCGTGCCAGCCCAGAAACACATCTGTGACGCCTACGCAGACCAGCGGCAGGATTAAGCTCCAGCGTTTGCCCAGATGAGCGCCGCCGAATAACGCGATCGCCGTGACCGGGCTCACGTTCCATGGATGCGGGATCAGGCGCGAAGCTACTCCCAAGAAGAGAAGCCCCGCGATTAAAAACGAAGATCGTTTTTCCATTTGAGGTGTTTCCATGACCTGTATCCTTCGGATTGTTGCGCTAAAAGGCCACGCTGACGCCGGCTAGATAGCTGCGCGGCGGCGCAGGATTTTCTCCAGTAGATATCGTCGTGCCGTTGCTGGATTGATAAGTAGTGTATTCCTCATCGGTTACATTCTCAATAGTGAAATAGGCGGTGATGTTGCGGTACGTGTAGCGCAACCCGGCGTTGAGGGCGCCGTAATTATCCATCTCATTGCCGTTCGCGAAATCGTTGATGCGAAAGCCGTCTTGGAACAGCTGCCAATCCAACGAGGCGCGCAATCCTGGTATGAACTCGTACGCGAGCGAGGCGCCGAACTCATGCTCGGGCACGCCGGGCAAGGCATTTCCCTTGAACGCGCCCTTGTGAAACTCTGCCTCCATAAACGTATAGGTCGCCTGCGCTGAAAGATTAGGAATGGGCAGGGCCGGCTCAACCGAAAGCTCAAGCCCCGTTCGCCGGGTGTCGAAGTTCTGGTTTTGGAACGTTAAGGCGTTGAACAAAATCTCGTCGTCTATCTGCGAGTAGAAAAGGGCTGCGGTGGCTTTTCCGATACGGGGGTCTTTTAAGCGCAAGCCTGTTTCGTATTCGTTGCCCTGTTGGGGGATCAGGTCGATGTTGCCGACGAATGTGAACCCTCCGATGGAAGGAACAAATACCGAGAAGTCGTCCACGTTCGGCGCTTTGTAGGGCCGGCTGAAGTTGACGTAAGCGCTCACAGGCTTCGCGATATCGATGCTGGCGCCGAGCTTCGGGCTCCAGCCTTCGAAGCGCAGCGTGCCTTCGTAAGCGGGAAAGGAGATCGCTTCGTCAAAGCGCGATCGGTCGTACCTCAGCCCGCCCACCAGCGACGCGCGGTCGTAAAATCGCAGCGTTTCTTCCACAAATAATCCATAGCTGCCTTTATTGGATTCGGAATAAGCTCCCGTCCGAAAACCGGTGCTGGCTTTTTCATCCAACAGATCGATGCCGGTTACGAGGGTGCTGCGCAAATCCGCTGAAAGCGGCGCGTCGTGCCCGCTACGCACGCTCAGGCCGCTCGAGGGCGCGATGGTAGCAAGCCTGCTCGGAGCGGCGGAGTCGGTCTCGCGGTCGCGCACAAACGCGTTTACGGCGACAGACAGTCCGTCGGGTCCGCGCCAGAGCGCGTCTAAGCCGGCTTGCGTCATATGCTCTTCGATCAAACCGTTAAAAGAGCCACGCTGCCGGCGACGCGCTTCCGATTGCGCGGGCGTGATGCCGCCGGGGAAGTAGCTGGTGTCTTCGCTGGTGAGCACATTCGTTTCCAAGTGGAGTTCCGGCGAAACGTCCACTCCGATATGCGCCGTGGCGGAGCTGGTGCGCGAGTTGGTGTTTTCCCGATAGCCGGACACCTCGCGGCGCTGGAAGCTGGTTCCGTAGGTGACAGGCCCTTTGCCGCCGCGGATCGAACTGAAGTACCGGAACCGGCCAAAAGTGCCGGCCTCGGCCCCCGACTCGCTGGTAAAGGGCTTGTCGGCGCCCTTTTTGGTCGTGATGTTGATGACGCCGCTCAGCGCGCCCTCGCCATAAATGAGGCTGCTTCCGCCACGGATGATTTCGATCCGTTCGATGTCTTCCAGCGGCAGGCTTTGCCAGTGCACTTCATCGCCGGTCACGCGGTTCTGCCGGACGCCGTTGACCAAAACGAGCGCGCCGGTGCGCGAGCCGTTGACCACGCCGCGCAGATTGACGCTGGAGTCGGCGCCCAAGCCGAACCCATGGGTGTCGAGGCTGGTGACCCCGACCTGCCGGTTTAAGAGCTCCGGAAGCGACGTGGCGTGGCTTTCTTGGATTTCTTGGCGGGTGATGACTGTTGTGCTTCCAGGAAACTCTGAGGCGTCGACGTCAAGACCGGGCATGCGCCGGGGTGAGATTAAGACCGGAGGCAGTTCTTGCGAGTAGGCTTCAGATGCTTGAAGCGGAGCGGCAAAAGCGACCAGCAAACCTAAGATAAGCAACAAACGACCCATTGGATCCCCCTAGGCTCCGATACGCGCGGAGCAACGTGGAGCTGAGCAAGGGAAGGGCCAAATTCCTTGGGAAACGCCTCGGAAGAGGGGATAGACAAGGAGGGTGTGGCTTCATCCTGAACTCGCTCCACGGAGTAGCAGTAAAAACGTTCCCGTTAAGGAACGCGATAACCGTTGAGTAGGTCTTCTGGCTCCCCGATCGCCCTTGCGCCTTCCCATCCCACGCGCCTGCGCGAAACAGTGGCCTTGCAAGGGGAGTTACCCGGGGTTACAGCGGCGGGTCCGCGCCCGATTTTCACGGGCTTCCCTTACACTCGACGGTCCGAACTGTTGATTGTATTAAGTACGTTAGCGCGGAGCATTATGCGCTGTCAAGATGAAAAGTTTGTTTGATGCCAAATAAGACTTAAGATATACTTTATCTAATTGCGTTGTAATGGGTTAAGCCAATCAACCGCTCGATTTACTTACACTTCTTCAATTTAAATAATGATGCAGCGTTCTTGATGCGATTCAAACCGTTTTGGCATAAGCGGCGTCTGTTGCAGATACTTGCGTCTGCTGTGGCGGGAGTCATGCTGGCTACCAGCTTTCCGCAGGCGCCTCAAGCATGGGCCGCAATCCAGGTTGCTGTTCCTACCGGAATTTCCAACACTATCTTTGATCTCACCGCACTGAATCTTGATTCGCTGAACATTCCTGAGCAACTCGGCAGAAAAATCGACACCTGGCAGCCTGATGGGATTGTTCCAGAGGGCTTAGTGATTCATATCCAGGATATGCATGTGCATCCCGAAGCCCAGCGTAATATCGCGCAGATCCTCAGCTATCTGCATGACCAGTATGGCGTAACGCTGGTTGGTCTTGAGGGAGCCGAGGGCGCCTGCGATACGACGCTGTATTCGGATTTACCGGATCCGCCCAGCACCGAACAAGTCGCCCAGTTGTTTGTGAACGAAGGCATCTTCACCGGAGCTGAGTACTACGGGATCACGCGTCCAGGCACCGTTACGCTGTGGGGTGTTGAGAATAAAGAGGCATACTTCGAGCACCTTAAGGCTTACCGGGAAGGAGCCACAGCCAACGTTCGGGCGCAGGCTGTGTTGGTGCATCTTGAACAGATACTAGCTGAGTGGAAAGAGCGATTGTACCCGCTAGCACTTCAACACCAGGGCAATCGCATCTTAACCTTTTACGTACCAAGCAGGTAGAATGCAGAGATAATAGTGGTGTTGTCGACAGCAACCCTACACAGGAGGTGGTGTTGGATAAAGCTCAGCCTGGTA
>Ga0247727_10009639_pt1 | contig 17392 bp, 20 predicted proteins | sample WisWelCaveWW1625_FD_202498 | JGI IMG/M metagenome (GOLD analysis project Ga0247727, IMG submission 202498) | Biofilm microbial communities from Wishing Well Cave, Virginia, United States - WW16-25 | ecosystem: Environmental > Aquatic > Deep subsurface > Groundwater > Cave microbial mat | place...
GAGTAGGAGTAGGAGCAAGAGGAGCTACTATGAATCTACGACTTAATTTCGACGAAACGAGTTTGATGGCCGCTCGCATTAAAGTGGTTGGCGTCGGCGGCGCGGGTTGCAACGCCATCAATCGCATGATCGGCGCCGGTTTGCGCGGCGTCGATTTTGTCGCGATGAATACCGACGTGCAAGCGCTGGAAATGTCCAAATCCGCGGTGCGCTTGCAAATCGGCAAGACCACCACGCGCGGCCTCGGCGCCGGCGCCGATCCCGAAATCGGCCGCAAAGCTATTGAAGAAGATCGTGAAGCCGTTTCCGATGTTCTCGCCGAGAGTGACATGGTGTTTGTCACCTGCGGCATGGGCGGCGGCACCGGCACCGGCGCCGCGCCAATTGTGGCCGAGATCGCCAAAGATCTTGGCGCGCTGACCGTCGGCGTGATCACCAAGCCGTTTCTCTTCGAAGGCAATAAACGCATCAAGCGCGCCGAAGAAGGCATCATCGAGCTGAAAGAGCGCGTCGATACACTGATCGTGATTCCGAATCAGCGTCTGCTCTCCGTCGTGCCGAAAGGCACGCCGCTCACTGAGGCGTTTCGTCAGGCCGACGAAGTTTTGTTGCACGCCACCAAAGGCATTTCGGATTTGATCTCGGTGCCGGGTTTGGTCAATTTGGATTTTGCCGATATCAAAACCGTGATGTCGGAAATGGGCGATGCGTTGATGGGCGCCGGCGTGGCGGGGGGCGACGAGCGCGCCTTGCAAGCAGCACAACGCGCCATCGCGAGTCCGTTGCTGGAAGATGTTTCGATTAACGGCGCTTTGGGCGTGCTGGTGAATATTACCGGCGGCGAAGATTTAACCCTGCATGAAGTCAACGACGCGACGACGGTGATCTGCGAAGCGGCCGGGCCGGATGCCAACATCATCTTCGGCGCGGTGATCGATAAGTCGATGGGCGATCAGCTTCGCGTCACGGTGATCGCCACCGGTTTTCATAAAAACGGCCGGCCGCCGATCTCCACGCGCACGGCTCGTCCCACCCGTTTTTTCGATACGACGTTAACCGAGCTTGACATTCCAACCTATCAACGCAAAACGGTTAACGGCAACGGCCATGCGCAAAATAGCAGCGTTGGACATGAGCCGATCATTCGACCATATGAAGAAGAAGTGATTGTCGAGCCGCAGCCGGTGGATGATTACGAAGTGCCGGCGTTTTTGCGGAAAAGATTGGGTTAATGGCGCAGCGCAAAGAGCATGGCGCCTGGCGCCGGCGTATAGAGCAAGTGAAAAGCAACCGCGACGAATTCGTATGCTATGCGCTTTGCTCTCTGCGCTCTGTGCCCCTGCACACGGTGAGCATAACCGCAAAAGCCCGCCTTGTTGTTCTGCAGCAACCTGGCGGGCTTGCCGTTTAAAATAAAAAAAGTGTTGGCAGCGTTTTTTAGTTTTCGTATATTTCTTCATTTGAATTATTTGATTATTTTACAGATGGCAAAGATTCCGAAAGAATGGCATGAGTATTTTGGGGAAGTTGATCCTAAACGTGTCGATCTGGAAAAGAATGCCTATTACGTCATGGGTCGGGTTTTGGAATGGGGGCGATCTTGCGGCGGCGCGCAAGCTACGTCGTTATTACGGCGATGCGCGGCTGAAAGAGTTTTTATTATCCACAAGCTCGCGTGTTTTGGGAAAAAAACCATGCGTTTTTGGCAAGTGGTTCTTAAATTGAGTTCAAAAGAATGCGAACGGATTGCGTCGATTAGAAAACATCGGCTTTGGCCTTATTGAGTGTAATTCCAACTTTAGGTTGTTTGGAGATTGTAATATGGAAAAGATTCCAAAAGAATGGCATAAATACTTCTGGGAAGTAAAGCCAGAAAACGTTGATATGAAGGAACATGCTTTTTATATTCTCGGGCGCGTTCTAGATTATGGCGATGATGAAGCAGTGAAAAATGCGCGGAAAATTTATGGCGACCGTTTGATCAAGAAAATGTTGCTCTCGACCTATTCACGCGGGCTCAGCAATCGAACGATCAAAAGTTGGCAAAAAATTCTTAAATTGAAGCCGGAAGAATGCACGAAAATATCCTCAATCCGGAGCAAAAATCCAACTTGGAATTATTAGGCAAGATTCCGGAAATTAAACAATTTTATCTTGCGGGTGGAACAGCATTGGCTTTGCAAATCGGGCATCGCTATTCTGTTGACCTTGATTTTTTCACGGCGCGAAAGTTTTCTACTGCGAAATTTCTCAAAAAATTGCTCGCTTATCCCAATTGTGCCAAACAGAGTATCAGTAAAGGAACTTTGTACGTCGGCTTAAATAATGTGAGTTGCAGTTTTATCGTCTATCTATATCCTTTGATTGACGAGCCGGTCTTTTCACGCTGGGGCATTCAACTGGCTTCAATCGTGGATATCGGCGCGATGAAAATTAATGCCATTGGAGGACGCGGCTACCGGCGTGACTTTGTCGATCTATACTTTTTGGCACAAATCCGTCCGTTGCCGGTTATTTGGGATGATTTTAAAAAACGTTATGCGGAAACCGGCCTGAGCATTTTTCATGTGAAGAAAAGTTTGAGTTATTTCGTTGACGCTGAGAAAGATCCGATGCCGAATATGATCAAGCGCGTCGATTGGAAAAAAGTTCGCACATTTTTTGAAAAAGAAACAAAGAGCTTGGAATTATGACCTACCAATTCTTTCAACTCGAAAAACAAAACGCCGTCGGCATTCTGCGCTTCAATCGTCCGGCGCAGTTGAATGCGTTTGATACGGTAATGATCCAAGAAGCGCCGGTGGCGTTGCGCGAGCTGCTCGAGGATGAGAGCGTGCGCGTCGTCGTGATCACCGGCAATGGCAAAGGCTTTTGCGCCGGCGCCGATGTGAATTTGCTCCATGAGCTGGGCGGCGCCAAAGACATCAGTCGCGGCAAAGTGCTGGTGGCAACCGGCAGCGAGATGGTTGAGATGATTCATGCTGCGGATAAACCGGTGATTGCCGCGATCAACGGCCCGGTTGCCGGCGGCGGCGCGGGCATTGCGCTTGCGTGTGATATTCGCATCATGGCGCAGTCGGCGAGCATTGGCTTCACCTTCATTCGCATCGGTTTGCATCCCGATCTTGGCTGCATGTATTTTCTCCCGCGTCTCGTTGGCCCGGCGAAGGCGGCGGAATTGTTGATGACCGGCGAAATGATTTCCGCCGAAGAAGCGTTGCGGCTCGGCATGATCAATCATGTCGCTTCGGATGCCGAATTTATGCTGGTGGCTTTGCAGCTTGCGAATGCGATTGCTGAAAAATCGCCGCTGGCGTTGCGGCTGCTCAAAAAAGGATTACAGCAAACTTACGAGCAGCCGCTGGACGCGATGCTGAAATACGAAATCTACGCGCAGACGCTGTGTTTTGAATCGAAAGAAGCGGCGGAGGCGATTCAAAAATTTTTGGCGGCACGCAAGAAATGAAGTACAATAGCCGATTAAATGACCAACGGATAACGCCAAAGAAAATCCGTTGGGCTTTCTATCCTTTGCTTTATTCAAGCTGGATACTGTAAGCATTCTTAGAACTAAACCTAAAACGCAAATGTTATGATCAACTTCTCCCTCTCCGAAGATCAACAACAATTCCGCGAGCTCGCGCGCGAGTTTGCGAAAAACGAAATTCTTCCCGCCGCGGCGCAGCTCGACGAGCAGGAAAAATTTCCCGATGAAGTTTGCCGCAAAGGCTGGAAGCTTGGCTTGATGAATGTGCATGTTCCCAAAGAATACGGCGGTCTCGGCCTCGGCGTGCTCGAAGAATGTTTGATTGCCGAAGAAATCGGCTGGGGTTGTTCGGGAGTTGGCGCGACGATGACTTGCAATACTCTCGCGATGGCGCCGGTTATTGTCGCCGGTAACGATGATCAGAAGAAGCGCTTTCTCGCGCCGCTGATTGAAGAGTTTTCTTTTTGCGCTTATTGTGTCACCGAGCCGGGCGCGGGCAGCGATGTGCAGGCGATCAAAACCACCGCGAAGAAAGCCGGCAACGATTACATTCTCAACGGCCAAAAGATGTGGATCACCAACGCGGCGCAAGCGCAGTGGTTCTTCGTGATTGCATATACGGATCAAACCAAAGGCTACAAAGGCATCAGCGGTTTTCTCGTTCCCGCTGATTCACCTGGAGTGAAAATCGGCAAGCATGAACACAAGATGGGCCAGCGTTGTTCCGACACGCGCGGCGTTTCGTTTGAGGAAGTAAAAGTCCCTGCTGCCAATATGCTTGGCAAAGAGGGCGACGGTTGGAAAGCGGCGATGGGCGCGTTCGATCATTCACGACCGGTGGTCGCGGCGATGGCCGTTGGTTTGGCGCGTTCGGCGATGGAACATGCCGCGCGTTACGCCAAAGAACGCAAAACGTTCGGCGTACCGCTGGCGGCGCATGAAGGCGTGAGTTTTATGATTGCCGACATGGCGCGTGATATCGAAGCGGCGCGTTTGCTAACATGGCTCGCGGCGTGGACGATTGATCAGGGCCAGCGCAACACTTTGCAAGCGGCTTATGCCAAATGCTTCGCCGCTGACACCGCCATGCGCGTAACTACCGACGCCGTCCAAGTCTTCGGCGGCTACGGCTACTCGCGCGAATATCCCGTCGAAAAACTCATGCGCGATGCGAAGATTTTTCAGATCTACGAAGGCACCAGCCAGATTCAAAGATTGATTATTGCCAAGGAAATTTTTGAGAGAAGTTAAATTTTTCTTGACAAAGTCAGCATATCTGTTTAGATTCAAGGGCTTTAAGAAGTGAAGGGGCTCATTCTAAGAAAGCAATTCACTTATTCATGGTTTTTTATCCCTGCTTAATTGCAGTGATGGAAGGTTGCAATTTCTTGTTTTTTTAAAGCAAGATGCCAAACTATTACTTCGGAGGCCATCATGAAGACGAAAAGCTTACGGATTTTGGCGATATTTTTCATCGCCGGCTCGTGCTCACTTTCTCCGGCGCAGACGCCGCCGAATTTCAAAATTGCTTTTATCGGCGATCAAAGTTTGGGATCGAATGCAGTGGCGGTTTTGAATCTCATCAAAAATGAGGGCGCCAGCGCCGTCGTGCATTCGGGCGATTTCGATTATTCCGACGATCCGCCGGCCTGGTATACGCAAATCAATAGCGTTCTCGGCGCGAATTTTCCCTACTTCGCTTCGGTGGGAAATCACGACGAGAGCGCTTTTTACGGCCCCGGCGGCTATCAATCTTTTTTAAGCGCCCGCATGAATCGGCTCGGCATCACGTGGGACGGAGACCTAGGCGTGAAATCATCGTGAATAATGCGTCTTATTCATTTAATTTGACCACGACGATCAATGGCGCGATGGTTTATGGCGCTGCCGCGATGCGCCATCGCACCCATACACCCGGCGCCGGTTATACGGAACGCGCTGAAATCAAACAGGGCAGCAGCGGCGAGAGCCAGGCTTCGGTCGCTGTCGAAGATCAGAGTGTCGCTTCGGCTGGAACGCTCGCGCTCAATGGCTCATTCAGCGGCAACGTCGATTGGGCCGTGGTTGGAGGCGAGATCAAGCCGCAGCTTAACGTTTCCCCACTCGCCTCACTTTCCGCTCGCGAGCCGGCAACGGATTTTCTGCAAGCTTTGAGTTATCAGCTCGAGCAAAATTATCCGAACCCGTTCAACCCCGGCACGAGTATCCGTTACAGCTTGCCGCAAGCCGGCCAGGTGCGCTTGACGATTTATGATCTGCACGGACAAATCGTGTCGGTGCCGTTCAATAGTTTTCAAAACGCCGGAACCCACCTGTTCAACTGGCAGGCCAAGGATGCGCACGGCCATGCTCTTCCCAGCGGCGTTTATTTTTATCGGCTCGAGGTCGGCTCGCAAGTGGTGACGAGAAGGATGATCTTGCTGCGATAAGGCCAAATAAAGTTTTTCGCCCACGGAATGGAACTCCCACAGAATTGATTTGAAAAATCATTTCAGTGGGAGTTCCATTTCTACTTTTCATACTCCGTAATAAAACAATCCCGCACGATTCCGATGGCTTTCAAGCTGTCGGCGGCGATTTGCGCGGCCTGTTTGTTCTGGTACTTGCCGATGCGAATACGATGCCAGCGCTGCGACGGCCCCGGCTTCAGCACATGCACTTCGAGTCCGCGGCGGCGCCATTGCTCGGCCTCGCGCTCGGTTGTTTTTAGACTGCGAATGGCGCCGACTTGTAAAGCATAATAAACCTGCGTCGAATCTTCTGGCGGCGCGGAAATCGCTTGATTCGTCACTTTAGCCGGTTTATTAAACAGGCCGAAGTAACTCACGCCGAGCACAATGATCGCGCTGGCAATGCCATACACCCAGGCGCGCCGCTCGCGCCAACGCGAATACAGTTCCAAAAAATTTTGTTGAAGGTAAAAAAGTATTCTTTCCGCGCGGAATCGCAATGATTGGGTTTGCTTTTCCTGCCGCGCCATCGCCCAATCTGCAATTTCTTCCGGCGCAAACTCCGTCGCAATGGTGGTCACTGCTTTGGCAAGCGTATCATGACGGCCAACACGCTGAAAGCGCTGGTGTATTTCATGAAGCAACTGCCGAAGAACGGAATTCCTTTCTTCGCCGTGTTGAAACGCGCGAACATAACACCAGGCCGCAAAGTCATCGTGCCGTCGCAAATGCAGCAGCCGATTAAAACACAATGAAACGATTTCCTTGACCATTGTGCCGTTGCGGCTGAGATACTGGCTAAAAATATGTTCGGCGCGAAAATGGGTTTGGCGTTCCTGCAAATACTGGCGTGTCATAAAGGCCAGCAGATCGCCGTCGTCAGGCTCGTACTCCAACAACTCTTCAACCAGATCAATCGTCGGGAGCGTCAACGCCGGTTGTTGGAGAATATAATTTTTTAATATTTCATACCCCTCTTCGGCGCAAATATTTTCTCGGACGGCCTCGAGAATTTGCTCGCGAGACTGCGCTTTTTCCGGATGCGCCGCATAAAAAGAAAAATATTGACGGAGCAAGCGGCGTTTATTCTTTTGCTGAAAACTGTTGGCGAGCAAGCCATTGGCAAAGAGATTTTGGAGGCGAGTCAGTACTTCTTCAGCTTGCTCAGCCCGATTTTTGGTAATCGCTTCGCGTCCGGCCTCTTCGAGAAAAGCGAATCTTTTTGCGCCGAAGCGGCTTAACATAAAACTGGCGATCACAAAAAGTAAAATCCAAACTACGAAAATGACGAATTTATCATCAAAGGCGGCGCCGGATGAAATAACTTCATGCAAAAGCCAGAGCCAAGAATAGGCTGCCAATGGCAAAAGCAGCAAGCTCCAAAACAATCGCAGAATGAACCACCGGAAAGTGAGCATGATCTGTTTCTCGGTTAGCCAGTTGGCCGGTTAGCCGGTTACCGGTTAATTCTTCAACCGGACAACCGGCAAACGTATTCATCCCGACTCAGTTGAATCGTTCGGCATCGTCGCCGGTTGTTCCCAAAACGGCGCGAAGCTCGGCTGAATATTTTCCGGCAGCGCGACGGGAATGCCAAACTGCGGATTGGAAATCTGCGTGCCGTTGGCCGGGTCGACTTGCCAAATTTGGAGGCCAGCCGGCATGTCAAATTCATGCGCCGGATAAAAGGTGATGGCGCGTTTCATGAACTCGGTCCAAATTGGCGCGCCGCCGCGGCCGCCATCGACGCCACGGCGAGGTTTGCGGGTGTACATTTGATAATCGCGATCGTAACCCACCCAGACCGAGGTGGAAAGCGCCGTGGTGAAACCGGTAAACCAGGCATCGGTGAATTCCGTGCTCGTGCCGGTTTTTCCGGCAGCCGGCGCGTCGAAGCCGAGCGCCCGAATCACTCGCGCCGTGCCGCCATCAATAACGCCTTGCATCATGTTGAGCATTTCATACGTTAATTTCGGATCAAAACGCGGATCGCCAAACACAAAGGCGCGATCAAGAACGGCGCCGTTGATATCTTCGACGCGTTTGATCGCAATCGGTTTATAATAAATGCCGTTGTTGGCGAAGACGGCATACGCGGCAGCCATTTCCAACGGCGAGACGCCGGCGCTGCCGAGCGAAAGGGACAACACTTCGTCTTGCGGCGAACGCAGCGAACTGACGCCAAAACGCCGGCAGGTTTCAACAACGCGTTTCGGCGTCAATTGCTCGGTCAATTGCGCCGAAATAACATTCACGGATTGCATCAATGCGGATTTGAGCGTCAGGCGGCCGCGATGGCGCCGATCAAAATTGCGCGGACTCCAGTGCTGGCGAGTCGGCAGTTTGAAGGTGACGGCCGTATCATTCACAATCGAAATTGGAGTGAGCTGCAAATTTTCCAGCGCGGCATAATAGACAAACGGCTTGATACCGGAACCGACGTGACGGTTGGTGTTCACCGCGCGATTAAAACCGCCAGGAACATATTGTCGCGCCCCGACGATTGCACGTATTTCGCCGGTAGGCACGGAGATGGCGGCCAACGCCCCTTGCAGCGGCGTGCCAATCGAATCTAATGTTGCTTCCAATTGCGCCACACTTTGTGCCACCGTTTCTTCGGCGATTGTCTGTAATTGCAAATCCATCGTCGTATAAATTTTGAGGCCGCCATAATACACCGCTTCATGACCGTACTTTTTTTCTGCTTCGGAAATCACGTAATCGACAAAATCATTGCCGTAAGCCGGGCGGCCGGTCAGTTTGAGCGAATCGGCCATCGCCAAATTGTAAGTCGTCGCGTCGATAAATTTTTTTGCTTTCATGCGCCGCAGGACGAGACGTTGGCGAGCGAGGGCGTTGTCAAAATGCGAATACGGATTCAAATAATACGGTGAATTGACGATGCCGGCCAGCATCGCAGCTTCCGGAATGGTCAGATCGGCCGCGGATTTGCCGAAGAATTGCTGCGCGGCGTCCTGAATCCCATAGGCGGTGCCGCCGAACCAGACGAGATTGCAATACGCCTCGAGAATTTGTTCTTTGGTGAAAGTCGATTCGATTTGCAGGCTGATGAGAATCTCTTTGAATTTGCGCGACCACAGCCGTTGAAAGGAGAAGAAAAGATTTTTGACGAGCTGCTGCGTCAGCGTGGAACCGCTCTGCAAGCGCCTGCCCATCAATGTGAAAACTGCAGCGCGCATCATCGCCACTTTGTCAACGCCGTGATGGGAATGAAATTCACCGTCTTCAGCGGCCAGCAGGGCGCGTTGAAAATTCGGGCTGATTTGCGACAGCGGCACGTAGGATTTGCCGCCGAGACGATGCACCAACGAACCATCGGCGGCGTAAATTTCCGTCGGCTGACTGTAAACCAAATTGCGCAGATCGTCGGGAATGTGCGGAAGATCAATGATCAACACAAAAAAACCGATGCCGGCGATCAGCAGGACGCCGGTTAGAATGGCAAGAAAAATGAAAACGAGGTGTTGGCGCATATGGTTAATTTAAGGCTATGATTAACGCTTTTCAAATATCTGTTGTCGCCGCTGCCGATAAAACTGATAAGCTTTTTCTTTGTCCGGCGACAGCAAGTCCATCACATAATCTTCGGGCAGATAGTAAATGTAGGCGCTGTTATCAGAAACGGCAGCAGCGACTTCGACAAACTCATTCGTGTTTTGATTGGAAATGCCGATGGCCGAGATTTGTCCGGCGGACTCGGTGAGCAGCGGCACTTCCTGAATGAATTGGCGGCGGCGCAGAGGGTGGAGACTCTCAAACAAATTCCAAAATTCACTTGCCGTAAAAAAATAATCTGCAAAGCGATTCTCACTGCGCAGGTTCAAATTTTTTTCTTTGCCATAATTGATCAGCAAATTCATTTGTTCGTTATTTAGCGAAGCGCGCCGGACGGTTTTATTGCCGGAATCAACCATGACGAGGTTGAAGCGCGAACGATTGCCGTCGACCACCACGTTGGCGGCGCGTTGCGTGCGGGCGTCCGTAACGAGTGAATCCGGATTGAAAATAAGCGGCTGCAAAAAATATGGGAGTTGATGATAAATTTGCAAAAATTGTGAAGGAGGCAGGATAGTCTGCTGATTGGTTTCGGCATATTGCACCAATTCTTCGAAATTCGAAATGCTTTCCAGCTCTAAAACCTGGCGGCGGCGTTCACGAGTGACGCTTTCCAATTGGATGCCGGCAGTTCCACGTTGCTGCTCCTGTTCCCAACTGCGTCCGATTTTTTCCCGCCCCGAATTTTGCCAAACCAGATATTCGCCAATTCCGCGTTCGACAACATCGAACGCCATTTCGCCGAGAAGCAAGAGACCGACAATAACACCGGCTATCAAGTATTGCCGGCGAACGAGTTTTTGATAAGCCGCGAGAATTTCGGACATCGCAAGTGACATTACAACAGTAACGTTTATACAGACTGTAATTTGCAATTAAATTCAACAGTCTACTCGTGATCAGACTGATCAAAAGTAGACTAATATCAATTTCATACTTTTCGATTCGGCGTCGAAACCGAATACGTTGCATCCGGCAGTTCGTTGAGTTGATAATCCCCAAACAAAATCGGCTCGATTTGGCGCAGGCAGAGAAAGAGGCGAACGGCCAGCGCGCGAATTTCCAACTCCGAATGATCGCTCGCGCGCATCTCGATGACGTGACGCCACGCTCGCGCATTGCCGGTAATCACCATGATCGTTTCTGTTTCGTTCGGCAACAATCCGCGCGCGGCCTGATTCACTTTTTTGCGCAAATCGGTTTTGGCCTCGGCGCTCAAAATCGTCGTGCCACTTTCCTGTTCAGCGAGCAGTAAATCAGCTAACTGATGATACTCGGCATAAGCGCGATCGATTCTTTCCAGAAACAGTTGATGAAGTTTCCCGCCGTCTTGAAATTCCGGCCGCTCGACAAAGCGCAGAACTCTTCCGGAGACGTAACGCTGCGAGAGCTGCGAAAATCCAAAGCCGGCGCGGTGGCGAATCAATTCGTGCGTCAAGCTGCGTGAGATGCCATACAAGAGAAAAGAAAAATTCGCATGCTCCAACACCGAGCCGTGGCCGCTTTCCATAATATTTTTGAAATACCGCTCGGCCTCACGGTTCATCGTGCGTTTCGGGCTGAAACTCGCGTAGCAGGTTTGTCCGGCAATTTTGCAAAGCTGCGCGCCGGATGAGAGCGCGGTGGGATCATTCACATATTCGGCAAAACCTAAATTGGCGTCAAACCCCTCCAAAAAATTTTTGACGCCGGAGAGCTCGACTTGTGGTTTGGCAATAAGCGCGACGCCCGGCGCGGTCAAATAAGTCGTGCTTTGCGCTGATTTAAAAACCGGGGCATGAATGGCTGGAAAATCAGTATTGAGCTGGCCACCGAGACGTTGAAAAAGTTCCTGTGCGGTCATTATGAAAGTGCTGATTTGGGTTTTTGCGAAATTTCTCAAACGAATTAATTATATCAAGCGGCCTTCTACCTTTTGAATATTTTGTCGAATCACCTCCGGCAATTCAGCTTTGCGCTTGTCGCGATAATTATACGCCAACAAAATACCTTTTCCTTCTGCAGCGATTTTTTGGAGATGATGGCTCACGAGATGATACTCCATCGTAAAGCGGTCATTGCTGATTTCCGTGACGCGGCCGCCAATCGAAACTGTGTCGGGATACGCCAGCGCTTTGCGAAAATCACAATGCGTATGAATGAGAATCGGGCCGACGCCGTCGTTCGCCGCCGGATCGATGAAATTTATTTTGGTGAGATAAGCAACGCGGGCGCTTTCAAAATGTCGAAAGTACACGGTGTTGTTGACATGGCTCAAAGCATCCATGTCGCCCCAGGCAATGGGAAATTGCACGATAACCGGAAAATCGCGCCGCAAATCATCTATTGCAAGTGAGGATGTTTCAATCATTCTAAAATTTCAATTTTGATTTCGGTGCAGCGGTCAAGGCGATGGTCGTTGGTGAGAAAAACGTCGCAGGCGCTGGTAATTGCCGCGGCGAGATGAATGGCGTCCGGAGTTTTGAAATTATATTTGGCGCGAAGCTCGGTGGCTTTATCAATAACCTCGCGTGAAATGCCGATTTCTAAGGTTATTTCATCATTAAAAAACTCTTCAAATTCTTGCAGGCGAGTATGGTTTTTATCCCGTACAGGCTTGACACGAACCTCGAGCCATGACAAGGTACAAGTCGCCAACAAAATCTCTGGCTTGTCTATACGTTCGATTACCCGATCATAAAATGGCTCAACTTCTTCAACCAAATATATGATCGGCGCTGAGTCCAAATAGTAAAACATAGACTATTCATCTCCCCAACTATCGCGCTCTTCCTTAATCCAGGCATCAATTTCTTCCTTTGTCAATGACCTGATGCCTAATTTCTTTCTTCGCTCACGAATCTTTTTAAGCCATTCGACAAGTGTCTTGCCGTTACGATCTCTTTTCAAAGCTGGCCTTACGATCACAGAGACTCGTTTTGTGGAAATCGGCAGCGGCTCATCTAAATGAATGAGCTGGCCGTTCTCCACCGTCCCATGGGCGATAAAAGTCTGTTCCATAAGAATACCTACAAGTTAAATCAAGATGAAATTGTTTGGTATTGCTGCAATCGCTCTTGCACCCACAAATTGACAAGGGTTTGCATCGAAACCCCTTCGCGGTGAGTGGCTTTCCGCAGCGTGTTGGTTAATTCGTCGGAAAGGGTAACAACGAATTGGCGCGTCGGTTTTCGGGCAACTTTATAATTGACCTCTTGAAACTGATCTTCATAATCAGTCAGGTCATGAGTTTCCCAAAAATTGGCAAGCGCTTCAAAGCTGGTGAATTGATCAGGAATGGGATCGTTTTTTCGCTTACTTTTTGCCATAACGTTTATTTTGGAAAACTTCTTCAACTTCGTACGTTGTCAAACGGTGCTTCCATGCCAGCTTATCGACCACGTCGTCATACCAAATGAAACCACTGATGTTAATCATCGCTGCAAGTTTAAAAATAGGAAATCTCACATACAAAATCAAGCTCGAATCACGCCGCCCATTTTTCTTCGACGCGGCCATCGCGGTGGCCGACCAGCACCAAATCGGCGCGGCTGATAAAAAGGCCGACTTCGACGACGCCAACGATGTTTTTTAATTGTTGCGCCAGCATCGGCGGATTTTTAATTTTCCCAAAATCGCAATCCACGATATAATTTTCATTGTCGGTACGAAACGGCGTACCGCGCGCTTTCTCGCGCAATTTGGCGCGAGCGCCGAAGCTGCGCAAAATTTCCGCCGTCGAACGCCAGCCAAAAGGCAAGATTTCCACCGGCACGGAAAATTTTCCGAGGCGGTTGACCAATTTTTTTTCATCGACAATGATGATCACGCGCTCGCTGCGGCTGGCAACGATTTTCTCGCGCGTCAGCGCGCCGCCGCCGCCTTTGATGAGATTAAGCTGTGAATCGACCTCGTCGGCGCCGTCGATCGTCAAATCGATTTTGGTAATGACGCCAAAATCGCTGACCAACGGAATGCGCAGCCGCCGCGCCAGCTTTTCCGTCGCGATGGAAGTCGGAACTCCGACGATTTTCAAACCGGATTTCACTTTTTCAGCCAACCGCTGAATCGCGAACTCGCTCGTGCTGCCCGTGCCGAGACCGACGATCATTTTGTTCTCGACAAACTCAATGGCTGCCACGGCTGCGAGTTGTTTTTGTTGCGAAACTGTCAGCTTCGTCATCCCATTCTCCACTCCGGTTAATTTGTTTTTTGGGCAGTTAATTTTTGAATCGCTTTATGGCTTTAAACGGCCAAGCACCAGCAACTGGTGATCTTTGGCTAAATAAGCTGCCGCTTCCTGCGCCTGTTCTTTGGGCAGCGCCACGATCATCTGGCCATCCTTTATCTCCAATACGACGGCGCGCTCCGAAGAAAATGTCGTCATCGTTGTATCCGGTTTTATTCCGACCAGCATAACCCGATCACCGGCTTTAATCGCCAGCGCCGATGAAATCGGCAGCGGCATTAGCCACCAATCTTGCAACGATTCCGGCGTTTCGACCAGCATCGAAGCAGTTAACGCCGTTCCCTTTGCGATCGGGTGCTTAGTAATGCGCCCGATAACAGAAGCAGAATCTGTTAGCGCCTCGTCCAAAAAGGCAGCGGCTTTTGCCCTCTGCAAATCGGTGGCCTTAAGAATTGAATAAGCCGGCAGATCATGCGCACTCTGCCAGATCGACTGGCGGGACGCCGATTGCGCGCGGCGGATCATCAAGGCCATGCCAGCAAGCGTGACGATCAGCACTATCGTGATGGTCAATACGCCCAATAGATTCGGCGGATTATTTTTTCGGGCTGCATTCATTTTGCAATTCGCAGTACGTGCATTTACGGCAATGGCGTTTTGCGTTGCCGGTCTGCCGTTGTTTCGTTGTTGAAGAATTCGTTAGCTAAATTTACCTTCAATGGTCATTTCAATTTTTTGCGGTTTGGGGATTTCGGACTTCGGAGGGCCCAACCCGTTATAATAAAATGGCTGTTCCAACCAGGCCGGAGCGCTGCCTTTTTCTTTGACGTGCAAATAGTATGGAAACCAATGCTCGTGCGCAATCCAAATATTGAGCGCTCGCCATAAATACACTTCGTCGTCGACGTTCGTGGGCACAAAGATTCCCATTTGTTTTAAGATATTGTGACGATACAAATCGAACGCGGTTCGAATCAGGTTGCCATAACTGACGGCGGCGTGAATGGCGGCGATATAACAAAACCGCGCCAGCACCAGCCCGCCCGGCAGAATCAATCCAAAGAGCCACCAGCGCTGATCGGTCCAAAAAATAAATCCACTGCCAAAGGTCGCCAATAAAATTAAAGCCGTACAAAGATTGAGCAGGCCGACCACCGGCACCAACGCCGTATTGACTTGCTCGCGAAAATTTTCCGGCAGCAAAGGGAACAGCCGCGGCCACCAAAGCACGCTATCCAATTTTAACATGTTGTAAGCATGCTCTTCCGCCGCCGTCAGGGTGTTGCCGAACCTGGTGGGCCGCAAACGTTTTAAATTTTCCGGAAAGTAAGTATAACGATTGCGCGCGTCCGATGCCGAAGATTTATTTGCCGGATCGTTCATGCCCGCTATCAGCCGATTAACCTGATTTTCTTGACCGGCTTTAGACCATTCCGCCAAACGCCGAGGCAAAGCATAACCTTCATAGAACCGCATAAGCGGCGAGGTCAGCGCTTGCAGCAAATAGGCAAACATCGTGATGGTGAGCAGAGCGGAAAACGCCAGCACCGTTTGTTCGGTCGCGTTCATTTCGAGCCAACGCCGAAGCATCGCGACCATGCCGTAATGTATGGCGATGATGCTTGCCAACAACAGAAATCCGATAAAAACCGGCATCCAGTAAGCCGTCCAAAACCGGCGGTCGAATAAACCTCCCAGTTTTTCGATGAACGTAATGATCATTTACAGTCGTTCCTTCGGCATGGCAGCATTGGCAGCATCGGCGTTGAATCCTGTGGACATAAAACATGGGGAAATCCCGGCGTGTTGCGTGCGGTGTCGAGTGAAATACAATCATGCGACGGATCTTTCGAACAACAATAACAAACCTCGAGGTTTTGGATTTCTTCGTGAGAAAGCGGGTTGCCGAATATCTCGCTGGAAAAAGTGTGGCCAAGCAACTTGAATTTCCCCGGCCTTGCTGGCGCCGGCAAATTTGCCAGCATACGAATTCTCGGCGAAACGACGCCTTTGATCTGCTTGCCTTCACGGATTAGATACCAGCGAAAAAGCGGGTCTTTTTCCAGACCGCCTAAAAGAATAGAAAGCGGTGTGTCAGGCCTGGTCAAAACCGGCAATTCGAAATTTTCCCAATAATCGCCCAAAGCCGAGACTGGATCGGATAATTTTTGCAGGTTTTCTTCGGTTAATAAGCCGTACGGAATTTTTTTGCGCTCAATCAAAATAATCTGTCCGGCTTCAGCGCGATCCCGAGCGCGATGCACGGACACCTTTTCATCCAGGCTCAGGACCATTGGCGCCGGATACATGACATCAAGAGCGGTGAGCTTCGTCATATTCGCTCCATCAGTTTTTAAATTTAATCATGAGTCGCGATTTGATAACCGAGTTTGTAAGATACAAAAATTGCGCAGAAAGTCAAGTAGCAGGCAAAATAAAAAGGCCCTATGGTCGCTCGGTTTCTGCAAACCGAACCGACTTTCATAGGGCCAGCGCGAGAGGTGTTTTTAAACTTTGCAAAGTTCAGACCATGAAGTTTTCATTCTTCACTGAGCTATAAATTCTGTGCGCTTGCAATCAAATTACACACACTGTGTATATTCTCTTGTCATTTATTACACCCGCGGGTGGAACGGAAAAACCACTTGATAAAATAATCAGGTGATCGTATATTAAAAATGGTTACTGCCCGTTGCCAGTGGTCAGTTGTCAGTTGCAAAGGGCAAAGGGCAAAGGGCAACGGACAACGGACAACGGACAAAGAGCAACCAGCAACAAAACCCATGAACCGTATTTATCTTGATTACAGTGCAACCACGCCGCTGGCGACGGACGTGCTTGCGGCCATGCAGCCCTATTTGATCGAGCATTTCGGCAATGCTTCGAGCATTCATGGTTTCGGTCGCGAGGCCAAAGTCGCCGTCGATGCGGCGCGCGAACAATTGGCGACCGCGTTGGGCGCGCAGCCGCAGGAAATTGCCTTCACCAGCGGCGGCACCGAAGCCGCTAATTTAGCCATCTTCGGCGTGGCGCATACTTTTTCAGAGTCGCGCCATATCGTCACGAGCCGCATCGAGCATCCGTGCGTGCTCAACCCTTGTCGCGAGCTGGAAAAAAGCGGCTGGCAAGTTACATATGTTGAGCCGGACATGACCGGCATGATTTCAGCGAGTGCCGTCGCCGCCGCTATTCGCTCCGATACGGCGCTAATTTCGATCATGCACGCGAACAATGAAGTCGGCACCATCAATCCGATTATTGAAATTGCTCAGCTCGCAGCGGATCGTAAAATTATTTTTCATACGGACGCCGTGCAAGCGTTTGGCAAATTGCCCATTGATGTTCGCCAAAATCCGCTATCATTGCTGTCGTTATCCGGCCACAAAATTTACGGCCCGAAAGGAATGGGCGCGTTGTTCGTTCGCCGCGGCGTCAAGCTGCAGCCGATTCTTTTTGGCGGCCATCAGGAGCGCGAGCGCCGCGCCGGCACGGAAAACGTCGCCGGCATCGTCGGGCTGGGAAAAGCCGCCGAGTTGATGATCGCTAATCAAGCACATGAATCCGCTCGACTGCGCGCGCTGGTTGAAAATTTTTTGAAAAAAATTCAACAGATTTTTCCGGGCGCCACGCTGAATGGCCATCTGGAATCGCGGCTGCAATCGGTGTTGAATCTTTCCTTCCCCGGTTTTGAGAGCACAGCGCTGCTGATGA
>Ga0247727_10009640_pt1 | contig 17392 bp, 12 predicted proteins | sample WisWelCaveWW1625_FD_202498 | JGI IMG/M metagenome (GOLD analysis project Ga0247727, IMG submission 202498) | Biofilm microbial communities from Wishing Well Cave, Virginia, United States - WW16-25 | ecosystem: Environmental > Aquatic > Deep subsurface > Groundwater > Cave microbial mat | place...
TGACGATCGAGCTGATCACGCCGATCGCCATGGAGGAGAAGCTTCGCTTTGCCATCCGCGAGGGCGGCCGCACCGTCGGTGCCGGCGTCGTCACCGCAATCATAGAGTAGGGGGCCGAGCCGGGTGCGGGTGCACGACTCGGGCGTCCCGCACTGCCTCCGGAAGACACGGAAAAGACAAGTAAATCTGTGCTTTGGAGCGCCCAAGCCGCAGTCCCTAAAGCTTGTCAAGAAAAAAGTGACAAGGCGGGCGAACTGGGCTATGTAAGCGCTCCCGCGTGGGTCGGCCGAGCCTCAAGGGGTGTAGCTCAATTGGCAGAGCGTCGGTCTCCAAAACCGAAGGTTGGGGGTTCGAGACCCTCCGCCCCTGCCAGCTATTGGTTTGCGCAAATTGAGTGGGAGGCAACGCCCGGGCGCGCATTGCAGCCGCGTAGCAAGCAAGACAAGCAAGAGCATCAGCGAAGCTGAACGGAAAAGAACATCGGGTCGCGGCAGGTCAGCGGCCCGCAGGATCATGGGCTGAAGGTGAAGAACCCTCTCCAATTCATCGATGAGGTGCGTCAGGAGGTTTCCAAGGTCACGTGGCCGACCTGGAAGGAGGTCTGGATCACGACCGTCATGGTGCTGGTGATGGTGACGTTGACGGCGATCTTCTTCCTGTTCACGGACATGATCATCTCCTGGGTCATCCAGTTCATCCTGCAGCTGGGTCGGTAGGAGGCCGCAGCGACGCATGGCGATGGCATTGAGGGCAAGAGACGAGAGCATGGCCAAGCGCTGGTACATTGTGCACGCCTACTCGAACTTCGAGCGGAAGGTGGCCGAGGCAATCAAGGACCGCGCCAAGGCCGCGGGCCTGTCGGACATGTTCGAAGAGGTGCTGGTGCCGACCGAGGAGGTCATGGAAGTGCGCCGCGGCCGCAAGGTGTCCTCGGAGCGCAAGTTCTTTCCGGGCTACGTGCTCGTGAAAATGGAGATGACGGACGCTGCCTACCACCTGATCAAGAACACCCCGAAGGTGACGGGCTTCCTGGGCGCCGACAACAAGGCGATCCCCATCACCGACGACGAGGCCATGCGCATCCTGCACCAGGTCAAGGAAGGCGTGGAGCGGCCCAAGCCGATGGTCACGTTCGAGATCGGCGAGAAGGTGCGCGTTGCCGAAGGCCCGTTCGCCACCTTCGAGGGCCATGTCGAGGAGGTCGACGAGCAGCGGGCGCGCGTCAAGGTGGGCGTATCGATCTTCGGCCGGCCGACGCCGGTGGAACTCGAGTTCGGCCAGGTCGAGAAGGTTGTCTGACGCGGCAGGCGCGCGGGACGAGTAGCAAGAGGGCGTGAACGGACAATGGCCAAGAAAATCGACGGTTTCATCAATCTGCAGGTCCCGGCGGGCCAGGCCAACCCGTCGCCGCCGATCGGCCCCGCGCTCGGCCAGCGCGGCGTGTCCATCATGGAGTTCTGCAAGCAGTTCAACGCCAAGACCAAGGACCTGGAGCAGGGCGCGCCGATCCCGGTGAAGATCACCGTCTTTTCCGACCGCTCATTCTCCTTCGAGATGCGCACGCCACCCGCGGCGCACCTGATCAAGAAGGCGGCAAAGGTCTCGGGCGGCTCCAAGGAACCGGGGCGCACGAGCGCCGGCACCATCACGATGGCGCAGGTGCGCGAGGTGGCCAAGCTGAAGATGAAGGACCTGAACACAGACGATCTGGAGGCGGCGGCCAGGACCATTGCCGGCTCGGCGCGGTCGATGGGTCTGCAGGTCGTGGAGTGAGAGAGATGACGAAGATCGGCAAGCGGTTGAAGGCGGCGCGCCAGGGCGTGGATCGGGAGAAGTTCTATCCCATCGAGGACGCCGTGAAGGTGGTGAAGGAGCGCGCCAAGGCGAAGTTCGACGAGACCTTCGAGGTGGCGATGAATCTAGGCGTCGACCCCAAGCACGCCGACCAGATGGTGCGCGGGGTGTGCAACCTGCCGAACGGCTCGGGGCGCACCTTGCGCGTGGCCGTGTTCGCCCGCGGCGCCAAGGCCGAGGAGGCCAAGGCGGCCGGCGCCGACATCGTCGGCGCGGAGGATCTGGTCGAGCAGGTGTCGGGCGGCACCATCAACTTCGACCGCTGCATCGCCACCCCCGACCTGATGGGCCTCGTTGGCCGTCTCGGCAAGGTTCTGGGTCCGCGCGGCTTGATGCCCAACCCGCGTGTCGGCACCGTGACGATGGACGTCACGAGCGCGATCAAGGGCGCCAAGGGCGGGGCGGTCGAGTTCCGCGTCGAGAAAGCCGGCCTCGTGCAGGCCGGCGTCGGCAAGGCGAGCTTCAGCGACCAGCAGCTCGTCGAGAACATCAGGGCGTTCGTCGACGCGGTGGTGAAAGCCAAGCCGGCGGGTGCCAAGGGCACCTACGTCAAGAAGGTGTCTGTCAGCTCTAGCCAGGGCGTGGGCGTCAAGGTCGATGCCGGCAGCCTGGGCATCTCGGCCAGCGTAGCGTGAAGGGGAATTGGCGGCACGTACATCACGTCTATCAACGAACGAGATCCGGGCGATGAGCCCGGAGCCGGGCGGTGGCCTGCAACTTCGACTTCGGCCGACCGCCCACACCTGTCCAAGACTGCCGGTGCCGGAGCGATCCGGCTTAAGCCCCGAAGAACTGGGGGCCTGCATGAGACGGGAGACGGCCGGAAGCCGCATCGGCCCCGGTCGGAGTCCCTTGGGTCTGCACCCTGGCGTCGCTGACGCAAAGGGAGGACGGGTTCCTGAAGCGTCGTCGTTACCCGGCGACATGGTGCAACCCGCGAAAGGCGGCGCTTCCCCGGGAGCGTGCTTTTCGCAAATGGAGTGAGCGAACGTGGACAGGGCGCAAAAACGCGAACTCGTCTCCACCCTCAACGAGGCGTGGAAGGACAGCGGCCTCATCGTCGTTGCCCATTACAAGGGCATGACGGTCGCCGAGATGACCGAGTTCCGCAAGCGCATGAAGGAGGCTGGCGGCGCCGTCAAGGTTGCCAAGAACCGGCTGGCCAAGCTGGCGCTCAAGGATACGAGCTCGGAAGGCATTGCTGGCCTGCTCAAGGGGCAGACGTGCGTTGCCTACTCGGACGATCCCATGAGCGCAGCCAAGGTCTCGGTCAAGTACGCGAAAGAGAACGAAAAGCTCGTCATCATCGGTGGCTCGATGGGCCGGACGGTGATGGATGCGGAGGGTGTCAAGGCGTTGGCCTCGCTGCCCTCGCTCGACGAGCTGCGCGCCACGCTGATCGGCCTGATCCAGGCGCCCGCGACGAAGATCGCGCGCGTCATGAAGGAGCCCGGCGCACTGCTGGCCCGCGTGCTGCAGGCCAAGAGCGCCAAGGCCGCCGAGGGTGCGTGAGAGACAACTGTAGCCGGGCCCTAGCATAGGCCCGATCGTCAATTCGATGGTTCGAAGGAAGGAAGTCGAGTCATGGCTGATCTTGCAAAGATTGTGGACGATCTCTCGCAGCTCACCGTCATCCAGGCGGCGGAGCTTGCCAAGATGCTGGAGGAGAAGTGGGGCGTGTCGGCCGCGGCGCCGGTCGCCGTTGCCGCGGCTGCCGCATCTGCCGGCCCGGTGGTCGAGGAGCAGACGGAGTTCGCCGTCATCCTCAAGTCCGGCGGCGAGAAGAAGATCAACGTCATCAAGGAGGTCCGCACCATCACGGGCCTCGGGCTGAAGGAGGCCAAGGACTTGGTCGAGGCCGGCGGCAAGACCGTCAAGGACGGCGTCAGCAAGGACGAGGCCGCCAAGCTCAAGAAGCAGCTCGAGGACCAGGGCGCGGTCGTCGAGGTCAAGTAGTGCGAGACCAACCGGCTGGACGGGAGCGGGCTGCGCGCCCCTCTCCGCCGCCGGACTCCGTGGAAGGGCAGCGGGTTTGGAAGGCTCCGGGTCGAGCTTTCAAGAGTTGCGACATCGAACAATGCCGCGGGGCGTGATGCCGCGCCGGCACGCATTTCAACATCTGTCCTTCGCCCGGCGAAGGACGAGGAGCGGACATGGCTGACACCTACACCGGCCGCAAGCGCATCAGGAAGCAGTTCGGCTCGATCGGCGAAGTGGCCGAGATGCCGAACCTCATCGAGGTGCAGAAGAGCTCCTACGACGATTTCCTGATGGTCAAGGAGCCGCCCGGCGGACGGGCGGACCAGGGCCTGCAGGCGGTGTTCAGGTCGGTATTCCCGATCTCCGACTTTTCGGGGCGGGCGACGCTCGAGTTCGTGCGCTACGAGTTCGAGGCGCCGAAGTACGACGTCGACGAGTGCCAGCAGCGCGACATGACCTATGCCGCGCCGCTCAAGGTGAAGCTGCGCCTCATCGTGTTCGACGTCAACGAGGAAACCGGCGCCAAGTCCGTCAAGGACGTCAAGGAGCAGGACGTCTACATGGGCGACATGCCGTTCATGACGCCCAACGGCACCTTCATCATCAACGGCACCGAGCGCGTCATCGTCAGCCAGATGCACCGTTCGCCGGGCGTGTTCTTCGACCACGACAAGGGCAAGACGCACGCTTCGGGAAAGTTCCTGTTCGCGGCCCGCATCATTCCCTACCGCGGCTCCTGGCTCGACTTCGAGTTCGACGCCAAAGACATCGTCTACGTGCGCATCGACCGGCGCCGCAAGCTCCCCGTGACCACGCTGCTCTACGCGCTGGGCATGGAGGACGAGGAGATCCTGTCCGCCTTCTACAAGGCGATCACCGTCAAGGAGAGCAAGCGCGGCTGGAAGGTGCCGTTCATCGCCGAGAAGATGCGCGGCATGACGCCGGTGTCCGACCTGGTCGACGCCAAATCGGGCGAGGTGGTGGCCAAGGCGGGCGAGAAGATCACCGCCCGGCGCGCGCGCGAGCTCGCCGAGGAAGGCCTCAAGGAGGTGCTGTTCAGCGCCGACGACCTCGCCGGCAAGTACCTGGCCGAGGACATCGTCAACCTGGAAACGGGCGAGATCTTCGGCGAGGCCGGCGACGAGTTCGACAGCAAGCTGCTCGAGACGCTGCACGACGCCAAGATCAAGGAGTTCCCGATCCTCGACATCGACCATGTCACGATCGGGGCTTTCATCCGCAACACGCTCAACATCGACAAGAACGCCAACCACGACGAGGCGTTGATGGACATCTACCGGGTCATGCGCCCGGGCGAGCCGCCGACGCTGGAGGCGGCCGAGACGCTGTTCAACGGTCTGTTCTTCGATTCGGAGCGCTACGACCTCTCCGCGGTCGGCCGCGTCAAGATGAACATGCGCCTCGACCTCAAGACTGAAGACACCGTGCGCACGCTGCTCAAGGAGGACATCCTCCATGTCATCAAGACGCTGGTCGACCTGCGCGATGGCAAGGGCGAGATCGACGACATCGACCACTTGGGCAACCGGCGCGTGCGCTCGGTCGGCGAGCTGATGGAGAACCAGTACCGGTTGGGCCTCCTGCGCATGGAGCGCGCCATCAAGGAGCGCATGTCCTCCGTCGACATCGACACCGTGATGCCGCAGGACCTGATCAACGCCAAGCCGGCGGCCGCCGCCGTGCGCGAGTTCTTCGGCTCCTCGCAGCTCTCCCAGTTCATGGACCAGACCAACCCGCTCTCGGAGATCACACATAAGCGCCGCCTGTCGGCGCTGGGGCCGGGCGGCCTCACGCGCGAGCGCGCCGGCTTCGAGGTGCGCGACGTGCACCCTACCCACTACGGCCGCATCTGCCCGATCGAGACGCCCGAAGGCCCCAATATCGGCCTCATCAACTCGCTCGCAACCTTCGCGCGGGTAAACAAGTACGGCTTCATCGAAAGCCCCTACCGCAAGGTCGAGAAGAGCAAGCTGACCGATGACGTGGTCTATCTCTCCGCCATGGAGGAGGCGCGCTATCACGTCGCCCAGGCCAACGCCCAGGTCGACGCCAAGGGCAAGCTGACCGGCGATCTCATCACCTGCCGCTACCAGGGCGATGTGGTCCTCGTCTCGCCCGACAAGGTCGACTACATCGACGTGTCGCCCAAGCAGCTCGTGTCGGTGGCGGCAGCACTCATCCCGTTCCTGGAGAACGACGACGCCAACCGCGCCCTGATGGGCTCCAACATGCAGCGCCAGGCGGTGCCGCTGATCAGGGCGGAGGCGCCGCTGGTCGGCACCGGCATGGAGGAGGTCGTGGCGCGGGATTCGGGCGCCGCCATCGCCGCCCGCCGCACGGGCGTCGTCGACCAGGTGGACGCCACCCGCATCGTCATCCGCGCCACCGAGGAGGCCGACCCGTCCAAACCCGGCGTCGACATCTTCCGACTGCGCAAGTTCCAGCGCTCCAACCAGAACACCTGCATCAACCAGCGCCCGCTGGTGACGGTCGGCGATCAGGTCAAGGCCGGCGACATCATCGCCGACGGTCCCTCCACCGACCTCGGCGACCTCGCGCTCGGCAAGAACGTGCTCGTCGCCTTCATGCCGTGGATGGGCTACAACTTCGAGGACTCCATCCTGCTGTCCGAGCGCGTCGTCTCCGACGACATCTTCACCTCGATCCACATCGAGGAGTTCGAGGTGATGGCGCGCGACACCAAGCTCGGCCCCGAGGAGATCACGCGCGACATCCCCAACGTCTCGGAGGAGGCGCTCAAGAGCCTCGATGAGGCCGGCATCGTCTTCATCGGCGCGGAGGTCAATCCGGGCGACATCCTGGTCGGCAAGATCACGCCCAAGGGCGAGAGTCCGATGACGCCGGAGGAGAAGCTCCTGCGCGCCATCTTCGGCGAGAAGGCCTCCGATGTGCGCGACACCTCGCTGCGGCTGCCGCCGGGCGTCACTGGCACGGTCGTGGAGGTGCGCGTCTTCAACCGGCACGGCGTCGACAAGGACGAGCGCGCCATGGCGATCGAGCGCGAGGAGATCGAGCGCCTCGCCAAGGACCGCGACGACGAGCTGCAGATCCTCGACCGCAACGTCTATGCCCGCCTCAAGTCGACGCTGCTCGGCAAGGAGGCGGCGAAGGGCCCCAAGAGCGCCCGCAAGGGCACGACCATCACCGAGGAGGTGCTGGGCGAGGTGCCGCGCAGCCAGTGGTGGGAGATCGGGCTCACCGACGAGTCGGCGATGGCGGAAGTGGAGGCCATCGGCAAGCAGTACGAGGACGCCAAGAAGAGCCTCGAGCGGCGCTTCGTCGACAAGGTCGACAAGCTCCAGCGCGGCGACGAGCTGCCGCCTGGAGTGATGAAGACGGTCAAGGTCTTCGTTGCCGTCAAGCGCAAGATCCAGCCCGGCGACAAGATGGCCGGCCGCCACGGCAACAAGGGCGTCGTGTCGATGATCGTGCCCTGCGAGGATATGCCTTATCTGGACGATGGCACCCACGTCGACGTTGTGCTCAACCCGCTGGGTGTGCCGAGCCGCATGAACGTCGGGCAGATCCTCGAGACGCACCTGGGCTGGGCCTGCCGCGGCCTCGGCCGGGTCATCGACGAGGCGCTGCAGGCGTTCCGCGAGAGCGGCCAGGCGCGGGCGCTGCGCGACACCGTCAACGACATCTACGGCGACGACGCCCAGGTGACCAAGCTGAAGGACGGCGAGCTGGTGGCGCTCAGCGAGCGCCTGAAAACCGGCGTGCCCATCGCCACCCCGGTGTTCGACGGCGCGCGCGAGCCCCAGATCGTCGAGATGCTGCAGAAGGCGGGCTTCGACACCTCGGGCCAGGTCACGCTGTTCGACGGGCGCACCGGCGAACCGTTCGATCGCAAGGTCACGGTCGGCTACAAGTACCTGTTGAAGCTGCACCACCTCGTCGATGACAAGATCCACGCCCGCTCCATCGGCCCCTACAGCCTCGTCACCCAGCAGCCGCTGGGTGGCAAGGCCCAGTTCGGCGGCCAGCGCTTCGGCGAGATGGAGGTGTGGGCGCTCGAAGCCTACGGCGCCGCCTACACCCTGCAGGAGATGCTGACCGTAAAGTCCGACGACGTCGCCGGCCGCACCAAGGTCTACGAGGCGATCGTGCGCGGGGACGATGCCTTCGAGGCCGGCATCCCTGAAAGCTTCAACGTGCTGGTCAAGGAAATGCGCGCGCTGGCGCTCAACGTCGAGCTGGTCAACTCGGAGGCGTCCGTGCCGCCCGAGGCGGCCCCCCCAGAGGCGGCCGAACGTCCGCGGCTGCCGCCGGCCGCGGCCGAGTGAGTTCTTCTCCCTCTCCCCGCGTTGGGGGGAGGCTTCCGGTGAGGGGCGGCCAACAGCGCCGAGCCCGGTTCATGTCCCTCACCCAACCCTCTTCCCGCCAGCGGGCAGAGGGGATGCCCGATGCAATTGCAGGGATGCCGCCACCCCACGCGTCCCTTCGAGAAAGAGAGAGCCGATGAACGAGATCACCAACCTCTTCAAGCAGCAGGCCGTGGCCCCGGCCTTCGACCAGATTCGCATCTCGATTGCGAGCCCCGAGGACATCGCCTCGTGGTCGTTCGGCGAGATCAAGAAGCCCGAGACCATCAACTACCGCACCTTCAAGCCCGAGCGCGACGGCCTCTTCTGTGCGCGCATCTTCGGGCCCATCAAGGACTACGAGTGCTTGTGCGGCAAGTACAAGCGCATGAAGTACAAGGGCCTGATCTGCGAGAAGTGCGGCGTCGAGGTGACGCTCGCCAAGGTGCGCCGCGAGCGCATGGGCCACATCCAGCTCGCCGCCCCCGTCGCCCACATCTGGTTCTTGAAGTCGCTGCCCTCGCGCATCGGGCTGCTGCTCGACATGACGCTCAAGGACCTCGAGCGCGTGCTCTACTTCGAGAACTACATCGTCACCGAGCCCGGCACCACGGCGCTGGCGCAAAAGCAGCTGCTGAACGAGGAGGCCTACAACCAGGCGATCGAGGAGTACGGCCAGGACACCTTCACCGCCGGCATCGGTGCGGAAGCGATCCGCGACCTGCTCACCGGTATGGACCTGCCCAGGATCAGCGAGCAGCTGCGCCAGGAGATCGCCGAGGCGACCACGGAGCTCAAGCCCAAGAAGCTTGCCAAGCGCCTCAAGGTGATCGAGGCGTTCATCGAGTCGGGCAACAAGCCCGAGTGGATGGTGCTGACCGTGGTGCCGGTGATCCCGCCGGAGCTGCGCCCGCTCGTCCCCCTGGACGGTGGTCGTTTCGCCACCTCCGACCTCAACGATCTCTACCGCCGCGTCATCAACCGCAACAACCGCCTCAAGCGGCTGATGGAGCTGCGCGCGCCCGACATCATCATCCGCAACGAGAAGCGGATGCTGCAGGAATCCGTCGATGCGCTGTTCGACAACGGTCGGCGCGGCCGCGTCATCACCGGCGCCAACAAGCGGCCTCTCAAGTCGCTCGCCGACATGCTGAAGGGCAAGCAGGGCCGCTTCCGCCAGAACCTGCTCGGCAAGCGCGTCGACTACTCGGGCCGCTCAGTGATCGTGGTCGGCCCGGAGATGAAGCTGCACCAGTGCGGGCTGCCCAAGAAGATGGCGCTCGAGCTGTTCAAGCCGTTCATCTACGCGCGCCTGCAGGCGCTCGGCCAGGCCGCTACCGTCAAGCAGGCCAAGAAGCTCGTCGAGAAGGAGAAGCCCGAGGTCTGGGACGTGCTCGACGAGGTGATCCGCGAGCACCCGGTGCTCTTGAACCGCGCGCCCACCCTGCACCGCCTCGGCATCCAGGCGTTCGAGCCGGTGCTGATCGAGGGCAAGGCGATCCAGCTGCATCCGCTGGTGTGCGCCGCCTTCAACGCCGACTTCGACGGCGACCAGATGGCGGTGCACGTGCCGCTGTCGCTGGAAGCCCAGCTCGAGGCGCGCGTGCTGATGATGTCGACCAACAACATCCTGCACCCAGCCAACGGCTCGCCCATCATCGTGCCGAGCCAGGACATCGTGCTCGGCCTGTACTACCTGTCGATGCTGCGCGACAAGGAGCCGGGCGAAGGCATGCTGCTCGGCTCGATCGCCGAGGTCGAGCACGCGCTCGCCGCCGGCCACGTCACGCTGCACGCCAAGGTGAAGGGGCGCTGCCACAGCATCGACATGGCGGGCAACGACATGGTCGAGGTGCACGAGACCACCCCGGGCCGGCTGATGCTGGGCGAGCTCTTGCCCAAGAAGCCGGGCGTCAAGTTCGCCCTCGTCAATCAGCTGCTCACCAAGAAGGCCATCTCCGGTCTGATCGATGCCGTCTATCGCGACTGCGGGCAGAAGGAGACGGTGATCTTCTGCGACCGCGTCATGGGGCTAGGCTTCTATCACGCCTTCAAGGCCGGCATCTCGTTCGGCAAGGACGACATGGTGATCCCCGAGACCAAGGCCAAGTTCGTCGAGCAGACCAACGACCTCGTGCGCGAGTACGAGCAGCAGTACAACGACGGCCTCATCACCCAGCTCGAGAAGTACAACAAGGTGGTCGACGCCTGGTCGAAGTGCACCGACCAGATCGCCAAGGAGATGATGGACCGCATCTCGGCGGTGCAGATCAACAAGAAGACCGGCCGCACCGAGCAGGTCAACTCCGTCTACATGATGGCGCACTCCGGCGCGCGCGGCTCCGAGAAGCAGATGCGCCAGCTCGCGGGCATGCGCGGCCTGATGACCAAGCCGTCGGGCGAGATCATCGAGACGCCGATCATCTCCAACTTCAAGGAAGGCCTGTCCGTGCTCGAGTACTTCAACTCGACGCACGGCGCCCGCAAGGGCCTCGCCGACACCGCCTTGAAGACGGCCAACTCGGGCTACCTGACGCGGCGCCTGGTCGACGTGGCGCAGGATGCCATCATCTTCGAGGAGGACTGCGGCACCGACGGCGGCATCAACGTCCAGGCCGTGGTCGATGCCGGGCAGATCATCGTCTCTCTGGCGCAGCGCATCCTCGGTCGCACCGCCGCCGAGGACGTCAAGGACCCCGTCACCAAGAAGGTGCTCGCCAAGTCGGGCGACCTGCTCGAGGAGAAGGAGATCGAAGCCATCGAGAAGGCGCAGATCCAGGAGGTGCGCATCCGCTCGGTGCTGACCTGCGAGACCACCAACGGGGTCTGCGCCAAGTGCTACGGCCGCGATCTGGCCCGCGGCACGCCGGTCAACATCGGCGAGGCGGTCGGCGTCATCGCCGCGCAGTCGATCGGCGAGCCCGGCACCCAGCTCACCATGCGCACGTTCCACATCGGCGGCGTGGCGCAGACGGTCGACCAGTCGTTCATCGAGTCCAACTTCAATGGCAAGGTGAAGATCAAGAACCGCAACGTCGTCAAGGACAGCCAGGGTCGCCTAGTGGTGATGGGGCGCAACATGGCAGTCGCCATCATCGACCCATCGGGCAAGGAGCTGGCGACGCAGAAGCTCACCTACGGCGCCCGCCTGCACGTCGACGAGGGCGACGACATCAAGCGCGGCACGCGGCTCGCCCAGTGGGACCCCTACATGCGGCCGATCCTCACCGAGGTCGACGGCGTCGCCGACTTCGCCGACCTGGTCGAGGGCGTGTCGATGAAGGAGCAGACCGACGAGGTCAAGGGCACCACCAACCGCGTGATCGTCGACTGGCGCGCCACCCCACGCGGGGTGGACCTGAAGCCCGCCATCGTCATCAAGGAGTCGAAGGGCGGCAAGCTGGTGCGCGTGGCCCGCGGCGTCGATGCGCGTTACCTGCTGCCGGTCGACGCCATCCTGCAGGTCGACACGCACGCCAAGGTCAAGGCCGGCGACGTGCTGGCGCGCATCCCGCTGTCCAGCGCCAAGACCGGCGACATCACGGGCGGCCTGCCGCGCGTGGCCGAGCTGTTCGAGGCGCGCCGTCCCAAGGACCACGCCATCATCGCGGAGATCTCCGGCACGGTGGAGTTCGGCAAGGACTACAAGAACAAGCAGCGCATCATGATCAAGCCCGACGACGAGGAGGCCGAGACCAAGGAATACCTGATCCCGCGCGGCAAAAACCTGGCCGTGCAGCACGGCGATCGCATCGAGAAAGGCGACTTCGTCTACGACGGCCACCCCGCTCCGCACGACATTCTCGCCATCAAGGGCGTGGAAGAGCTCGCCAACTACCTGATCAACGAGATCCAGGACGTCTACCGGCTGCAGGGCGTGACCATCAACGACAAGCACATCGAGGTGATCGTTCGCCAGATGCTGCAGAAGGTGGAGATCGAGGATGCGGGCGAGACCGAGCTGCTGAAGGGCGAGCAGATCGACAAGATCGAGCTCGACGAGATGAATGCGGCTATCGAGAAGGCCGGCAAGCGGCCTGCAACCGCAAAGCCCGTGCTGCTCGGCATCACCAAGGCCTCGCTGCAGACCAGGAGCTTCATCTCGGCGGCCTCCTTCCAGGAGACCACCCGTGTGCTGACCGACGCCGCCGTCAACGGCAAGGTCGACACGCTCGAGGGCCTGAAGGAGAACGTGATCGTCGGGCGCCTGATCCCGGCGGGAACGGGCGGCATGCTGCGGCGCATCCGCAAGGAAGCCGCCAGGCGCGACGAGCTCATCGCCAAGGAGAAGGCGAAGTTCGACGCCGAGCGGGCGCTGGCCGCCCCGGAGGAGGGGGCCGCCATCCGCCCGCCGGAGCGCCGCCGTCGCCGCACCGAGGCGGCCGCGGAGTAGCAGCTGGGCGGGGTTCAGACCACCGACGCGCCGTCGCGCAGAGCTGCGCGCGGCGCGCAGGGGTCGACCCCGCTGCTATGCCACCTCCAGCACGATCTTGCCGATCGTCGTGCCGCTCTCGATCTGGGCATGCGCGCGCTTCATGTCGGCTGCGGTCAGGCGTCCGAGCACGCTCGACATCGTCGTGCGCAGCACCCCGCGGTCGACCAGGTCCGCCGCCTCGCAGAGCAGGCGGTGCTGCTCGATCATGTCGGGAGTGGTGAACGTCGAGCGCGTGAACATCAGTTCGGGATGGATGCTCACGCACTTCTGCCACAGTGGCGCCGTATCGAAAGCCTTGAGCGAGTCCAAGCCCTCGATCAGCCCGAGACGGCCCTGAGGGGATATCACTTCGGCGATCTGCGCGGCATTCCTCGACGTTCCGGTGAGGGCCAGAACGATATCGACGGTGGGGAAGCCGGCCGCCTTCAGCTGCGGCGCGAACGGCTTGCTGTGGTCGATCACATGCTGGGCGCCGAGGCTCCTCACCCAAGCCTCGGTCTGAGGCCGCGAGGCGGTAGCGATGACGGAGAGGCCGGTCAGCTTGCGTGCCAGCTGGATGGCGATGGAGCCGACCCCGCCGGCGCCGCCGACGATCAGCAGCGAGCGGCGATCCGTCCCTTCGCCCCGCTTGACGCCGATGCGATCGAACAGCAGCTCCCAGGCCGTCAGGGTGGTGAGCGGCAGCGCCGCGGCCTCGACGAAGGAGAGCGACTTCGGCTTGCGGCCGACGATGCGCTCGTCGACGAGGTGGAAGGGCGCATTGGTCCCGGGCCGGTTGACGTTGCCGGCGTAGTAGACCTCCTCGCCCGGACGAAACAGCTGGCAGTCGCCGCCCGCGGCCTCGACGATGCCAGCGGCGTCCCAGCCGAGAATGACCGGCTGCGCCTCCGTGCCCTGCTTGCGCATGCGCACCTTGACGTCGACGGGATTGACCGACACGGCCTTCACCCGCACCAGCAGGTCGCGGCCCTGCGGCCGCGGCACCGGCGTCTCGAAGGCAAAAAGCGAGTGCTCATGCGCAATGGGCAGGCTCGCTGTGTAGCCGATCGCCAGCATCTGTGCCGTCATCGTCGCCGTCCTCGTGCGGGAGCAGATTTCCGGCGGAGTTAAGAGCAGCCGCAGCCGCGAATGCAAGGGTGCGGCACTGCCAGGGGTGGGGCGCTCCCCACCAGGCAGGGGTGCATGCCCGCGGCGCGCGTGCCTGTGTTGCGGTGCGGTCGTTCGTTGTCCTGCAGAGCGGACAGCCAATTTTTTCCGCTTCCCCGGCGTCGAGGTGTTGACCGGGCGAGACGCGCTCGTATATAACGCGCCCACTCTCACGGCAGGCGGTAGGCTGTTTCGGCGGCCTCGGGGCTTGTCCCCGACCCGAGCCTAGACGCTGCCGTAGTCAAGCAGAGGACATTTTCGGGCCAAGATCCACGAGGCTGGGCGCAAGCCGGCTGGCTGGATCCTCTGGATTCACGAGCCGAGCGCCGGCGGCGCCTCGGCAGCTACTTGTGGCGCAACGGCTCCGGCCGGGCGCCGCGCTTGAAGGTGGACACGTCGCATGCCGACGATACAGCAGCTGGTTCGCAAGCCGCGGACACAGAAGATCTACCGCGAGAAGGCCCGCCACATGCAGGCCTGCCCGCAGAAACGCGGCGTGTGCACGCGCGTCTATACAACGACACCCAAGAAGCCAAATTCGGCCCTGCGCAAGGTCGCCAAGGTACGCCTCACAAACGGCTTCGAGGTGATCGGCTACATCCCCGGCGAGGGCCACAATCTGCAAGAGCACTCGGTGGTCATGATCCGCGGCGGCCGCGTCAAGGACCTCCCGGGCGTGCGCTACCACATCATCCGCGGCGTGCTCGACACGCAAGGCGTGGCGGACCGCAAGCAGAGGCGCTCCAAGTACGGAGCAAAAAGGCCCAAGTAGGGGCCTTTTTGCGTGAGTATCCCCGCGCAGGCGGAGATCTCGCGCCGCAACGGAAAGCTCGAGAACGAATTTTTTTGGACTGCTGAAGGAAGAGACGCATGTCGCGCCGGCACAGAGCTGAGAAACGCGAGGTCAATCCGGACCCCAAGTTCGGCGATCTGGTCGTGTCCAAGTTCATGAACTCGATCATGAAGGAGGGCAAGAAGTCGGTCGCCGAGCGCATCGTCTACGGCGCGCTCGACCGCATGCAGAGCCGCGCCAAGTCGGACCCGATCCAGCTCTTCCATTCGGCGCTCGACAACGTCATGCCGGCGGTGGAGGTGCGCTCACGCCGCGTCGGCGGCGCCACCTACCAGGTGCCGGTGGAGGTGCGTCCCGAGCGCCGGCAGGCGCTCGCAATTCGCTGGCTGATAACGGCTGCGCGCAGCCGCAACGAGAACACCATGGAGGAGCGCCTGTCGGGCGAGCTTCTCGATGCTGCCAACAACCGCGGCACGGCGGTGAAGAAGCGGGAAGACACGCACAAGATGGCAGAGGCCAACCGCGCCTTCTCCCATTACCGCTGGTGACATACGGACAAAAGCATCATGCCGCGATCGCATAAAATCGAGGACTACCGCAACTTCGGCATCATGGCCCACATCGATGCCGGCAAGACCACGACGACCGAGCGGATCCTCTATTACACGGGCAAGACCTACAAGATCGGCGAGGTGCACGACGGCGCCGCGACCATGGATTTCATGGAGCAGGAGCAGGAGCGCGGCATCACCATCACGTCGGCCGCCACCACCTGCTTCTGGGATGGCCGGCGCCTCAACATCATCGACACGCCCGGTCACGTCGACTTTACGATCGAGGTGGAGCGCTCGCTGCGCGTGCTCGACGGCGCCGTGTGCGTGCTCGACGGCAACCAGGGCGTGGAGCCGCAGACCGAGACGGTCTGGCGCCAGGGCGACAAGTACGCCGTGCCCCGCATCATCTTCGCCAACAAGATGGATAAGACCGGCGCCGACTTCTACCAGTGCGTCGACGACATCGTCAGCAAGCTCGGCGCCAAGCCGGTGCCGCTGCAGATCCCCGTGGGGGCCGAGTCCTCCTTCAAGGGCGTCGTCGATCTGCTGACCATGAAGGCCATGATCTGGGAAGGCGAGGACAAGGGCGCCAAGTTCCACGAGGAGGAGATCCCCGCCGACCTGCGCGACAAGGCGGTTGAGCTGCGCGCCGCTCTGGTGGAGGCCGCCGTCGAAATGGACGACGTGGTGATGGGCGCCTATCTCGACGGCACCGAGCCCGATATCGCCACGCTGAAGCGCCTGATCCGCAAGGCCACGGTCACGCGCGCCTTCTACCCGATGATGTGCGGCTCCGCTTTCAAGAACAAGGGCGTGCAGCCGCTGCTCGACGCCGTCGTCGACTATCTGCCCTCGCCCGACGACCGCGAGGCCTACGAGGCGATCGACGTCAAGACCGACGAGAAGGCAATCCGCCGGCCGATCGACAGCGATCCCCTGTCGATGCTCGCCTTCAAGATCATGGACGACCCGCACGTCGGCTCCATCACCTTCTGCCGCGTCTACTCAGGGACCGTGAAGGGCGGCATGGCGCTCACCAACACCACGCGCGACAGGCGCGAGCGGGTCGGGCGCATGTACCTGATGCACGCCAACGACCGCGAGCAGATCGACGAGGCCTACGCCGGCGACATCATCGCGCTCGCGGGCCTCAAGGACACGCGCACCGGCGAGACGCTGTCGGACCCCAACAAGCCGGTGCTGCTCGAGAAGATGGACTTCCCCAACCCGGTCATCGAGCAGGCGGTCGAGCCCAAGGCCAAGGGCGACCAGGAGCGCATGGGCATCGCCCTGCAAAAGCTGGTGGCCGAGGATCCCTCCTTCCGCGTCTCGACCGACCCGGAGAGCGGCCAGACCATCATCAAGGGCATGGGCGAGCTGCATCTGGAGATCAAGGTCGACATCCTCAAGCGCACCCACAAGGTCGAGGTGAACGTCGGCGCGCCGCAGGTCGCCTACCGCGAGACGCTGGCGCGCGCGACCGAGGTCGACTACACGCACAAGAAGCAGACCGGCGGCACCGGCCAGTTCGCGCGCGTGAAGCTGCGGATGGAGCTGAACGGGGTCGGCAAGGGCAACGAGTTCGAGAGCGAGGTCGTCGGCGGCGTGGTGCCGAAGGAGTACATCCCCGGCGTCGAGAAGGGCGTGCGCAGCGTGTGGGACGCCGGCGTGCTGATCGGCTTCCCGATGGTCGACACCAAGGTCACACTCTACGACGGCAACTACCACGAGGTGGACTCGAGCACGATCGCCTTCGAGATCGCGGCTCGCAACGCCATGCGCGAGGGGGCCGCCAAGGCCGGCGTCAAGCTGCTCGAGCCGATCATGGACGTCGAGGTGGTGACGCCGGGCGACTTCGTCGGCAGCGTGATCGGCGACATCAATAGCCGGCGCGGGCACATCCGCAGCCAAGAGATGCGCGGCAACGCCACTGTCATCCGCGCCAACGTGCCGCTCGCCAACATGTTCGGCTACGTGAGCCAGCTCAGGTCCATGAGCCAGGGCCGGGCCATGTACACCATGCAGTTTGCCCACTACGCCGAGGTACCGCGCAACGTGGCGGAAGAAGTGAAGGCGAAGTACGCGTAAGCGCGAGGATGGAGTGTCCGGCCCGGGCAACGCCCGGCGGGACGAGTTGAAGAGGTAGGAGAGCCGAAAATGGCCAAGGCGAAATTCGATCGGAGTAAGCCGCACTGCAACGTTGGCACGATTGGTCACGTTGACCACGGCAAGACGACCTTGACGGCGGCTTTGACGAAGGTGTCGGCGGACCGGGGCTGGACCA
>Ga0247727_10009641_pt1 | contig 17392 bp, 11 predicted proteins | sample WisWelCaveWW1625_FD_202498 | JGI IMG/M metagenome (GOLD analysis project Ga0247727, IMG submission 202498) | Biofilm microbial communities from Wishing Well Cave, Virginia, United States - WW16-25 | ecosystem: Environmental > Aquatic > Deep subsurface > Groundwater > Cave microbial mat | place...
TGCACAGCCAGATAACCGTCCTTTGTTTTTGACTTCACCTGCGTCACAAGACAGGGTCCGACTTGCAGGATCGTAACAGGCACAACCCGGCCATCCGAACTGAAGACCTGAGTCATTCCCAGCTTTTTCCCGATTAAACCGTTAATCATAAATGTTCCTCTACTGCACGGACTGGAGTGTCCATGCACTCATTGTTCCTCATCCTGCCGTTCTACGGAACGGGGCTAGCGCTCCATCAAAGCCTGAATCTCCACGTCGACTCCGGCCGCAAGCTGCAACTTGCTCAATGCATCAATCGTTTGAGTTGTCGGCGCCAGGATATCGATGATCCTTTTGTGCGTCCTGATCTCAAACTGCTCGCGGCTCTTTTTGTCAACGTGCGGAGAACGCAACACAGTAAAACGATTGATCATCGTGGGCAGCGGAATCGGACCCGCTACCTGCGCTCCTGTACGTTTTGCTGTGCTGACGATGTCCTTGCTTGCCTGATCCAGCAAACGATGATCGAAGGCTTTTAAACGGATCCGCACACGTTCTCTGGTCATACGTTCTCCACTTAATCCATGATCTCCGTAACTGTGCCTGCTCCCACTGTTTTTCCGCCTTCACGAATTGCGAAGCGAAGTCCTTTTTCCATTGCAATGGGAACGATCAGTTCAATTTCAAACGTTACGTTGTCACCGGGCATTACGATTTCAACGCCTTGCGGGAGTGTAACAACTCCGGTCACGTCGGTGGTTCGGAAGTAGAACTGAGGACGATATCCCGCAACGAACGGAGTATGGCGTCCGCCTTCTTCCTTGGAAAGAATGTAGACCTGACCTTTAAATTTCCTGTGCGGGGTGATCGATCCTTTCGCCGCAAGAACCTGACCTCGCTCCACTTCTTCTTTTTTCGTACCGCGAAGAAGGATTCCTACGTTGTCGCCTGCCATACCGGAATCCAGCTCTTTGTTGAACATTTCGATACCGGTAACCACACGGGCAACTGTTGGACGAATTCCAACGATCTCGATTTCGTCTTCCACCCGCACCGTTCCGCGATCCACACGACCCGTAACTACGGTACCGCGTCCGGAGATCGTAAAGATGTCTTCGAGCGGCATCAAGAAAGGTTTGTCGACTGCGCGTTGAGGCAACGGGATGTACTTATCGACTCCGTCCATCAACTCGAAAACGCATTTTGATGCTGCATCATCTCTTTTACCGATTCCGTTGTTCAAGGCATCCAAAGCAGAACCGCGAATAACCGGGATCTGATCACCCGGGAATTCGTACTTGCTCAAAAGTTCTCGCACTTCGAGCTCGACAAGATCGAGCAGTTCAGGATCATCGACCATGTCCACTTTGTTCATGAAAACCACGATGAACGGAACACCGACCTGTCTTGCCAGCAGAATGTGCTCTCGGGTTTGAGGCATCGGACCGTCAGCTGCGGAAACAACCAGGATCGCGCCATCCATTTGAGCAGCGCCGGTGATCATGTTCTTGATGTAATCGGCATGGCCCGGGCAGTCCACGTGAGCATAGTGACGGTTGTCGGTTTCATATTCGACGTGCGCGATAGCGATTGTGATTCCGCGCTCTTTTTCTTCAGGCGCCTTATCAATCGAATCAAACGAACGGAAAGAAACCTTCGGGTTATATAACGAAAGGACTTTGGTAATAGCCGCTGTTAAGGTGGTTTTACCATGATCCACGTGTCCGATCGTACCAATGTTCAGATGCGGCTTGGTCCGATCAAATTTCTGTTTTGCCATTGTCTTACCTCCGTTGGCGTCTTATTTACCTTTGAACTTAGCAACAATTTGCTCCTGAATATTCTTAGGAGCTTCTTCATAACGGAAAAAGTGCATCGAATATACTGCGCGTCCCTGAGTCAGCGAACGCATATCGGTTGCGTAACCGAACATATCGGCCAGTGGAACGTTCGCGCCGATTACGCGCACGCCCTGTCTGGGTGTGTTGATGGTCTCAATCTTGCCGCGACGACCGTTCAAATCGCCGATCACTTCGCCCATGTACTCTTCCGGCACAACGATTTCCACCTTCATGATGGGTTCGAGCAACACCGGATGCGCGCGATCTGCCGCATCTTTGAAGGCCATGGAGCCCGCGATTTTGTACGCAAGCTCCGACGAATCAACGTCGTGAGAAGTGCCGTCATATAAAACAACCTTTATATCATCGAGAGGATAGCCTGCCAGAACGCCGCCTTCCATCGCTTCAGCGATACCTTCCTGAATGGGTTTGATGAACTCGCGGGGAATCGCTCCGCCTTTAATCTCATTCACAAAGTGGAATCCGCTGCCCGGCGGTAAAGGCTCAATCTTGATGCGCGCGTGACCGTACTGACCATGACCGCCGGTTTGACGAATATATTTGCCTTCGCCGTTAGCAGCGCGTCTGATCGTTTCCTTGTAGGCAACCTGCGGTTTTCCCACATTGGACTGAACACTGAATTCACGCATCATACGGTCTACAATAATTTCCAGATGCAATTCGCCCATACCCGAAATAATCGTCTGGCCCGTTTCCTTATCCACAGCCACTTTAAAGGAAGGATCTTCCTGACTGAGCTTGTTCAGAGCAGTTCCGAGTCGTTCCGAGTCTGCTTTTGTTTTGGGCTCGATAGCCACACTGATAACGGGAGTTGGAAACTCCATTGACTCGAGAACAATCGGATCCTTTCTAGAACAGATCGTGTCACCGGTAGTGACGTTTTTCAACCCGACTGCGGCAGCGATATCACCTGCGTTTACTTCTTCGGCTTCTTCACGCTTGTTTGCGTGCATTTTTACCAGGCGTCCAATCCTCTCCTCACGATCTCTACCGGAAACATAAACGCTGGTGGCTGTTTTCAATACTCCCGAGTAAACGCGGAAAAATGCGAGTTGCCCGACATAAGGGTCCGTCATGATCTTGAATACAAGAGCTGCAAACGGTTCATCATCGCTGGCCTTGCGAAATTCTTCATTCTTCGTAACCGGATTCGTGCCATGAATCGGCGGAATATCCGTTGGCGCAGGCAAATAATGCACTACCGCATCCAGCAACGGTTGAACGCCCTTGTTCTTGAATGAAGAACCGCAAATGACCGGTGTACACTTACTCAAGATCGTCGCACGACGCAATGCCGCGCGAAACTCATCCGGGCTGATCGGCTCTTCGGCAACATACTTATGCAGCAGAACGTCATCGAGCTCGGCAACTTTTTCGAACATTTCTGCGCGACGCCGGCGGACTTCCTCTTGATATTCAGCCGGAACCTCTTCTATGCTGTACTCAGCACCCAGAGTTTCATCTACGTACACATATGCTTTCTGCTCAACAAGGTCGATGACGCCTTTGAGCTTATCTTCAAGACCCAGCGGAATCTGAATCGGAATGGCATTGGCGCTGAGTCTCTCTTTCATGGAGTTTACAGCGCGATTGAAATCAGCGCCCTGTCGATCCAATTTGTTGATAAAAGAAATACGGGGGACCTTGTACTTATCGGCCTGTCTCCAAACCGTTTCTGACTGCGGTTGCACTCCGGCGACACCACAGAATACAGCTACGGCCCCGTCAAGCACACGAAGACTGCGTTCGACTTCTACTGTAAAGTCGACGTGTCCGGGAGTATCAATAATATTGATATGATGCTCCCGCCATGAACAGGTCGTTGCCGCGGATGTGATCGTGATTCCGCGTTCGCGCTCCTGTTCCATCCAGTCCATGGTCGCAGTGCCTTCGTCCACTTCGCCGATGCGATGCGTCATTCCGGTGTAAAACAGAATACGCTCGGTCGTCGTGGTCTTGCCCGCATCAATGTGCGCCATGATCCCGATGTTTCTTGTTCGGTTTAACGGTATCTGTCTGGCCACGATTAACTCTGTTGTCTCACTTCTGTCATTTAGAATCGCAAGTGTGCAAAAGCCTTATTGGCTTCTGCCATCCGGTGTGTATCTTCCTTTTTCTTGACTGCTGAACCGCGATTGTTGGCGGCATCCAGCAATTCACCCGCCAGTTTGTCAACCATGCTTTTTTCACCACGGCTCTTTGCAGCCCCTACGATCCAGCGTATGCTCAACGAAATTCTACGACTGCTGGTTACTTCAATTGGAATCTGATAGTTGGCTCCGCCCACACGCTTGGAACGAACTTCTACAGCCGGTTTTACATTATCTATTGCCTGCTTGAACACCTTGAGGGGCTCTTCGTTTGCTTTCTTACCCAAAATATCAAGGGTTTGATAAAAAATACGTCCCGCTGTGGATTTCTTTCCGCGTCGCAACAAACCATTAATAAATTTGTTGACAAGAACGCTCTGGAAAACCGGATCAGGTAGAATTTCACGCTGTTTAACTTGGCCTCTTCTGGGCACGGTTCTACTCCTATCATTTTTGCCGGCGAATCAAACAGGTCAGTAAATGACCCGCAATAACAGCCGGCGGTTTGCGTAGATCGAAGCATTAGAGACGCTTCGACCTCACGTCAAATCGAACAAATCAATACGTTATTTTTGAGACGTATTATCAGCACGCCTCAGGCTTTAGGCCGTTTGGCACCGTACTTGGAACGCGACTTCTTGCGGTCTGCAACACCGGACGCATCCAGAGTACCGCGCACGATATGATATCGTACACCCGGCAGATCTTTGACTCTGCCTCCGCGTACGAGAACTATGGAGTGTTCCTGGAGGTTATGCCCAATCCCCGGTATGTAGGTGGTGATTTCGTAACCATTCGTCAGACGAACACGAGCGACTTTACGCAGAGCTGAGTTGGGCTTCTTGGGAGTTGTCGTGTACACACGCACACATACCCCACGCTTCTGTGGCGAACCCTGCAAGGCAGGGCTTTCCGATTTTTCCCGAACTTTCTTCCTCCCTATTGAGACCAACTGACTGATTGTTGGCAAAGTAAACTCCTTTTCCTAAAATCCAAAGCCTGAATTTCGAATGTTGCTTCTACCCGCACAAAGGGGCACGGGTCAACACGCAACAATCGAAAAAAGTTCTTAAGACAACACTTTCCCTGCATGTGCAGGAAACGGATGAAATTATAGGAAAAAGCTCGATTCCTGTCAATAGCCGGGCGACAAAAAAATCCAGGTATTTCGAGGGACCGTGTTTTGACAAAATGAATCGACGGGACGCGGCATCCTCAAACTCCAGCTCAAAGGCCGGAAGGAATTAAAAAAGCGGTGCGCTTTTTGACGCACCGCTCTTTGAAAAACTTTTATGTGAACTATTCTTCGTCGGTCCAGCCGAGTTGTTCTTTGACGGAAGTGACCATGGCGCCTTCGGGCTCACTTTCGCCGACAGAAGGCAGTCCGAATTCGGGAATTGTCGGATCGTCCGGAATGTGAACGCCGCGATAGACCGGCATTCCGGTGCCGGCCGGAATCAGGCGTCCCATAATGACATTTTCCTTCAATCCACGGAGGAAGTCTTCGCTTCCCTGAATGCTGGCTTCCGTCAGTACACGGGTTGTTTCCTGGAACGAGGCCGCCGAAATGAAACTTTCCGTGCTGAGCGATGCTTTGGTGATACCGAGCAGTACAGTCTTACCCTTGGCAGGTCGTCCGCCTTCCGCTCTGACGCGGTCGTTTTCTTCCTGGAACAGGAATTTATCCACGATCTCATCGTAAAGGAATTCAGTATCGCCTACATCTTCAACTCGAACCCAGCGCATCATCTGGCGAACAATCACTTCGATGTGTTTGTCGCTGATGGTCACGTTCTGCAGCCGGTAAACCTGCTGGATTTCGTTGACAAGATATTTCTGCAGTTCCTCTTCACCCATAACGGACAGGATGTCGTGAGGATTGATCGGGCCATCCATCAGAGCCTGGCCGGCGCGAACGCGTTCATTTTCACGCACGCTGATGTTGGATCCGCGCGCCAGCGAATACTCGCGCTGTTCCTGAGCGTCTGATACCAGAATTTTGCGTTGCCCTTTCACGATCCCGCCATACTTGACGATTCCGTCAATTTCAGTGATGACCGCAGGTTCCTTGGGGCGCCGCGCTTCAAAGAGCTCGATAACGCGCGGCAGACCGCCCGTGATATCTTTTGTCTTCGTTGTTTCACGCGGAATCTTTGCCAGAATATCACCGGGTGTAACCGGATCTTTATCCTTGATCATCAGGTGTGCGCGGGAAGGCATCGGATACTTCTGCAGAATTTTGCCGTCGCTGTCGCGAAGCACGATCGTCGGTTGCATTTTTTCATCGGGTGATTCCACGATCACGTTCTGGCGGTGTCCCGACACTTCATCCACCTCTTCATGCAACGTGATTCCGAAAACGATGTCTTTGTAGTCTGCTGTTCCGGATTCATCCGAAAGAATCACGTTTGAATAGGGATCCCATTCCGCAAAAACCTGACCCTTACTGATTCCCTGTCCCTCAACAACTTTCAACTTGGCGCCGTAAACAATCGAATACTTTTCACGATCGCGTCCTTCTTCATCCTGAATCACGATGGACCCATTACGGTTCATGACAACGAGATTGCCCAGTTTGTTCTTGACCGTTTGCAGATGACGGAATCGAATGATACCGTGGCTGCGCGATTCGAGAACGCTTTGTTCAACGATCCGGCTCGCCGTTCCGCCGATGTGGAAGGTCCTCATGGTCAACTGGGTTCCGGGTTCGCCGATGGATTGAGCGGCAAGAATACCGACAGCTTCACCAAGCTCGGCCATGTGTCCGGTGGCGAGGTTACGTCCGTAGCAACGGACACAAACACCGCGGCGGGACTCGCAAGTCAGCACGGAACGAATTTTAACGCGCTCGATACCGGCATTCTGAATGCTGCTGGCCACTTCTTCATCAATTTCCTGATTGATCGCACAGTAGAGCTCGCCGGTAAACGGATCCAGTACTTTTTCCTGGGCAACGCGGCCGACAATTCGATCCCGTAAAGGCTCGATGATTTCTCCACCTTCAACAATCGCGCCCACATAGATGCCTTTCAACGTTCCGCAATTCTGCTCATTGATGATGACGTCCTGAGCTACATCCACCAGACGTCGCGTCAGATAACCCGAATCAGCGGTCTTTAACGCGGTATCCGCCAGACCCTTGCGCGCGCCGTGCGTTGAGATGAAGTACTGCAGAACGCTTAAGCCTTCGCGAAAGTTGGTGGTAATCGGAGTTTCGATGATTTCGCCTGAAGGCTTTGCCATCAAACCACGCATACCTGCAAGCTGGCGGATCTGCAATGAGCTTCCACGAGCGCCCGAATCTGCCATCAAATAGATTGAATTGAACTCATGACCTTTTCCGCGCTTCATGCCGGTGAACATCTCGATTGCGATTTTTTCCGTTACGTTGGTCCAGATGTCAACAACTTTGTTGTATTTTTCGCCTTTTGTAATGGCGCCTTCCAGGTATTGTTGTTCGACAGCTTCCACTTCCTTGCGGGCGCTTGCAACAAGTGTGTTTTTCAAATGAGGAACTTCAAGGTCCTCAATACCGATCGAGATTCCGGCGCGGGTTGCGTACAGGAATCCGAGCTCCTTCAACGCATCCAGCATTTCCACGGTGGCCTGATTTCCCTGATTGAGAAAGCAGAAGTGGACAAGCTGGGCCAATCCTTTTTTCTTCATGTTTCCGTTGATGAACGGAATCTTTGGCGAGAGATGGCTGTTAAAGATAGCGCGTCCGACGGTAGTTCGGAGACGCACTCCTTTCGCACCGGACTCCTGAATATCCGCGTGCAAGAGATCCTGATCGTTGTTCGGCAAATTAATGAACTGTCGATTTGTAATTCGCAAATCGATTTGTTCGTGAGTCTTAACCAGACCGTTGTCATACGCAAGAATCACTTCTTCTACCGTGCCGAACGCTTTCGGTTTCCTCTTCGCAAGACTTTCATCAAACTCCTTTTCGTTCGTCAGGTAGTAGATCCCGAGGACCATGTCCTGGCTCGGAACGGCGAGTGGAGATCCGTGCGCCGGTGACAGCAGGTTATTGGTAGCAATCATCAACACACCTGCTTCAATTTGCGCGGTGACGGACAACGGAACATGCACGGCCATCTGATCACCGTCAAAATCCGCGTTAAACGCGGCGCAGACCAGCGGATGAATTTTGATTGCCTTGCCGTCGACAAGCACAGGCTGAAACGCCTGAATCCCGAGACGGTGCAACGTGGGAGCGCGGTTCAAAAGCACCGGATGATCGCGAATCACGTCTTCAAGAACTTCCCACACGATGGGCTCTTCCTGCTCCACCATTTCTTTTGAACGCTTGATGGTATCGGAGGCCCCCGTTTCCTCCAGTTTCTGGAAGATGAACGGCTTGAAGAGCTCGATGGCCATTTTCTTGGGGAGTCCGCACTGATGCAATTTCAACTCGGGACCGACCACGATAACAGATCGTCCGGAATAGTCGACGCGCTTTCCGAGCAGGTTTTGACGGAAGCGACCCTGCTTGCCTTTCAATGCGTCGCTGAGTGATTTTAACGGACGATTGTTGGTCCCGCGTAAAATCTTTCCACGACGACCGTTATCAAATAAAGCATCCACGGCTTCCTGGAGCATGCGCTTTTCATTCCGGATGATCACGTCCGGCGCCTTCAGCTCCAGCAACTTCTTCAATCGATTATTTCTGTTGATCACGCGCCGGTAAAGATCGTTCAAATCCGAAGTCGCAAAACGACCGCCATCCAGAGGAACCAGCGGACGCAAATCCGGAGGTAAAACCGGTATCACATCAAGAATCATCCATTCAGGCTTGTTTCCGGATTTACGAAAGGCTTCTACGACACGAAGCTGTTTCGCGAATTTCATTTTCTTTTGGACCGAAGTCTCTTCTTTCATCTTCTTCCGAAGATCGCGGCCCAGTTTTTCGACATCGAGCCGTTTCAAAAGCTCTTTGATCGCTTCGGCTCCCATCATCGCAACGATATCCGAATGTTCGGCGCGTAACTGGTAATACTGTTCAACAGAGATAAGCTCTTTTTCCTTGACCGCTTTTGATTTTCCGGCATCGACTACAACATAAGATTCAAAGTAGAGAATTCTTTCGAGGTCCTTCAACGAAAGATTCAACAGCTGTCCGATACGGCTGGGCAACCCTTTGAAGAACCACACGTGAGACACCGGACTTACGAGCTCGATATGACCGAGTCTTTCGCGACGAACCTTTGCGAGAGTAACCTCGACTCCGCATTTTTCGCAGACCACACCCTTGTGTTTCATTTTCTTGTACTTTCCGCACAGACATTCCCAGTCGTTCACAGGACCGAAAATCTTTGCACAAAATAAACCATCCTTTTCGGGCTTGAACGTGCGGTAGTTGATGGTTTCCGGTTTTTTCACTTCTCCATGCGACCAGGACCGGATTTTTTCCGGAGAAGCCAGAGATATTCTGATGCTCGAAAAATCATTGATGTTCACAGGTCTTTGTTTCTGTCGTTCTGCAATATTCAATTTAACTCCCTCCATGCAGGGGCGCACAGTGTGCACCCGCTCATGATATTCACCCACTGTAACGGGCGCATGGCCTGCGCCCTTACAACTTGTTGACGGGTCTGGAAGCCCGCGCCGTTATGCGTCAATCTCTTCCTCTTCATTCTTTGAATGCTGGTCGACGCGCATTTCCACGTCCAGTGCCAGAGACTGAAGTTCCTTCACAAGAACGTTGAATGACTCGGGTAGCCCCGGCTCATAAAACGGTTCTCCGCGAACTACCGTTTCGTAGATTTTGCTGCGCCCGTAAACATCGTCCGATTTTGCCGTAAGCAATTCCTGAAGTGTGTGAGAAGCACCGTATGCTTCAAGTGCCCAGACTTCCATTTCTCCGAACCGTTGTCCACCGAACTGCGCTTTTCCACCCAGAGGTTGCTGCGTTATCAAAGAATACGGTCCAATCGAACGGGCATGGATCTTGTCATCCACAAGATGTGCGAGTTTCAGCATGTAGATGTAACCGACCGTGATTTGCTGTTCAAAGGGTTCGCCGGAAATTCCGTCATGAAGATTCGTTTTGCCGATAAGCGGTAATCCGGCCTTTCTCAGCAATTCCTTGATTTCCTGTTCCGAAGCGCCATCGAAAACAGGTGTTGCGAAACGCATACCGAGAACTTTTCCGGCCCATCCCAGATGCGTTTCCAGAATCTGTCCGACGTTCATACGGGAAGGAACACCCAGAGGATTCAACACGATTTCAACCGGCGTGCCGTCGGGCAGGAACGGCATATCTTCTTCCGGAAGAATCACGGCAATCACACCTTTGTTCCCGTGACGACCCGCCATCTTGTCACCGACCGAAAGTTTACGCTTCATGGCAATATAGACTTTGACAAGCTTAATCACTCCGGGCGGCAAATCATCACCTTTTTCAAACCGTCCGAATTTTTCCTGGTACGTCGCCTTCAAGACCTCCACGCGGCGTTCGTATTTCATGTACAGATCTTCGAGCTTCTCCAGAACAGATTCTTTTCGCGGACGGACTTTCAACTTCTTCAGTTTCTCAATCAGAACGTCGCGTATAACATCGAATGTAACTCTGATGTTCTTTTCCAGCAGTATGGTTCCGGCGGAGTCGACCAGATCTTCGGCAACAATGTATCCATCCAGAATTCCAACAATATGGTTCTTCACCGAATCACTCAGAATGCGGATTTCGTCATCCAGGTTCTTTTTGAGACGCGCCATTTCATCTGCTTCAATGGATTTTGTCTTTTCATCTTTTTCCTGTCCTCTGCGAGTGAAGATCTTCACGTCTACAACAATTCCTTCTATTCCGGGGGGACAGATCAGCGACGCATCTTTGAAATCACCTGCCTTTTCACCGAAGATTGCCCGAAGTAGTTTTTCTTCAGGCGAAAGGACGCTTTCCCCTTTCGGCGTAACCTTGCCCACAAGGATATCGCCAGGCTTCACATAGGCGCCGGTACGGATAATTCCCGATTCGTCCAGTTGCGCCAGAGCGTCTTCATCCGGATTGGGAATATCGCGAGTGATGTCTTCCGGACCGAGTTTTGTGTCCCGTGCGGCTGTTTCATACTCTTCAATATGAATCGAAGTAAACGCATCAGTTTTTACCAGTCTTTCACTGATAACGATCGCGTCTTCGAAGTTGTATCCGCGCCACGGCATGAAAGCGACCAGAATATTCTGACCCAGAGCCAGCTCGCCAAGATCAGTGCACGGACCGTCGGCAATGATATCGCCTTTGTTCACACGCTGACCCCGGTGGACAATCGGCTTTTGATTGATACAGGTATTCTGGTTAGATCGCTTGAACTTCGTCAACTCGTAGATATCGGCGCCGGAATCACCCATGAACCGGTCGCCCCTCGTATCGGTATCGACACGCACGATAATACGATTTGCGTCCAGCGAATCGACAGTTCCTTCCCTCCTGCACCGGATTACGCTTCCTGAGTCTTTCGCGGCAATTCCTTCCATGCCCGTTCCCACGAGCGGTGAATGCGGACGAATCAACGGAACGGCCTGACGCTGCATATTGGATCCCATTAATGCACGGTTCGCATCGTCGTGTTCCAGAAATGGAATCAGTGAAGCAGCCACGCTCACGAGCTGTTTGGGTGAAACATCTATAAAATCAATCTGCTCCCTGTGCGCCAGAATAAAATCACCGGCTGCCCGTGCGTTCATTCGCTCCTGAACGAGATTACCGTGCGGATCCACTTCCGCGTTTGCCTGAGCAATAATGTACTTATCCTCTTCCCACGCAGTGAGATAGAAAACAAACGGTTCTATGTTGGCCGGACGTTTGCCCTGCCGTTTCAGGGATTCATTTGTTTTTCTTGCTTCAGCCAGCTCCACCATCGCCTCGGCAACGTAATCGGAATCGCCCGGATGAATGATGCGACAGTAGTCAACGATACGGCCGTTCTTGACCTTGCGATAAGGACTTTCGATAAAACCGAAATCATTGATTCGCGCAAAACAACTCAAAGACGAAATCAGACCAATGTTCGGACCCTCCGGTGTTTCAATCGGACAGATGCGCCCGTAGTGAGTCGGATGCACATCGCGAACTTCGAATCCGGCCCGTTCACGGCTCAACCCGCCTGGTCCGAGCGCGCTCAATCGTCTCTTGTGCGTGATCTCCGAAATAGGATTTGTCTGATCCATAAACTGCGAAAGCTGGCTGCTCCCAAAAAATTCGCGGATCGCCGCCACAACGGGCTTTGCGTTAATGACGTCGTTGGGCATTGCCGTCGCGATTTCCTGGTAAACACTCATCCGTTCTTTGATCGCGCGTTCCATACGAAGCAGTCCCAGACGGAACTGATTCTGCAGCAATTCGCCGACAGACCGCACTCGACGATTTCCCAGATGATCGATGTCATCAATCGTACCGATGTTCTTCTTGAGTCTTAATACGTAACTGATCACGGAAACATAGTCATCTTTACTTAGTAACTTGTGATCAAGATCCGTTGTCAGGTTCAAACGTGTGTTGAGTTTCAGCCGGCCGACCCGTGAAAAATCGTACTTCTTTTTGTTGAAGAACATGTCTTCAAAAAAGGTTCGGGAAGTTTCGGTCGTCGGAGGATCACCGGGGCGCAACCTGCGGTAAATCTCTTTATAAGCGTCATCAGCAGTTGCAATCGGGTCCTTTTTCAAAGTATTGCTTAAAGTGATTCCGATTTCGGTCCTTTCCGGAAAGAAAATATCAAACCTGCTGATGTTGTGAATCAATATCTGCTCGCCCACACTTTTGGTGAATTCCTGATTCGCCTGCGCCAGCACTTCACCGGTCTCCTCATTGATCAGATCGGATGCAAAGTACCCGCCTTCCAGTTCTTCCAGTGTCACCGCGATGTATCCTAACTTCCGGTGTTCCAGCTCGTGATAGTGGTTCTTGCTGATTTTCTTGCCCGCGGAAACAAGCACCTCTCTCGTTTTCGGATCTACGAGATCGCGTGAAAGCTTCAAACCGATCAGTCGTTCGGACACGGACAGCCACAACTGGTCCTCTTCCCGCATGACATGCTCAGTTGGATAGAACAACGGAATGATATCTCCGTTGGTTACGGGAACATTTTCCAGCCGTTCGGATTTGCGTCCATCTTTTTCAGCAGATTTCTTGACCTGATGCTGCTTGTGAAAACCGATTAATGCTCGCAGAAAAACAGTGCCGAGGAACTTGCGTTTGCGGTCAATTCGAACATAGAGAAGATCTTTTGCATCCAGCTCAAATTCCACCCAGGATCCGTAATACGGAATGATTTGCGCCGTGTACGTGCTTTTTCCGCTTTCATGAAAGAACACACCGGCAGAGCGGTGAAGCTGGCTCACAATGACTCTTTCGGTCCCGTTGATGACGAACGTTCCTGTTTCGGTCATCAGGGGGATCTCGCCAAAATAGGCTTCCTGCTCTTTCACATCGCGAATGTTCTTTGCTCCCGTTTCCGGGTCCTTGTCGTAAACAGCTAAACGCAAAGTCACTTTTAAGGGCGCAGCATAAGTCATACCGCGTTCCTTACATTCGGTGACACTGTATTTCAGGTTGAGTTCGACGTATGTGCCGCAGGAATCGCACAGAGAAAGCGCATCTTCATTCACAAAAGCACATTGAGGGCATACCACATCGCTGCCTTCATGGGGTTCAGTCATGATCCTGAAGTTGCACTTCGCGCAGCTCAATCGAAGATTTTGAACTCCCTTAAGCTTGCCGCATTTGCAATGCCAGTTGCCGATCGAATAATCGACAAACTGCAAAGTGCAAATGTCGCGATAATCCGTTATCGGAAACACGCTGTTAAAAACAGCCTGCAATCCCGTGTCTTTACGTTCACTGGGCATCAAATTCATCTGAAGAAATTCTTCATAGGACTTTCTCTGAATCTCTATCAGATTGGGAATCTGAAATGCTTCAGGAATCTTGGTAAAGTTCATGCGTTCACGAGAACCGGTTGCTGTAGTTTCCTTCATCATTCTTTTGTTTTCCTCTACCTTTTTCTGTTTATCCAGGGGCGGGATTTTAGACCTGCCTCATAGTTCGAATCGGCTCACCCGGCGGAAAGCTCCCGCCTGAGTAGCGACTTCGGTTGCGACATGTGAATGAGCTCGACCGGCACGAACGATATCCGTGCCCCGACACCTATTTCACTTCGACTTCGGCGCCGGTTTCAGCAAACTTCTTCTTGATCCCTTCGGCTTCTTCTTTCGAAACGGCCTCTTTCAGTGCCTTGGGCGCGCCTTCAACAAGATCCTTGGCTTCTTTCAAACCAAGGTTCGTAACCTCGCGCACTACTTTAATGATGTTGATCTTTTTGTCAGCGGGGAATGTCTTCAAGATCACATCAAATTGTGTCTTTTCTTCTTTCTTCTCTGCTTCCGCAGCGCCGCCACCCGCTCCGCCGGCAGAAGCAACCGGAGCTGCCATGGCAGCCGATACTCCGAATTTTTCTTCCAGTGACTTGATCAACTGGGACAACTGAAGTACGCTCATGTCTTCAATCGATTTAATAATCTCTTCCGTGTTCATTTCTCCTCCTGAGGATTCTGGTCTGTTTTTTTGAATTTCCGACAATACAACCAGGAATTTTTGAATAGTTCCGTTTAATACCCATAGCAGTCGTCGCAAAGGCGAAGCAAGTAATCCAACCACTTGACCCTGCAATTGCAGGCGAGACGGCAAATTGGCGATCTCACCGATCCGTTTTGCCTCAATCAAGACACCTTCCAGATACCCTGCCTTGATGACAAGATTCGGATTCTCTTTGGCCGTGTTGTTCAACACTTTTGCCAGGGACGCAGCGTCTTCACTGGTGAAAGCAATTCCGGTTGGTCCCGTGAAAAAGCCGGCCAGGACCTTCATGGGTAAATCTTTCACTGCAATGGCTGCCAGTGTATTTCTTACAACTTTAAAATGACCTTGCGTTTTGTGAATCTGACGACGAAGTTCCGTTGCATCAGGCACTTTCATTCCACGAAAATCGACAAGAAACGCACTCTGAATCTTTTCGAAATCCTGCTTCAATTGTTCTACTTCCTGTTGTTTCTCCTGACGATTCATCGTGGCCTCCTAAACTGCCGACTTTGTTTCGAGTGAAGCCGGACTGATCCGCACACTCGGACTCATGGTTGCCGTCAAAAAGAATTTCTGAATGTATTTTCCTTTGGCTGCCGCAGGTTTGGCTTTGAAAATGGCTTCCACAAACAGAAGTGTGTTTTCTATCAGCTTCTCTTTGCTGAATGACATTTTTCCCAGTTGAACGTGAACGTTCGATGTCTTGTCCACACGGAATTCCACCTTCCCTGCTTTCACTTCCTGAATGGCGCGCGCTACATCGAAAGTGACCGTCCCCGATTTTGGATTGGGCATCAGTCCGCGGGGCCCAAGTGTTTTTCCAAGCCTGGCCACGCTTTTCATCATTTCCGGTGTCGCTATGACTGATTCAAAATCCATCCAGCCGCCGGCAATCTTTTCAACCATATCGTCGCCACCGACATAATCGGCGCCGGCATGTTCCGCCTCATGGATCTTTTCACCACTCGCAATCACAAGGACCTTCTTTGATTTACCCGTTCCGTGCGGCAATACAACGGTGCCGCGAACCATCTGGTCGGCATGTTTGGGATCCACACCCAGACGCAAATGCGCTTCGAGTGTTTCATCAAACTTTGCGAATTTGATTTTTTGTAAAAGCTCAATCGCTTCGGTAACGGTATATTCCCGCTCCTCTACCTGCGCTTTTGCCTGTTTAAACTTTTTTCCTGCCATCAACTCCCTCCTTTACGAAACAACTTCCAATCCCATGCTGCGCGCCGTCCCTTTTACGATTCGGACAGCCGCCTCCAGAGAATTGGCATTGAGGTCCGGTAATTTCGTTCTGGCAATTTCTTCAATTTGTTTTTCGGTTACCTTTCCCACCTTATTCCGATTCGGTTCACCGGATCCTTTGATGATTCCGGCAGCCTTTTTCAGCATTTCCGAAGCGGGTGGTGTCTTGGTTATGAACGTATAAGTGCGGTCCTGATAAACGGTAATGATCACCGGTATGATCGAACCTTCCACAGATTTCGTCCGCTCATTAAATGTTTTACAGAATTCCATAATGTTCAGTCCGTGTTGACCAAGCGCAGGTCCAACCGGAGGGGCCGGAGTTGCCTTCGCTGCGGGAATCTGTAATTTAATCTGCCCGGTAATTTTCTTAGCCATGTTTCACCTTTGCTTTCACTGAGTTCGGTCCTTGTTTTAACCTTCGCTACGCTAGGAAATCTTTTCTACCTGTAGAAAATCCAGTTCCACCGGTGTTGCGCGCCCAAAAATCGTAACCATAACCTTCAAAGTGCTCCGCACCGGATTGATATCTTCTACCTGCCCTGTAAAATTGCTGAATGGACCGTCAATAATCTTGATCGTTTCACCTTTATCAAACATAAATTTGGGGACAGCTTTCTCGGCCGCCGCAGAAATCTGATGAACGATCTGTTCAACTTCACCCTCCGACAGCGGAGTCGGCGTTTTTCCTGATCCGACAAAACCGGAAACTTTAGGCGTGTTTACGATGGCGTGCCAGACATCATCCGACATCTCCATCTCAACAAGAATGTAACCGGGATAGAACTTCTTTTCGGTTTCCACCTTCTTGCCGCTCTTCATTTCCAGAACTTTTTGAGTGGGAATTAATACCTGACCCACCTGGTCCCCGAGACCAAATACTTCGACCCGCTTTTTTAAAGCCTCTACGACTTTGTTCTCATAACCGGAATAAGTGTGGATGACATACCATTTCTTAGACATAAAACAATCACTTCCTAAGTTTGAAAAGTTGATCTATCAGCCGGTGAAGCCCCAGATCCACAAAATATAAAAAAATACCAAACAAGATGATGGCGATGATTACGACGATCGTCGTGTCCCTGACCTCTTTAAATGTGGGCCACGTAACTTTTCGGACTTCCGCATTGACCTCAATAAAAAAAGTCTTAATTCGAGTCCCGGTGTCCTTGCTCTTCTCGAGCGTCTGCAACAATTTGTTCGTCATAACGAGTTTTCCTGTACTTTCCATGAATGCTGTGGCAGGCCAGGAGGGATTCGAACCCCCATCATCCGGTTTTGGAGACCGGCGCTCTAGCCGTTGGAGCTACTGGCCTATTCTCCTTACTTCACCTCTTTATGAAGCGTGTGATGCCGGCACCAGGGACAGTATTTTTTCCGCTCCAGTTTGTCCGGCGTGTTCTTTTTGTTCTTGGTTGTACTGTAATTGCGTCGTTTACATTCGCCGCATTGCATCTGAATAATGTCTTGCATTGGCCGACTCTCTTTTTTTTCAGAATTTTTCTATTTTAAAGTTCCGAAAGCCCACGACCGGGGTTGAACCGGTGACCCCTTCCTTACCAAGGAAGTGCTCTACAACTGAGCTACATGGGCATCAGATGATTTCAGATTCAGAATTTCAGATTACAGAT
>Ga0247727_10009642_pt1 | contig 17388 bp, 12 predicted proteins | sample WisWelCaveWW1625_FD_202498 | JGI IMG/M metagenome (GOLD analysis project Ga0247727, IMG submission 202498) | Biofilm microbial communities from Wishing Well Cave, Virginia, United States - WW16-25 | ecosystem: Environmental > Aquatic > Deep subsurface > Groundwater > Cave microbial mat | place...
CGCCGCCGGCCTCGACATCGCCCGCGCGCTGAACGCCATGAAGCGCGCCCAGGCGCGGCTGGCCGCCTCCTCGCACAAGTAAGCCGAAGTTCGTCACGCGAACGCTTGCTTACGCGCGCGGCTCGGTAACTCGCCAGACCGAGCCACGACCGTCAGGGAGTGGTCGTGACGAACTTCGGTCAGCCGCCGCCCCAGACCCCTTCAAGAACTTCCTGAAGCTGCCGGTGGTCGACTGGCTTGCTGAGGTAGGAGTCCATCCCGGCCGCCAGGCATCGCTCGCGATCGCCTTTCATCGCATTGGCCGTCAGCGCCACGATCGGCACGTGGCCGCCGGTTCCATCTTCCCGGGCGCGGATGGCCGCGGTCGCCTCCAGACCGTCCATGCCCGGCATCTGGACGTCCATCAGGACGGCATCCACGGGCGTGCTGGCGAGCGAATCGAGCGCCTCCGGGCCGCTGGCCGCCAGGTAGACGGTGTGCCCGAGGCGCTCGAGCATCTTCTGACCGACTTTCCGGTTTACTGCGTTGTCCTCGACCAGCAGAATCCGCAGGGGCCGCGCGCGGCCAAGAGTTGACGGACCCGTCCGGAGCTCCATCCCGCCGGATTCTTCCACCGCCGGCCGCCCGGATGCGAGCCCGAGAGCGGCCGTGAAATGAAAACGGCTGCCGGCCCCCGGAGCGCTCTCGACCCAGATTCGTCCGCCCATCAACTGAACGAGCTTCGAGCAAATCGACAGGCCGAGTCCGGTGCCGCCGAATCGCCTGGTCATCGAGCCGTCGGCCTGCGTGAACGCCTCGAAGATCAACTGCTGGCGCTCGGGCGGAATTCCGATGCCGGTGTCGGCGACGGTGAACCGGATCTCGAAGCTGTCGGCGGCGAGCTGGCAGGCGATTCCTACCCGCACCAACACCCGGCCCCGCTCGGTGAACTTGATGGCGTTGGCAATCAGATTCGTCAGGGTCTGCTGGAGTCGCAGGACGTCTCCCACCAGCGAATCGGGTACGTCGGGGTCCACTTCGATTGCCAGTTCGAGACCCTTCTGGTCCGCCCGAACCGCCAGCCGCCGCAGGGTTTCCCGGACGCTCGAACGGAGACGGAACTCGACCGGGTCCAGCGCCAGTTTGCCGGCCTCGATTTTCGAGAAGTCCAGGATGTCGTTGAGCAGAGCGAGCAGCGCCTCGGCCGAGGAGCGAACGGTGACCAGAGAATCCCGTTGCTCTTCGTTGAGCGGCGTATCGAGCGCCAGCTCGGTCATTCCGAAAATGGCGTTCATCGGCGTCCGGATCTCGTGGCTCATGTTGGCCAGAAACTCGCTTTTGTGCCGCGAGGCCTCCTCGGCTTTTTCCTTCGCCTCGGCCAGCTCGCGGTTCAGCCGCAGCAGGTCCATGGTCCGCGCCTGGACCTGCTCCTCGAGGTGGCCGGTGTACTCGGCGATGCGGCGATCCCGATCGCGAATCTCGCCGACCATCTCTTCGAAGGCGGTGACCAGCAGTCCTACCTCGTCGTTGGTCTTGCGGATCGGCGGCATTTCGTAGGTCTTTTCGAGCGCTACCCGACGCGCGACCCGCGCCAGGTTCACGATCGGTCCCGAGATGACCCGCTGCAACCGGAGCGATAGCAGGTAGGCCACCAAAGTCGAGCCGGTTCCCACCAGAGCCAGAAGCGTGAAGTACCGGTAGAAGCCCAGGTTGAACGCGCTCAAATCCGCGCGGATCGAGATCGTCCCAACCCGACGGCCGTCGAGCATCACCGGCTGAAAGCCCACCGCCGTCCCCGACTCGCGATAAAACCCGGCCGCCCGGACCTCGTCGGCGGAATCCCGCCGCCGGCTTCCCGCCCGTCGATACACCGCAAACCTGGCGCCGCTCCGATCCCACAGGATGGCCGCTTCAATGTGCTGTTGAGCTTTGAGCGTGCCGAGGATCTGGCTGGCCGATTCCTTGTCCTGAAACCCGAGCGGGGTCGCGCAGGCGTGGGCCAAGACTCTCGCCGTGCCCAACAGCTCGTTTTGCAACGTGCGACGGACGGCCATCCATTCGTGCAGCGTAATTCCCGAGCAGGCGGCCAGCAATGAGAGGCCGCTGGTCAGCATGATCACGGCGGTCAGTTTGCGCTGGATCGAGCCCGCCCTCCTCCTGGAAGGGGCCGTGCCGAACACAGATCGCATAGGGGCGTGGACAAGTCCTCACTAATCGCATCGGCGTCGGGGACCGGACCAATAGGAAAGAATCCTACAACCAATTCCCCATCAGGAAGAACGGCGCCCAGTAGTAGGGATGCGCGAACGGAGCTTCGCCGCTCGGCCGGAATGTGACCGCGTCATCGCGACCGCTCTCCAGCACGATCACGCGTCTGGGCTGAGCGTCTCGAGGCAGCTTGATGCTTCCGCGCAGAAAGCTCAACTGCGCCAGGCGCAGCGCCTCCGCCTTCGGCACCCGTGGGTTGGAAGCCCGCCGTCGATAGAAATCCTGCATCAGCACGCTGGTGCTGCGATCGGCCACCGGCCACAGGCTGGCCACCACCGCCTTCGCTCCATTCCTCTGCGCCAGCACGCCAAAACCCTCGACCTCCCGGCCGTCCGCGTTGTTGTCCCCCAGCCCCGTGTTGCACGCCGATAGCGTCAGCAGTTGCACACCCCCAAAAAGGCCGGGAAAGGCCTTGATCTGGGATAAAGTCAGTTGGGTGCCGTCGCCCAGCAACAGGAATGACCGCGTCTCGTCACCCGGCCGGAACAGGAAATGGCTGGCAATGTGCACCACCGGATACCGCTGCCGGGAAGCCCTGCGCGTGGTTCCCTCACCTGGGCGGTCCTTGACCTCGCGTTGGATCGCCAGCGCCTGCTCGTGGTAGCCAATCGCCTTCTCGTACTGGCTCAGAGACCAGTGAGCTAGACCTAGGTTGTTGAGCGAGAATCCCTCTCCGGACCGATCCTTGACTTCGCGGTGGATCACCAGAGCCTGCTCAGAGTAGCCAATCGCCTTCTCGTACTGGCTGAGGGAGCGGTAAACTCTACCCAGGTTATCGAGCGTGACTCCCTCACCTCCCTGGTCCTTGACCTCGCGGTAGAGCGCCAGCGCCTTCTCGAAGAGCTCGATTGCCTTCTCCCGCTCTCCCTTAGCAGCCAGAAGCCTTGCCTGCTGTAATAGCTGCGCGGCAGCATGCGCGGCAGCGACTCGAGTTGCATCCTCGCCTGTGGCCTCCCGCAACTCTTCTACGTTGATTCTCATAACGACCTGGCGTGGCGGTTGGCTCCAGTGCGGCCACCTCCAATCGATGCTCCCCGCTGACCTTAACCACCCAGAACACCGGCTCCGGCCCCTGTGTGCCGTTCGGACTGTCCACCTCCAGAACCTTTGCCCCATCCGGATCAAACAAGCGGACGACCACATCCACGCCTTGCTGCATCACTACGGCCCTCAAGTATTGGTCTGCCTGGAGCCGAATGGGATACGAGTGGACCTGCCCGCCGGCCAACTCTTGCCGGATTGCCACGCCGGGCTCCAGGGCGGCCTGCGGCTGCCCCTGGAGAAGCAATGACGCCTGAGGCGCCGCCAGGATCAGGGTGAGTAACAGGATAGGAAAGTCTGCGCCCAGGCGTCGCGTTTGCGATGCTCGCGTGGGCCACGGCTTGATAGTCATGTCAGATCCCTTGCCGGTGCTACGTCATAACATAACATGGCACTGCCGTTTCAATTGGGCAGTCACTGGCAGTCACGCCCAGGAGGACGGACGGCCGCCGCTCATTTCACGGGGCAGCGCGCCACACCTGCTGCAATAGGGCAACAAAAGGGCAACGCCTCACCAGGAAACGACCGGTTCGCCCGAGGGCGCAATGGGCCCAGGCCCGCCGGCCGCCCGCCATCGTGTATAATGGAGTCGGGATCACGGGGTCCCGCCAGTGGGCGAAAGCCCACTTTTTTGTTGCCCCCCAACTCCGTTGCGCGAGGGATTGCGAGCTCGTCTCCCGCCAGTTGAGCGCCATCCTCGACGTCGGGGAGGTGATCCCCGCCGGAAGTTATGCGCTCGAAGTGAGCTCGCCGGGGATCGAGCGCAAGCCGGTCCGGCCCGGCGATTGATGTCGATCGAGGAGGCGTTGCACATCGATCCGTCGGCGGCGGTGATCCGGATCCTGCGCAACACCGATGCGCTCGGGCGGATTTCGGCGCAAACCGCCAAGCAGTCCAAGCTCGACAATCTGACGGTCGGCGACCGCATCCGCTGCGTGATCCGGCGCTCGCTTCTGATACCATGAGTCTGTTCCTAGGCGCCAAGACAGCTAGATGGTGCTCATGCGACCCGGCGACGAAGATGTTGGATTTGCGCCTCACGGCGAGGGGCAGAGACCGAAGGCCATAGCGCCGCTCAGCCGCGGTCGCGGGTTTTCCCCCGGGGATGTTGCCGCCGACCGCTTCCGCATCGTGCGCTTCATCGGCGAAGGAGGGATGGGCGAGGTCTATGAGGCAGAGGACCTGGAACTGAAGGAGCGGGTGGCGTTGAAAACTCTGCGCCCCGAGATCGCTTCCCAAGAGCGGACCCTGGCGCGCTTCAAACGGGAAATCCAGCTTTCCCGAAAAGTGACTCACCCCAACGTGTGCCGGATCTTTGATCTGGCGCGGCACGGGGAAACCACGTTCCTGACCATGGAGCTGGTGCGGGGTGAAACGCTGGCCGAACGACTGCGGCGTCAGGGCCGGATGAGCCCCTCAGAGGCCTTGCCGATCATCGAGCAGATGGCGGCGGGGCTGCAGGCCGCGCACCAGGTGGGGGTGGTTCACCGCGATTTCAAGAGCGCCAACGTGATGCTGGAGCTGGGCGCGAGAGATCTTCGCGTAGTGGTGACCGACTTTGGCCTGGCGCGCAGCATCGCCGCAGGCGAGAGCACGGCGACGGCGACCGGAGGAATTGTCGGGACACCAGCTTATGTCGCGCCGGAGCAGTTAGAAGGCGGAAAGATCACAGGCACCGCCGACCTGTATGCCCTGGGGGTCGTGGTTTACGAGATGGTCACCGGTAAGCAGCCGTTCGTCGGCGATTCAGCCTTTGCGGTCGCCGTGAAACGCCTGCGAGAGCGGCCGACGCCGCCGTCGAGCCACGTTGCGGACCTGGATCCGAACTGGGAAGGAGCGATTCTGCGATGTCTGGAGCGCAACCCGGCCGAGCGGTTTTCGACGGCGGCAGAGGTCGTCCAGGCGCTGAGGTCGTGCCAGGCGCCCCGTCCCTCGCGGGTCCAACGAGCATCCTGGCTCAGTGTTCCGATTTGGGCGGCCGTCTGTGTGGTGATGCTGCTGGGCCTAGTGGTGAGCTATTACCTGCGGGTGGCTCGCGAGCAGCGTCCCGCCACGCCGGTCATGCAAAGCCGGCGGTCGGTGGCGGTGCTCGGCTTCAAGAACCTGTCGGGACGAGCGGAGGCGGCGTGGCTCTCCACGGCGCTGTCGGAGATGTTTGTCACCGAACTGGCCGCTGGGGAGAAGCTGCGGACGATTCCGGGGGAAAACGTGGCCCGGATGAAAATCGAGCTTGCCCTGGCGGAGGCGGAGAGCTTCGCCCCGGACACGCTGCGGAGGATTAAGAAAAACCTGGGGACTGATTACGTCGTTCTAGGATCGTATGTGCTTCTGGGAGAGCCGGCCACCGGAAAACTCCGCATCGATCTGCGGCTGCAGGACACGGCGTCGGCGGAGACCCTCGCTTCGGCGGTCGAGACCGGAGGGGAGGGGGATCTGCTGGAGCTGGTTTCGCGCAGTGGGGCGAGGCTGCGCACCAGGTTGGGCGTGGGGGAGGTTTCGAGCACCGAAGCGGCGGGCATCCGGGCCGCGGCGCCGGCCAACACCGAGGCGGCGCGCCTTTATGCCGAGGGGCTGGCCCGGCTGCGGGTGTTTGAGGCGCGGGCGGCGCGTGACCTGCTCGAAAAGGCCGTGGCCGCCGACCCACGGCATGCACAGGCGCACGCGGCTCTGGCGTCTGCCTGGGCGGTCCTCGGCTACGACGCCAAGGCGAGGGAGACGGGCAGGGAAGCATTCGAGCTCTCGGGCAGCCTCTCGCGGGAGGAGCGGCTGGCAGTGGAGGGCCGCTACCAGGAGACTGCGCAGCAATGGGAGCAAGCCGTAGAGACCTACCGCACGCTGTTCGGTTTCTTCCCCGACAACCTCGACTACGGTCTGCGCCTGGCCGCCGCTCAAACCTCGTTGGGCAAGGGCAAGGACGCTCTAGCAACGGCGGAGGCGCTTCGAAAAAAACTCCCGGCTCCGGCTCGGGACGATCCGCGGATTGACCTGACCGAAGGTAGGGCCGCCGGAACGCTGTCCGACTTCAAGAGGCAGCTGGCGGCTGCCGCGCAGGCGGCGGCCAAAGGTTCGGCGCAAGGAGCCAGGCTGCTGGTGGCCGGAGCGCGGCTTCAGGAAGGCGCCGCGTTGGAGCGATTAGGGCAGCCGAAGGAGGCGGCGGCTGCGCACGAGGAAGCCCGCAGACTCTACATTGCGGCCGGCGACCGGGCCGGGCAGGCGCGCGTGGTCAACGACATGGCCGTGGCTCTGATCAGCCAGGGGCGACTGTCGGAAGCCAGAAAGATGGCCGAGGAGTCCCTGGCGATTTTCCGCGGGATCGGCGCCCAAGGCGGTGTCGTCGCCAGCGCGCTTAACAGTATCGCCCGCATCCTGAACGCCCAGGGGGATTTTCAGGGGGCGGAGAAGCTATTCCAGCAGGCGCTGTCGACATACCGCGAGGTCGGCAACAAGGGAGGGGAGGCCGCCGCGCTGAACAACATCGCTGTGACCCTCAAGAGCCGCGGGGATTTGAACGGGTCGAGGCGGAGGTACGAACAGGCCCTGGCGATCGACCGGGAGATCGGCAACAGGCACGGTGAGGCGTCCACCCTCAACAATATTGCGATTGTCCTGCATGATCAGGGAGAGATCGGTCCATCGAAGCAGACCTTCGAGCAGGCGCTGGCGATCTACCGGCAGATCGGCAGCGAGAGCGGGAGCGCGGGCACGACCTACGCTCTGGGACGAGTGCTGCTGGCGCAAGGGGATCTCGCCGCAGCGCGAAAGGCCTATGAGGACTCGCTGGCGATGCGGGCCGGGCTGGGCGAGAAGCTGAGTGACACCTTCAGCCGGTCACGCCTGGCAGCGGTCACGGTCGAGGAGGGGCGCGCCGCCGAAGCCGAGACGCCCGCCCGGGAGGCGGCCGAAGAGTTTCGAAAGCAGAAGATGGGCGACAGCGAGGCCTTTGTTCTCGACATCCTTGCTCGGGCGTTGCTGGCGCAGGGGAAGGTGGTTGAGGCGCGGCAGGTCATCGAGCGCGCGGTGCCGCTGGCGGCCAAGAGCCCCCATACTCTGCTGCCGGTGGCGATCACGGCAGCGCGGGTTCGGGGCGCCGACGGCAAGGCGCTGGAGGCGGCTCGGAGTCTGGGTGGGTTGCTGGCAGAGGCAAGCCGCGCGGGGCTCGTGAGCTACCAGCTCGAGATCCGGCTGGCACTGGGGGAAATCGAGGTGAAGTCGGGGAAGGCTGTGTTAGGCCGAGCGCGGCTGGAGGCCCTCGAAAAGGAAGCGGCGGCCAAGGGTTTTGGGCTCATTGCGGGGAAGGCGGCCGCCGCTCGGCAAGCCCGTTAGTAGTTCATATCACGAGTTCGCCCACCCACTCTGTCATTGCGGAACGGCAGGGGACACAAGTCAAGGCCGTACGTTCTCGGCGCGTGTTTGCAGCGTGGAATCCACAGCTACTGGCGGTCACAGACTCCGATGCTGCGGCCACCGGCTCCCTTCAATCCACGTAACCGGCCTTCGCTCCGTCCCGCCATCGTGTATAATGGAGTCGGGATCACGGGGTCCCGCCAGTGGGCGAAAGCCCACTTTTTTGTTGACCCCCAACTCCGTTGCGCGAGGGCGTCCGTGCGCGAGCGAATTATCGCCAAGGTAATGGAAATCGTCGAGCGGATCGGCCGGCCGTTCCCGATCGAGCCGGTCGAGGTCGAGTGGCTCGGTGGTGGAGGAAGGCGTCTGCTCCGGATTTACATAGACAAGCCGGGAGGCATCACGCACGCCGATTGCGAGCTCGTCTCCCGCCAGTTGAGCGCCATCCTCGACGTCGAGGAGGTGATCCCCGCCGGAAGTTATACGCTCGAAGTGAGCTCGCCGGGGATCGAGCGCAAACTGGTCCGGCCCGGCGATTACGAGCGATTCCTCGGACGGAAAGCCAAGGTCCGGCTGCTCCAACCCGTCGAGAGCCGCCGGCATTGGGAGGGGACTCTGGCGGGGTTCTCCGAAGGGATCATCACGCTCGAGCCCGAGTCCGGCCCCGCGGTCCGGTTTGGCCTCGACCAGGTCGAGCGGGCCAATCTGAAATTCGAGTGGTAGCGTGCTGCCGGGAGGCAGGAGAGGAAAGACTTTGGGATCGATCTATCAGTCCATCGAGATCCTGAGCAAGGAAAAGGGCATCGACCCGCGGATCATTCTGGATGCTGTCAAGGACGCCATGCTGGTGGCCGCCCGAAAACATTTCCGCACCGAGGAAGACATGGTCGCCGAGTTCGATCCCGCCAAAGGCAGCATCCAGGTGTTCTCCGTCCGCAAGGTGGTCGAAACGGTCGGCGATACACTGCGCGAGATGTCGATCGAGGAGGCGTTGCGCATCGATCCGTCGGCGGCGGTGGATTCGGTGATCCGGATCCCGCGCAACACCGATGCGCTCGGGCGGATTTCGGCGCAAACCGCCAAGCAGGTCATTCTACAGAAAGTGCGCGAGGCCGAACGCGACACCCTGTTCGCCGAGTTCAGCGGCCGGGTCGGCGAGCTGGTCAACTGCACCGTGAAGCGCCTCGAGGGGCCCGACGTGGTCGTCGACATCGGCAAGAGCGAAGCTCGTCTCCTCAAGAAGGAGCAGTCGAAGCTCGACAATCTGACGGTCGGCGACCGCATCCGCTGCGTGATCCGGACCGTGGAAAAGGTCGGTAAGAATGCGGGCGTGGTCGTGTCTCGGGCCGCCCCGGAGCTGGTCGTGCGACTGTTCGAGCAGGAGGTTCCCGAGATCTACGACAGCACCGTGGTCGTCAAGGGCTGCGCCAGAGAAGCCGGCGAGCGGACCAAGATCGCCGTCTGGAGCCGGGACCGCGATGTCGACTGCGTCGGCGCCTGCGTCGGGATGAAAGGCATGCGCGTGCAATCGATCATCCGCGAGATTCGCGGCGAAAAGATCGACATCATCCAGTATTCCGAGGATCCCTTGCAGTATGCCACCCATGCGCTGAGCCCGGCGCGGATCACGCGGGTGTCGATGCTCGACCCGGTCGAGAGGCATCTCGAGGTGATCGTCGACGACACCCAGTTGTCGCTGGCGATTGGCAAGAAGGGGCAGAATGTCCGGCTGGCCGCCAAGCTCCTGGGTTGTCGCGTGGACATCAAGAGCGAGGAAGAGAAGCGCCAGGAGGTGGAAACGGCCATGGCCGCGCTGACCACCCCCGGCGCGCCCGTGTCCGTGCTGGCCGACCACGGCCTGAGTGAGACGATCGTCGAGAAGCTGTTGGAAGCCGGCGTCCCCACCGTCGAGCGATTGGGGTCGATGACGCCGGAGCAACTCGAGGAAATTCCCGAGATCGGCTCGGAAACCATCGAGCTGATTCACGCCGCCGTCGTCGGTTACTTCGCCCAATTCGAGGCCGCCGCCACCCAGGAAGCCTCGCCCGAGGAGGCTGCCGGCCACGCTCCGGCCGAAACGCCGGCGCCGGCCGATGCCGTGCCCGCGGATGTCCCCGTGGTGGAAACTTCGAGCGAGGCGGGGGAATCTGCTAGGATAGTTACTCTGGACGAGTCCCCCTGACAAAGCGCCTGGAGAAACCAGGTCGATAAGGCGAGTTGTGTTTCGGGCAGCAGTATTGACCGTATGAACAAGATCCGAATTAATGAGCTGGCGCGCGAGCTCGAGGTCAAACCGAGCCGGATCCTCGAGGTCATGCCCGAACTGGGGGTGATCGAGAAGAGGACTCATTCCAGCTCGATCGACGAGGACATCGCCGACATCATCCGCCGGCACTTGGGAGGAGTTTCGGTCGGCGGCGACCGAGAGACACCCGTCCCGGAAGCGGCCGCCGAAGCGCCAGCGCCGGAAGCAGCCGACGAAGCCGCCGCCGAGCCGGTCTCCACGCCGCCTGTGGTGATCTCGTTGACGACGCCGCCGGTGGTCGACGCCGGCGCGCTGCCCGACGCCGGTCCGGTCGCTGGTCCGCCGCTCGCTGGTCCGATGGATGCGCCGCGTCCCGTGGCTCCGCCGCTGCGGCCTCCGTTGTCGGCCGGCCGGCCGCTCACTCCGCCGGTGGGCGCGATGGGCGTTCGTCAGGCGGCGATTCCGGGCAGGCCGGTCCCCACTCCGCCCGCCACCAGACCGGGACAGATCCTTTCCGGCCCCAGGCGGCCCCTGCCGCCCAGCACCCACGAGTTGCCGCGCCCGAGCGTACCGGCGATCCCTCTTCCTCCGCCCGCCGTGCCTTCGATTCCCGTGCCTCCGGCGGCGAAGTTGCCCGGTCCGCCATTGCCGGCGCAGCCGGCCGCCAGGACTCTCGCCGGACAGCCTATGCCTCGGCCGGTTGTGCCCCCCCGGCCCGACCTGGTCGCCCGCATCGAGAAACAGAAATCCGTGGTGCCCGGTCAACCCATCGCGCGCCCGGCTCGTCCCGCCGCGCCGGTTCCCGGCCAGCCGATCTATCGAGGACCCATCCGCCCGGGTCAGCCGCTGGTCCGAGGCCCAATGACCCCGGCCCCCGGCTCCCCGATGTCGCGCCCGCGCCGGGGCATGCCGCTGGCCCCGCCCATGCCGGTCGGGCCGCTGCCGGTGGGCGATCAGCGGCGTCATCAGACCAAGGCGCGCACCGTCGCCCGAGACCGCGAGGAGCAGGAAGGCAAGCTGAGCCTGATCCGGAGGGCCGAGGAGCAGGTCCAGGCCGTCAACAAGGACATCACCATTTCCGAGGGCCTCACCGTCAAGGAGCTCTCAGAAAAATTGGGCATCAAAGCCAGCCTCGTCATCAAGCGGCTGGTCGATCGCAAGGTGTTCGCCACCATCAACCAGACGCTCGACGTCAAGCTCGCCCAGGATCTGGCGGCCGCTTTCGGCGCCGTGGCCAGCCACCTCAGCTACGAGGAAGAGGCGACCCAGGAAGTCGAGCTCGCCGAGGATCCGGCCGCGCTGGTGAAACGCGCGCCGGTGGTGACCGTGATGGGCCATGTCGATCACGGCAAGACGTCGCTGCTCGACGCCATCCGCGAGACCAACGTCGCCGCCCGCGAAGCCGGCGGAATCACCCAGCATATCGGCGCTTATCAGGTCTTCCAGAACGGCCGAAAAGTGGTGTTCGTCGACACCCCGGGCCACGAGGCGTTCACGCGCATGCGCGCCCGCGGCGCCCGCGTCACCGATATCGTCGTGCTGGTGGTGGCCGCCGATGACGGCGTGATGCCGCAGACCATCGAGGCGATCGACCACGCCAAGGCCGCCGGCGTGCCCATCATCGTGGCGATCAACAAGACCGACAAACCCGAGGCGCAGCCGGATCGCGTCAAACAGCAATTGTCCGACCGCGGCCTGGTCGCCGAGGACTGGGGCGGCCAGACCGTGATGGTGCCCGTCTCGGCCAAGACCAAACACAATCTCGGGCTGCTGATCGAGATGATTCTGCTGGTGGCCGATTTGCAGGACCTCAAGTGCAATCTCAAGCGGCCGGCGGTGTGCACGATCGTCGAAGCCGAGCTCGACCGCGGACGCGGGCCGGTCGCCCGCGTGCTGGTGCGCAACGGCATGCTGCGCGTCGGCGACTACTTCATCTGCGGCACGGTGTTCGGCCGGGTGCGGGCGCTGTTTGACGATCTCGGGCAGCCCACGCGCGAGGCCGAGCCGGCGACCCCGGTCGAGGTGATCGGCCTCGAATCGCTCCCGGAAGTCGGCGAGACGCTGCAAGTGGTCTCCGACACCGCCAAGGCCAAGCAGATCGTCGTTTATCGCGAAGCGAAAGTCCGCGAGCAGCAGATGGCTCGAGGCCGCGTCAGCCTCGAGCGGCTCCACGAGCAGCTCCAGGAAGGCTCGATCAAAGAGCTGAACATCATCTTGAAAGCGGACGTGGGCGGTTCCGCCGAAGTGCTCACCGAAACGTTGCAGAAGCTGTCGGGCGAGAAAGTGAGAATCCGCGTCCTCCACTCCGGCGTCGGCGCCATCACCGAGACCGACGTGCTGCTGGCCTCGGCCTCCAACGCCATTGTCATCGGCTTTAACGTCCGCCCCGAGCGGAACGCCGCCCAGGTCGCCGAGACCGAGAAGGTCGATCTCCGCCTGCACACGATCATCTATGAGCTGACCCACGAGATCAAGCGCGCCATGACGGGTCTGCTCGAGCCGGTGTTCAAAGAGGTGTATCTCGGCCGCGCCCGCGTACGAGATACGTTTCGCATCAGCAAAGTCGGCATGGTGGCCGGCTGCACGGTCCAGGATGGCCTGCTGAAGCGCGGCTGCCAGTTGCGGCTGCTGCGCGACAACATCGTGATCCACACCGGCAGGATCGATTCGCTGAAGCGGTTCAAGGACGATGTCAGCGAGGTCAAGACCGGGCTGGAATGCGGCGTCGCGATCGCCGGCTACGGCGATGTCAAGCCCGATGATGTCCTCGAAGCATTCCTGACCGAGCGTGTGGCTGCCGAGGCGTTGACCTGAGCCGCGCCCCGGCGGAAGGAGATCGAGCGGAGGCGGTGATGGCAACGGTCGGCGTGCTCACGCTGGATATCCGGCTGGCCCATGCCCATTCGCTCAAGGAAAAACGCAGCGTCATCAAGGGCCTCAAGGACCGGTTGCGTCACCGCCACAACATCGCCATCGCTGAAATCGACGGTCAGGATACCTGGCAGCGCGCCGTCCTCGCCGCTGTCACCGTGTCGGCCGACCGCGCCCGGGCCGCGCGCGTCCTCGAGTCGGTTGAACGCGAGGCGGCCGCCGATCTCGGCGCCAGTCTCACCGACACCGCCATCGAGTGGCTGGAGTGACCCCTGCCTCATGGATCCTCACCGTGCCCATCGCGTCGCCGAGACGCTCCGCGAAGAGATCGAGGAGCTGGTGAACTACGAGCTCGACGACCCGCGCATCCAGAGCCTCTCGGTCATCGAGGTGATCGTCACCCAGGATATGCGGCAGGCGCGGGTGCGGCTCCATCTCGAGGGCGCCCCCGACCAGCAGCGACAAACCCTCGAGGCGGTCGAGGGCGCGCGGAGCTACTTGCGCCGCAGCCTCCGCCAACGGCTCCAGATGTATCGCATCCCCGATCTCCACTTCGAGGCGTCCGTCGAGATCGGAGCCGGCCCGGCCCGGCTGCTCCGCCGAATCCGGAAAGGCCGGCCCCGGACCTGAGCGGCTGCGGGAGGGCGCAAAAAAAATCGCTGAGGTGAAACCGATTGTGGTAATTTTGTGGTTGGCGACCCTGGCGGTCCGGGGCGAGGAGCCTCTTCGCCTCGAGTCCAGCCTGGACGCCATGGGCTCTACTTTCACGATCGTGGCCTATGGCCGTGACCGGGTTCGCTTGCAGGCCACCGTCGAGCACGCCTTCGAGGAGGTGCGCCGTCTGGACAGTTTGCTGTCCAATTACAAGCCGCGCAGCGAGTGGAGCCTGGTCAATCTCGAGGCGGCCAGCAAGCCGGTTCGCGTCAGCCCGGAGTTGTTCCGGCTGCTGGAGGCGTGCGTCGAATACAGCCGGTCGACGGAAGGAACATTCGACATCACGGTGGGACCGCTGGTGCGCGTGTGGGGCTTCTTCAAAGGCTCCGGCCGGCTGCCTCATCGCGCCGAGATCCGGACGGCGGCCGCCGGGGTGGGGTATAGACATCTGGCGCTGGACCGGGAAACTTTGACGGTGCGATTCCGCCGGCCCGGAATGGAGATCGATCCCGGCGGCATCGGCAAAGGGTATGCCATCGACCGGGTCGCGGATCTGCTGCGCCAGGCGGGCATCGAGTCGGCGCTGATTTCGGCGGGCGGAAGCAGTATTTATGGTTTGGGCGCGCCGCCGGGCGAGCCGGGATGGAAGGTGCGGATCAAGCATCCGCGGGAGGCTTTCAGGACCGTGGGAGAACTGACGTTGAGGGACGAGTCGATGTCGACCTCCGGCAGCTACGAGAAGTTCTTCGTCGCCGGCGGCCGAATGTATAGTCACATCTTCGATCCGAGAACCGGCTACCCGGCGCGCGGGACCGCGTCGGTATCGGTGGTGGCGCCGCGGACGCTGGACAGCGAAGCCTGGACCAAGCCGGTATTCATTCAGGGCCGGCAGTGGGCGCGGAAGCGCCAGCCGAAGGGTTTTCGGATATTCCTTTGCGAGGACAGGGCGGAATTGGCATGCGCGTGGCTCCAATGAGAAGCCGGTTTCTGGATGCCTGCCGGAGGCGGCCGACCGATGTTCGTCCGGTGTGGTTCATGCGCCAGGCGGGCCGGTACCTGAAGCAGTACCGGGAGATCCGGGCGAAGCATTCGATTCTCGAGATTTGCAAGCGGGCGGACCTGGCGGCGGCAGCGACGCTTCAGCCTATGGAGATCCTGGACGTGGACGCGGCGATCATCTTCGCCGACCTGATGCTGCCGGTCGAGCCGATGGGGCTGAAGCTGCGCTACGCGGCCGGCGAGGGGCCGGTCATCGATAATCCGATCCGGACTTCGGAGGACATCGACGCGCTGTCGATCTCCAACACCGACGATCTGGGCTACGTCGGCGAGGCGATCCAGCACGTCGTGCGCGCGCTGCTCGGCAAAGCGCCGGTCATCGGATTCGTCGGCGCGCCGTTCACACTCGCCAGTTACATGATCGAAGGCGGGGCGTCGCGCACGTTCCTCCGCACCAAGCAGATGATGTATCGCGACGAAACGCTCTGGCGCCGGCTGATGGGCAAGCTGGTGGACGTGCTCGGCCCCTTCGCGCTGCTCCAGGTCGCCGCCGGAGCGCGCGCCATCCAGGTGTTCGACAGTTGGGCCGGCGCGCTCGGGCCGGACGATTACGTGCGGTATGTCGCGCCGTATTCGCGCGCGCTGATCGAGCGCATTCGCTCGAGCGCCGTGCCCGTGATTCACTTCGGCACCGGGACGGCGGGCTTCTTCCGCGAGCTGCACGCCGCCGGCGGCGACGTCATCGGCGCCGACTGGCGCATCAACATCGACCAGGCGTGGATGGACATCAGCTACCGCGCGGCAATTCAGGGAAACCTCGATCCCGGCGTGCTGTTCGCGCCGCTGTCGGAATTGCGGACCCGCGTCCACGAGCTGCTGAAGCGCACCGGCTCGCGCCCGGGGCACATCTTCAACACCGGCCACGGAATCCTGCCGGACACGCCGGTGCAGAATGTGCAGGCGGTGGTCGAGATCGTGCGCGAGTTCCGGCTGTGACACGCGGCCCCCGCTAGACCGGCATGATTCCGGTCGCGATTGTCGGCGGCGGCATCACGGGACTCTCGGCGGCGTGGTATCTGTCGCGAGCCGGCGTGCGCTCCGTCGTCTGGGAACGCCAGCCGCGGCTGGGCGGCGTGATCGTCACCGATGCGGTCGACGGGTGCCTGGTGGAGGGCGGGCCGGACAGCTTTCTGGCCGCCAAGCCCTGGGCGATGGACCTGATCCGGGAGCTCGGGCTGGCCCCGGAAGTCATCGGCTCGAACGATCACTTGAGGGTCACCTACGTCCGCCGCGGCGGACGCTTGATTGCTCTTCCCGACGGCCTGATGATGATGGTGCCGACACGGGTGATGCCGTTGCTGCGGAGCCGCTTGTTGAGCTGGCCGGCGAAGGCGCGGATGGGTCTGGAGTGGTTCCGCTGGAAGAAACCGGATGCGCCGGACCGCTCGGTGGCCGAATTCATCATCGACCACTACGGTCGGGAGGCGCTGGAGTATCTGGCCGAGCCGTTGCTGGCCGGCGTCTACGGTGGCGACCCCGGCGAGTTGAGCGCCGCCAGCGTGTTGCCGCGATTGGTCGACTTCGAGCGCCACTACGGGAGCCTGACCCGCGGCGTTCTTCTCGAGGGCGGGCGGACGGCGGGAACGCTCGGCGGCGGCTCGCTGTTCCGGACGCTCCAGGGCGGGCTCGGCCGGCTGGTGGAAGCGCTCGAGCGGGCTCTTGGGCAGTGGATGGAAGTCCGGCGCGGGGAGGTCGAGGCGATCGAGACCACTCCGTTCGGGTTCCGCCTTCGCGCCGGCGGCGATTGGCACGCGGCGGCGCGCGTGCTGCTGGCCTGCCCGGCCTGGGAAGCGGCCCGCCTGGTGCGCGGCCTCGACGGGCGGCTGGCGGACCGGCTCGAGGCGATTCCCTACACGTCTTCGATGACGGTGGCGCTCGGCTACGAGCGCGCGGCGCTCGCCCATCCGCTTGACGGATTCGGTTTCCTGGTGCCGCGGCGCGAGCGGCGCCGGCTGGTGGCCTGCACCTGGGTGGGGACGAAGTTCAACGATCGCGTGGCCGCCGATCGCGCGCTGCTCCGCTGCTTTCTCGGAGGCGCCGGCGACCCGGCGGTGCTCGCCGAGCCCGACGAGCGGGTGGTGGCGTCGGTGCGAAGCGAGATCGCCGACATCATGGGCGTGACCGCGGAACCGTTGTTCGCGCGCATCCGGCGCTGGCCGCGGTCGATGGCCCAATACACGGTTGGCCATCAGGCGCGGCTCGAGGAAATCGAGAGGCGGGCGTCGGCGATCGAAGGCCTGGCGCTGGCCGGCAACGCCTATCACGGTATCGGGATTCCCGACTGCGTGCAGTCGGGGCGGGTGGCCGCCGAACGGCTGGCGGCGGCCTGCTAGATCCTGACTCCGGCCGACCAAAACATGTAGCCGACGGCCTGGCGGAAGCACAGCCACCAACGGGCCGAAGAGGGCGGCGATTCCGGGCGCGGCGATCCGTAGACGCGCACGCCGAGCCCTTCGAAAATCTTCTTCACGCGGAAGATGTGATAGCCGTCGCTGACGACGACGCAACTACGCAGGTTCATGCGGCGCATGATCTCGGCGATGGCGGCGGCCGAGTGCATGGTGGATTCGCCTTCCGGCTCGACGATGATGGCCTCCGGCGGCACGTCGTGGCCGATCAGATAGTCGCGGCCGACCTCGCCTTCGGTGAAGACCGGATCGCCGCCGGCGCCCCCGGTGGTGAGCAGGCGGGGAGCGATTTTGCGGCGGAACAATCGCAGCCCGTGGTCCAGCCGCGCCTTGAGCACCGGCGAGGGGCGGCCGCGATATTCGGCGGCGCCGAGGATGACGATCACGTCGGAGGGCCGGGCCTCATCGATTTGCGACTGGCGGTGAATCCGCCAGGTGAGCCAGCCGGCGCTGATCGCACCGAGGGCGAGCAGAGCGAAAGGAATCCATAACCAGCGCCGCATGGGTGCGTTATGATGC
>Ga0247727_10009643_pt1 | contig 17388 bp, 15 predicted proteins | sample WisWelCaveWW1625_FD_202498 | JGI IMG/M metagenome (GOLD analysis project Ga0247727, IMG submission 202498) | Biofilm microbial communities from Wishing Well Cave, Virginia, United States - WW16-25 | ecosystem: Environmental > Aquatic > Deep subsurface > Groundwater > Cave microbial mat | place...
GCGTCAGCCCGCTGCGCAAACCCTTTTTGAATCCCTCCTTGGTCACCGCGACCGAATAGCCGCCGACCAGCAGGTTGGGCACGGAATAATATCCGCTGTCATTGGTGATGGTGGTGGCGCCGAGATTCGTCGCCGTGTTGGTGACGGTGACGGTCGCGCCGGGCACGACCGCGCCGGTCGCATCCGTCACTGTGCCGAAGATCGTCCCGCGCCCTTGCTGCGCAAGGACGACCGGCCCGAACAAGAGTAAACACAGCAACAATGCGACAGGCGTCATTGAAAACAATCTGGAAGAAACATGGTGGTGATTCATCTTACGACTCCTTGGGAAATGGGAAGTGGTGATTACAATTCCTGCCTCGCCGCCTTCTCAACATCTTCAACCAGCGAACCGCTGGCGCGCATAATATGGTTGGTGATGGCCTGCTCGACGGCTGCCGGATCGCGCTGTTCAAGCGCGCGGACGATGGCGCGGTGTTCGCGTTATTCGCGCGACACACGGTCAATCCAGTCATCGGTTCGGGAATGAATCCCTGCCACGTGGATCGGGGTCCGCAGCCGCCGCCAGGTTTCGAATAATTTGCGGTTGCCAGAACGGTTGATAATCAATTCGTGAAACTCGGCGTTCTGATCCAGATGCGCGCGCACATCGGTCTTCGCCGTGGACTGTTCCATCGCCGCGATCAACTCCCGCAACCTTTCGAGATCGGCTTTGGTGATGTGGCGCACGGCGAGCTTTCCGGCCAGCACCTCCAGCGCGCAGCGCACCTCGAAGGTCCCCGCCAGTTCCAGCGGATCGAGACGGCTCACGAAGGTGCCGCGCCGCGCCTGCACATCCAGTAATCCCTCGCCCGCCAGCCGTTCGATGGCTTCCTTGATCGGCATCCGCGAAACTTTCAGCCGTTCGACCAGTTCATCCACGTTGACGCGTTCGCCCGGCGCAAGCTGGCCAGATACGATCTCGTTGCGCAGGTAGTTGTAAACCTGTTCGCTGATCTTCGTTTGATTAAGGTAGAGGGCGCGGGCTTCTACCACCACCAGCGCGCGATGGTGGCGGCGCTGGCCAGGGTGGAAATGGCGCTTTGGGACATTCTGGGCAAGCGGGCTGGGATGCCGCTCTACCAGCTTTGGGGCGGCGGGTATCGCAGGCAGATCCCGCTGGTCGGCTACGTGCAGGCGAAGAGTCCGCAGAAAGCCGCAGAGGTAGCGGCGAACTTCGTCGCGGAGGGCTATCGAACAATCAAGGTCAAAATCGGAATGACGCCGGAAAGCGATCTCGAAATCGTGAGCGCCGCGCGCGCCGCCATTGGCAGCGCGATCAAATTGCGGGCAGACGTAAACGGCGCGTGGACGATAGGCACAGCCAAACGAATGCTACGCAAACTGGAAGCATTCGATCTGGAATACATCGAACAGCCATTACCGATGGATGACCTGCGCGGTCACGCCGAGTTGCGGCGGTTGTTTGCCACACCGATTGCGCTGGACGAAAGCGCGTACACAATGCAAGACGTGCTGAACATTATTCGCACGGAAGCTGCCGATGTATTGCTGCTCGATCCGCATCAGGCCGGCGGGTTGTTGCGTTGTCGCAAGGCGGCGGCGATTGCCGAAGCGGCCGGTTTACCGGTGACGTTGCACAGCGGAGCGGAGCTTGGCATTTCCACTGCGGCCTATCTCCATCTCGCGGCCTCCTTGCCGAATTTGATGCTGGCAATTGATACGCAATACAGCAATCAAGCTGACGATGTTGTAACCGAAAAGCATGTTTGCCAGAAAGGCATCATGGCGGCGCCGGAGGGGGCAGGGTTAGGAATAGCGTTGGATCAGGAGAAACTGGAGCAGCACAAAGTCAATGGCATCCGCGCTCCCTACCTCGACGCCGAGATGCCAGGCTGGTTCCCCACGAAACCTCAATACTGAAAACAGATTGCGTTGCCCGTCTTGCTCCGCCGAAGGAATGACCGTTGGAGAGATTTCAGCGAATTTCAAACCGTCTGCTAAGGCGCAGCTTTCAGCCATTCAAGGTTGAAGCGAGCGAAGCTGATCTTTTCATACGGACTCTTGTCGCCGCGCTCGTAAAGCAAACCAATCGTGCCGTCCGGCAGCACGGCCATCGTCGAATAAGCCGCAGGCCCTTCGTGAACGACGCGCGCCAGCGGCCAGGTCCGCGCCTGATCGAAGCTGGCCCGCACGGTCAGGCGCAGGCGCTGCCTGGCATCCGCCGGATTGCTGAACAGGATAGCTCGCTTCGCGTCGTAACGCAGGATGTCGGCGTTAACCCAGGGATCAATCAGGTTCGGCGCGGGTTTCATCGGGCCGAACGTCACGCCCCCGTCGCGGGAAATGGCAAGGAAGCGAATTTGCAGATCGTCAGTCCCATTATTGTGCCTGATGTCCTGCCGCACTGTGCCGTCAGGCATTTCAATGACCTTGCTCTCGTTGACGTTCGTCCCGGCTCTCTGCCCCATCCGCCAGGTCTTGCCCGCGTCGTCGCTGTAAATGAATTGCGCGTGCAGGCAATTGTCCGCCGCGGCGTTGCAAGGCTGCGAATGAAAGAAGCCCACGCCCGGCGGCCCGTAAGCGTAAAAACAAAACACGCGCCCCGTGCGGCGATCCAGGAGCAGACTGGGATCACCAGCCCCCGCGCGACCGGGCGGATTGCGGATCACCGTGATCGGCTCCCAGGTCTTTCCCAAATCCGTGCTGCGCCGCATCACCAGGTCAATCACGCCGGGCAGGTCTTCCGGGCTTTCGTGCCGCGCATCCGCGACGGCGAGCAACGTGCCCTTCCTGGTCACGGCCAGCGCCGGGATGCGGTAGGTATGCACGCCGCCCTCGCCCTGCTGAAACAAATCGGTTTGCGCAAACAGCGGTGACTGCGCGCGCTGCGCTGATGTGCTGCTGAAAATCAGCAGCAATACAAACAGCGTTGGTAAGATTGCGAACAGCACATTTCGTTTCTTCATCTCATTCATCCCGAAAAGGCGATTTGTTTTTGGCGAGCGGCTGAACGAACCAGACGGCGGGCGAACGAACGCCGGGGCGGATTTCACCCGAAGGAATCACAAAACCACCGCGCCACGCGGTCAACGCAGTGGTGACGTGCGCGGCTTCTCCTTCGCCTGCTCCCGTCCATTGGTTGCTGCCGGTGTGAAAGGCCAGCACGCGACGCGAAAAGCCCGGATGGTCTTTGATTGGTTGAAAGCCCGCTTTCGATCCATCGTCGCCGCCGAAGATCAGGATTTGCGATTGGCCGAACGCCGCGGCGGGCGTGGGCGCAGCGACAACGGGACGTGGAAGATCAGCCAGTTTCGTCCAGCCTTTGCCTGCTTGATAACGATAAGCGTCCTTCAGATAAGTCCGCTGCGGGCTGCCATCAGGCGCGGCGCTCAAACTGACGCCGCTGAAGAGATAAAAGGCGTCGCCTTGCGCAGCAGCCACGCTCAGCATGCGCTCGCTGCCCGGCCACGCTGCAAGCTCCTGCCAGCGCCCGTCACGTTTTGACAGATCGAGCGACCAGAACGTTCTCATCGCCTGCGTTGTCGTTGGTGTGGCTGTTCCGCCCGCGACATAAATCACCTTGCCGATTTGTGCGCCGCTCGCGTAAGCGCAGGGCTGTGGCAGGGAAGGTAATGCCGTCCGCTTGATTTTTCCGGCAGCCCATTCCAGCAGAAAAACCTCAGTGAAATGCCGCTCGGCATCCGCGCCGCCGATGCACAACAGACCTTTGTCCGTTGTGATGGAAACGCCATACCCCATTGGCATCGGCAACGCGCCGCCGCTTTGCCATTCGCCGTCCGGTTTTTCCAGCACGATGATTTTGTCGTACCAGTGTTTCTTTCCGCCTTCCCAGACTGCTCTGTCGGGAAAGTTCGCGCCGCCCGCAACGATCAGCGCGCCGTTGCTGACGCCTGCAAATGCGCCTGCGAATCCGTGCCGGTCGGGCAGCGGCGGCAGTTTGCGCCAGCGCAGCCTGAGTTGCGGTCTGGTCTGTCCCATCATTGAAATTTCCATCGGCGTGCCACCGAAAACAGCGAGCAGACACAGCAAGGCCGCGTTGCCACACAATGGGCGCAAGCGGCCTTGCTGGTTGCAAAACAAAGCCATCATCAGCTTCATCAGAACCGCAGCCGCGCCTGCACCTGCACAAAGCGGTTCGGCCCGTTGGCGTCGGTCAGCACGCGCCCGTTGCCGTCCGGCCCGCCGAACGAGCGGCGGTTGAACAGATTCAGCACGTCTACGCGCAATTGCAGTTCTTTGTCTTCCTTGAATCTGAAGTTGCGCTGTAGATTGGCGTTCGTGTAATTGATGCCGTCGGCTCGCATGCCATCAATGAAAACCGGAAAGACACGGCGATGAAATCCGGTTGGTTGGAAGTGCGTAGGCGTGACGTTCGAGTAGGAGCAAGTGACATTCGCGCCGCAGATTCCGCCCGCACTCATCTGGTCTAAAACCGATTGCGGCACGATCTGGCGGATGCGCGCTTCATACGCCGCGCGGTTCGTGGCGCTGTAATCGCGCGCGACCCCGGGGAAGAGCTGCCAGTTGAACCATTCGTCGAGCGTCTGGTCTTTGGGCTTGATGTCCTTCGCCAGCGTCTTCTGATCGCCGTAATAGAGCAGATTGCCGAACCCGATCAGCGGCCCCGGCTGCCATTCGTAGGTCGCCGCTACTTGCCAGCCGCCGACAATCTGCGACAGAAAACCGCCTTCCAAAAACGGCTTGCCTTTGCCGAACGGCAGTTCGTAAATCCCCGAAACGGTGACGCGATGCGGGCGGCTCAGATTGCTCGGCAGCCACGTCCGTTCCCGGTCGAAATCGTTCAGGAAGGTCGTGTTTTCGTTGCGCGTCCTCGTGTAATTGGCATCCAGTGACAACCCTTTTGAAAAACGGCGTGTCAGACTGAGTTCCAAAGCGTGATGGCGAACCCTGCCGTCGTTGGTTCTTTCCGACAGCCCGCCCAGATTGGGGAACGGGAGCAGCAATTGACTCTTGGGCGCCGTCGTCCGGGTGAAAAACCCATTGGTCTGCATATCCGCATAAATCAACGGATGCGTTTGCTGTAACGAGGCGAAGTTGGCAAGCAGAAACGGATTCGGCACGTTCTGGTTGAGCGGCGTCAGATGCGCCGTGTTGCGGATGTTGCCGCCCACCCAGTATTGCTCCGGCAGGAAGTTGATATTCCGGTTGAAATAAACGTCATCCGAATACGAGCCGGCATAGGCCGCCTCGACCACCAGGTTTGTGCCGATCTGCCGCTGAACCGAAGCCCGCCAGCGATGCTGCCGCGCCCGCTCAATATCGTAGGGAATATAGGTTAAACCACGTCCCTGAATCGCCATCAGACCGAGCGCGTTACGCACCGGCACATTGAAGCGCGTGCCGTCGCTGCGAATGGGGAACGGGTCGGTCAGCGGTGAGACGCCATTGTGTGGATTGCCGACCAGCCATGTCCTGCCGAAATCGAGGCTGACGTTGGTGGACGTGCCGCGGCTGTAACCGAACTGATTGTCGGCAGGGAAACTCGCCGTGAAATCCATCACGTTCAGCACGTCGTGATAGATGCCATAGCCCGCTTGCAGCACGGTTTTGGAATTTAATTGCCAGGACGCGCCGGCGCGGGGCATCCAGACCAGTTGGTTGCCGTACAGTTTGCGATCCGCGCCGCCTGTTCCGACATAGAGCGAACCTCCGCGCACTTTGAAATTCGCGGCGGACAGTTCCGGCGCCGGATTACGCGCGTAGGCGGCTTGCGCTAACTGGGTAATCGGCAACTCGGCGTTTTTGTCCAGGTCCCCGATCATGCGGTCATACCGTTCGGTGACGCCGACGTCATATTCAAGCCGCAATCCGAAGTTAAGGGTCAGTTGCGGCGAGATGCGCCAGCTATCCTGAACGTATCCGGCGTAAAACGGATTGTAGGCGGCGGCGTTGTCATTAAAGGAAACGCTCATGCCGTTGCTCGGCAGGCCGAGAGCAAACGCGGCCCAACTCAGACCGGTCGTCGCGGCGGGCGCGAAGCCGTCTTCGTCTTTGCGCGTCCAGACGTTGGAAAATCCGAACGAGCCGGACGTGTTGCCCGGTTCAGTCAGGGTTTTGAAGCTGTAGCGAAAATCCAGGCCGCCGCGCAGCGTGTGATTGCCGCGCACGTTTGTCACGTCGCCCCTGAAACTGCTCATCCGGTATTTCTTCGGCACGCCGGGTGGATGGGCAATCGAGTTCCAGGTCGCCACCGTGTCATAGCTGCTGACGTTGAATTGCGGGAAATGAAACTTGCCGCGCGCGTTGGCAAAATCGTCGAGATAGGTCGGCAGACCCACCGTTGACGGCTTGACGTTCTGCACCGGGATCGGCTGGTTGCTTTCGGCAAACTGGTGAATCGAAGCCGAGAAGTTAAAGACCGTGTTGGAAGTCGCCGTCCAGACCCAGTCAACCGTGCCGCCGATATTCTCGCGCAGCCCTTGCGCTTCACCCCAACCGGGAGCGTGCGCATGCAGCCAGTCCTGATTGTGCTCGACGTTTTTGCTTTGCAGCACGCGGGTGAAAATCCGGTGTTTGGCGGACGGGTTGTAATCCACGCGCGTGGACCACGTGCGGTAATCAAACCGCCACGGCACCAGCCCGACGTAATTGAGGCTGTAGTTATCGCGTGGGCTTGTCCTGACGACGTTCGGCAAAGGAAGAAGTTTGGTATACGCCTGATAAGCCGGGTTATTGAAGCGGTTTTGCGGAATGATGTTGCCGGGAAACGGGTCGCGGATGACGTGACCGGGACGCGCCGGGTCGGGGCGCGTCGACAGCGGGTCGTAGATTTGGAATTCAGAACCAAGCGCCAGCAGGTCGGAAAAATCGCCGCGCCGGTGCGCCTCCGTCGGCACGGTGCGATAACCGTAGCCGGTGCGAAACATCCGGTCGTTCAGCCCGTTGAAATTGAAAAAGAAGAAAAGCTTGTCGCGCCCGTCAAAGCTGGCCGGGCCGAAGATCTTCTTCGGCAGTCGCACCGGCCCGCCAATCGTGGCGGCGTAGTTGTTCGAGTGCTGCGACGGAACCAGCACCTGCGATTCGAGCAGTTTGATGCGGTTCTGGTCGCCGCTCGCCCGCGCCGCCGCGAGGTTGTCGTTGTAGTTTTTCTTGATGAAATACGGAACGGCGTTCCACGCGCTGCGCCAGTGCTGCCAGCTCAACCCGCCGTGAAAATCATTCCCCCCGGCTTTGGTCATCGTCGAGACGAACAGCCCGGAACTGCCGCCCACGGCGGCGTCGAAGTTGGCGGTTTCGACCCTGAACTCCTGAATCGTGTCCGGGTGCGGCTGATAGGCGACGCGGCGGCGATCGGCGCGGCTCTGCACGCCGTCAATCGAAAAGGAGTTGCCGCCGACATTCCCCCCTGTGCTGACCTCGCTGCCAAGAAAAGTGAAAGCCGGATTGGTGTAGCCGTAGGCGTTGCCGACTTGCACGCCCGGCGTGAGGCGAGTGAGCAGGGTCGCGTTATTGTTCAGCACCGGCAGATCGCGGATGCTGCGGTTATCAATGACCCGCCCGGAAGTCACGGCGCTGGTTTCGAGCAGCGGCGCATCCGAGGTGACCGTTACGCTCTCCGATACTTCGCCAAGCTCAAGTTGAATATCCGCCTGCGCCCGGCTGCCGATGGACAGATTGATCCCTTTGCGGATGGCCTTCTTAAACCCGGCTGCTTCCGCGCTTACTTCGTAGCTGCCGGGCAGCAGCAACAGGGCTTCGTAATAGCCGGTGTCATTGGTTCGCGCGCGACTGGCGCTGTTGGTATTGGTATTGGTCACCAAGACTTCGACGCCGCTCAGGGCGCTGCCTGATGAATCGGTCACGCGCCCGTAAATGGCGCTGCGCGTTTCCTGCGCCATCAGCGATGGTGACAACAGGACGGCAAGCGTCAGGGCAGCGCAGATTGAAATGATGCGTTGTGGAATCGGGTTCATAAACTTTCTCCTTTTTTCTGTTCGGACTGCTGATCCTGGAAGAAACAACTTGCATTACCGATAATCGGTAGGCTATCTTGCCTGCGCCGATAATCCACTGTCAAGTGATTATCGGTAATCGGTAGAAAATTTTCTTAGGAGGCTGGGAATGAAAGCAACCTTGAATGGCCGGGTCGCTACGCTGGTCGGGGACAGCCCGCTCAATCAAGCGGGCGGGCAGGCGTTGGCTGATTCGCTGAAAACGCAAGTGATCGAAATTCTGAAGGAGAAGATTTTCGCCGGGACGCTCAAGCCGGGCGATGCGCTGCGGGAGATGCACCTGGCGCGCGAGTACTCCATCAGTCAGGCCACCGTCCGCGAAGCCCTGCTGCAACTGGAACAACTCGGCCTGGCCGTCCGCATGGCCAATCGCGGCACAATTGTGACCAGGCTAACCCCGCAGGAGGTGCGCGACCGTCTGGAAATCCGTTCAGAACTCGATCCGCTGGCCTGCATCAAGGCGAGCGCCCGGATGACCGAAGATGATTTCGCCTATCTCGAACGTCTGGCGAAGGAGATTTCGAAGGATTACAAGACGCCCAACTATAACTTCTATGAAACCAGCCAGATTGATTTCCAGTTTCATCGCTACATCTGGCAGCGGTCGGGCAGCGCCATTCTCTGCTCGACGCTGGAGCAGGTGACGCTGCCGCTCTTCGCCTTCATCGGGCTGCTGCGTCAGGTCGGCGTGGTGGAGCGGCGCACGGGCGATCCGCACAAACCGATCATCGAGGCGCTGCGCAGCCGCAAGGCTAAACAGATCACCGGGGTCGTGCGGCAGCATTTCGAGAATTCATACAACCACTTCATCGAATCGAGCAGCGATGACGTGCAGGCCGCGATCGAAGGTCGCGCCTAAATCTTCATAAGGAAAATCACGATGACCAAATTTCAGGGAATTCTTCCGGCAGTTATCACGCCGTTTGACTCCGCAGGCCGCTTTCGCGTGGATTCGTTTGAACGCCTGCTGGATCGCTGCTATGCGGCCGGAGTGGACGGCGTTTACGTCTGCGGGCAGACGGGCGAGGGTTTGCAGCAGAGCAGTGAGCAGCGCAAGCGCGTCGCCGAGACGGCGGCAAAATGCTCGCCGAAAGACAAGACCATCATCGTTCACACGGGCGCGATGAGCACGGCGGAAGCGGTTGACCTGACGAAACACGCCGCGCGCGCCGGCGCTCACGCCGTCAGCGCGCTGCCGCCCATCGGCAATTACTCGTTCGCCGAAATCAAGGCGTATTACACGGCGATTGCCTCGGCTTCTGAATTGCCATTGCTGATCTATTACTTTCCCGCTTACGCGCCGAGCGTCAACAGTCTCGATCTGATTCTCGATCTCTGCGCGATTCCGAACGTGATCGGCTTGAAGTTCACGGCCAATGATCTGTTCCTGCTCGCGGAGGTGAAGAAGAGCGGAGCGACGGTTTTTTACGGCACGGATGAAATGCTGCTCGCCGGGCTGGCGATGGGCGCGGATGGCGGCATCGGCAGCTTTTACAACGTCGCGCCCGAACTCTTCGTCCGGCTGTGGGCGCTCGTGCGCAAAGGAGACTGGGAGCAAGCGCGGACGCTGCAGCAGCAGATCAACGAAATGATCGCCATCGGCCTGCGCTTTCCCGTACATCCGGCAGTCAAGGCGATGGTGGCGCGGCGCGGGATTGATTGCGGCCAGTGCCTGCCGCCGCGCCGCAGTCTGACGCCGGACGAAGAAGCAAGGCTGGATCAGATGCTGGCGCAATCGAGCTTCGGCGCAACGCTGTTTGTGGGAGCGATGAGATGAAGGTCATGCGCTACGCCTGGCTGCTGATCGCGCTGCTTTGGGTCGTGGCACTGCTCAACTACCTCGACCGGCAAGTGATCTTTTCGCTCTTCCCGCCGCTGCAGAAGAAATTCAGTGTCTCCGCCACACAACTCGGACTGCTCAGCACCTTTTTCCTCTGGGTTTACGGCGCCATCAGTCCGCTCGGCGGTTTTCTCGCGGATCGTTACAGCCGCAAGAAAATCATCATCATCAGTCTGGTCGTCTGGTCGGCAGTGACCTGGCTGACTGGGCACGTCACCAGTTTCAATCAACTGCTCGGCGCGCGCGCGCTGATGGGCATCAGCGAAGCGTGTTACATCCCCGCCGCGCTCGCGCTGATTGCCGATCATCACGGCGAGCGCACGCGCTCGCTGGCGACGGGGCTGCATCAGAGCGGCATCTATCTCGGCGTTATTTTCGGCGGCTGGTTCGGCGGCTGGATGGGGGAGCATTACGGCTGGCGCCCGGCGTTTACGCTGTTGGGGGTAATCGGAGTCGGTTACGCGCTGGTCTTGATTGTGGGAGTAAGGGAGGCGCCCCCGGCAGTCGCCGCTGAACCATCCGGCGAGCGGAATTCCACGGAACGCTTGAGGTTCCTGACGGCGCTGGCAGAACTGTTTGGAATGCGCAATTTCGTGTTGCTGGGGACAGCGGCAATGTTGTCTTCGATTGCCGGCTGGATCGTGATGACATGGCTGCCGCTCTATCTGTACGAACGTTTTCAGATGAGCCTGGCCGGAGCGGGATTTTCCGCGACCTTCTGGATTCAGGCCGCAGCGTTTGCGGGCATCCTCGGCGGCGGATGGCTGGCGGATCGTTGAGGCGTGGTCAATCCACGCGCCCGCGTGCTGATTCCACTTTACGGATTTCTGGCGGGCGGCGTGTTCCTGTTTCTGGTCGGTTACACGACTTCGCGTGCGGTGCTCGTTCTGAGCTTGATCGTTTACGGATTGAGCAGAGGCTTTCTCGATTGCAACCTGATGCCGGTGTTGTGCCGGATTGCTCCCGCAAATCTGCGAGCGACGGGTTATGGAATCTTCAATATGGCGGGCACTGTGGCCGGAGGGACAATGGCTGCGGTGGCCGGCGCGTTGAAAAGCGCCATCGGGCTTGACGGCGCGTTACGGATTTCGGCGATGATCCTGATCGTGGCCGGATTGGTGCTGCTGCCAATTGAGCTCTCACCTCAGCCAGATTCAGCCCGGCGAACGCGTTGAATAACATTGCGCATAGACGTAGGATAGCGCCACTTACCGATGGACGAAGCGCGACTAAATTTGATCGAAGCGGTCGAAGAGGCCAACGAACGTTTCTATCGCGCGTTGGAGAACGCCGATCTGGACGAGATGACCGAGGTGTGGCTGCACCAGACTTGGGTCAAATGCGTGCACCCGGGCTGGGATTCGATCGTCGGCTGGGAGAAGGTGCGCGAGAGTTGGGAGAAGATTTTCGGGAGCGGCGCGGGGATGCGCGTGGCGGCGCGCGAGGTCGAGATCAGGATCGAAGGCGATCTCGCGGTCGTCAGTTGCTACGAAAACCTGGCGATCTTTCTGGACAGCACATCGGCTCCGGTCTCGGCGCGCACCATCGCGACCAATCTCTTCAAACTCGTCAACGGCGAATGGCGGATGATCCATCACCACGCTTCGCAGACGCCCGATGCGCCGGAGATCACCGAGAGCGACTTGATTCAATAGGAGTAGGTTCCGAATGGATGTCAAAGACGTATTTGCAGCCGCGCGATTTTCGAGCGAAAAGATGCAGAAGACCAACCTCTTCGAGACGAAGAATTTCTTCTGCGATGTCTACTGCCTGGAGCCGGGGCAGGAGCAAAAGGTTCACGCGCACGAGGACGAAGACAAGATTTATTACGTGCTCGAAGGGCGCTGTTCGTTCGTCGTGGGGGAAGAGACGCAGGAACACGCGCGACATCAGGTCGTGCTGGCTCCTGCGGGCGCGCCACACGGAGTGAAGAACACCAGCGATGGCCGATTGACGCTGCTCGTGTTTATGACGCCGAATCCGAATTTCAAATGAACTTCAGCGCCTGAGCTTCGCCGCCGCATCTCGATCAAGAAACAGGTGAGCGTCTTCGTGAGCTCGCAAAATTGACGCGGGGCAGCCTTCGGTGATTTCGCCTTCAATTGCCTCGCGCACGGCTGGTTGCTTTCTCACTCCCGGCACGATGACGAACAATCGCGGGCAAGCCATAATCGCCGGAATCGTCAACGTCAACGCGCGGCGCGGCACGTCTTCGAGCCTCGCAAAAGCGCCGTCGTTGACCTGCTGCTGGCGGCACATTTCATCAAGCTCGACGACCTTCACCATTGCCGGGTCGTTGAAATCGCAGACCGGCGGATCATTGAAGGCCAGATGGCCGTTTTCGCCGATGCCGAGCGCGGCGAAATCCGGCGGTCTCGTTTTGAGCAGCGCGGCATAATTCGCGCACACGGCTTCCGGATTCGCCGCCTCGCCGCGCAGGGAGTGAAACTCCGCCATCGGCGCGCGCTTCACCAATCGTTCAATCAGGAAACGCCGGAACGATTGCGGCGCATCTTCATCCACTCCCAGATATTCATCGAGGTGAAAACCGATCACACGAGTCCATTCGATCCCATGCTCTTCGACCAGCGCGTCGAGGAATTCGTTCTGCGACGGCGCAGAAGCGAAGATGCCGATGGCGCGGCCCCGCTCTGCAATCAACCGGCGCATCTCTGCGGCGAGCGTGAAGGCTGCGGCCTCACCCATCTGTCGCCTCGATTCAAAAACATAGACATTGAGGCGGTCTGCGCGAAAGCTGTCAATCAGCCCTTCCTGAATCTGGTTGGTTGGTTTTGGCGGATGCATTGAGAGGCAATCGTTGAGTGTGGAGCGTGTCGGCGGTTAAAACCAGAATCTGCGGCGAATGCCGAAACCGATGCCGCCCTCTTCGTCCTCGCCCTCTTCGGCGACGCTGAAGATGCGGCGCGACGGCAGTTCGACGGCGGAGAGCACGCCGGTCAGGTAAGCGCCCGTGTCAACTCCGATCAGGCTCTCGCGCAGCCACACCTTCTCTTTTTCGCCGAAGACCATTCCGGTGATGGTGTGGCCGAAGACGACGGTCTTGCCCTGGTATTCGGCGAAGAAGCGGCGATTGCGCGCCCAGTAAAGCTCGGGGCTTTCGGGCGCTTCGCCCGGATGCAGGAAGTTTCCATCGTCGCCCTGCGGCAAAGAGGCGTGAACGTAGATCGCGTGATCGTCTTCGTACCAGGTCGGCAGAGAGGCCAGGAAGTCCCAGTGCTCTTCGGGCACGTCAAACTCGCCGTCCTTGTCCATGTAGCTTTGAAGAGTTTCGATCCCGCCGTTGTAATACCACAACTCGGCCTGTTCGCTTTCGGGGCGTGAAAGCGCGGCCAGCATCATCGCTTCGTGGTTGCCCCTGAGGATGATCACGTCGTTGAGCGCTTCGCGCTTCAAGGCGATGGCGCGCGCGACGACTCCGCGCGAGTCGTCGCCGCGATCCACCAGGTCGCCGATCAGAATAAGGCGATCATCCCCCGCCCGATACTCCATCTCTTCGAGCAGGCGATTGAACAATTCGAGCTTGCCGTGAATGTCACCCACAACCAGAGTTCGCATGGCAACTTTCTCACAACCAAAGTAGGCACAACGAGGGGCATTATTGCTCAAAAAGCTTTCAAAAGAAAAATCGAAAAGTTATGATGAGGCGCGCGAAAGCGGCTGCGGATAGATTGTTCGAGCGCGTAGCGGATTGCCGGGCGGGAATCAATCGTTGCAATCTCAAATCTCAAATCTCAAACCTCGTATTTCAAAGCGCGATGTCATCGGTTCTGACCGTTGCCAATCTCCTCACAGTTTTGCGGCTCATACTGATCCCCGTTTTTGTCACCGCTCTTTATTACGAGCGCTTTGTTTGGGCGCTGGCGGTCTTTTTCATTGCCGCCGTCACCGACGGACTGGACGGGCTGGTCGCGCGCAGCTTCAATCAAAAGACCCAGCTCGGCGCGATTCTCGACCCGATGGCCGACAAACTGCTGCTCGTTACGGCTTTCGTCATTCTCTCGCTGCCGCGGTTTACCTTGACCGATCCGATCCCCTTCTGGCTGACGGCGACCGCCATCAGCCGCGACGTTTTCATCGTGCTGGCCGCGCTGGTCATCAATATGACGACGGGGTTCAGCCGTTTTCGCCCCTCGATACCCGGCAAATTGAACACCTTCGTCCAGATTGTGATGATCGTCTTTTTCCTTGTGGCAAATGCTTTTCATCTGCTGACCCAATATCTGCCGATAGCCTATTACGTCACGCTCGGAATGGCCGTCTTCTCCGGGCTTCACTATATTCTCCACGTGAATAAATTGATGAACGAAGACCAGACAGAGAATCGCCAGTGAAAGAACAACTCCCGCAGCGAAATCAACCTTCCGACCGGCCCGAGCGCAGCCCCGTTGAATGGATGCGCTGGGTGCCGCTGGCTCTGCTCGCCCTGGTTTTTTGCATCGGCGTGTTCATCGGCGGGCGCGTCATTCTGGTGCCGCTGCTCAGCTCGCTGGCTCTGGCCTATCTGCTCGCCCCGGTCGTGGCCTGGTTTGAGCGGCGCGGATGGTCCCGGCCATCTTCCGCTTTGCTCGCCATCACCAGCGCAACTGTCGTGACCGTTTTGATCCTGATCTTCATCCTGCCAGGTTTCTGGAAACAACTGAGCAGAACCTACGAACAGGCGCGAACGCTGACGAGCGATAGCTCGCGCGTCGAGCCTCTGCTGCTGAAGGTCAAACAGGTCAGTCCGCCCGCCTTTGAATTTCTGCAATCGCAGATCGAACGTTACAAAGACCCGGCCGAAAAGGCTCGCATTCGTAACCTGATCGGCGGGTGGTTGCAGAGCGGCTTATTCAAGCTCGTTGATTTCACCGCTTCGATACTCGATCTGCTGTTGATCCCGTTTTTCGTCTACTACCTGCTGGCTGATTACGGCTCGATGCGCGCGCGGGTTGATCGTCTGATACCGCAGCGTTATCGCACGGTGACTGCCGCCCTGATCAGCCGGATCAACAGCGTGATCTCGTCTTACGTCCGCAGCCAGTTGCTGATCGCGCTGGTGATGGGAATTTTGTATGCCCTGGGGTTTGCCATCTTGCGGGTGCCGCTGGCGTTGACCATTGGCATCCTGTCAGGGCTGCTCAATTTCGTGCCTTATCTTGGAACTCTGACCGGGTTGGCTCTTTCGCTCTCATTCACGGCTCTGGACGGAGCAGGCATCGCGCGGATACTCGGCGTGGTCGTCGTTTTCATAGTGGTTCAGAGCGTCGAAGGGTATTACCTCACGCCTAAACTGCTCGGCAGCCGTTTGGACCTTCACCCGTTGTGGGTGCTGGTCGGGTTGATGATCGGCGGCAGTCTCTTCGGCCTGCTTGGAATCATTCTGGCTGTGCCGGTCATTGCTGTCGCCAAAGTCGTACTCGGCTTTCTTGAAGAGCTCTATCAGCAGTCGAACTTTTATCGCGGCTCCGGACTCGGTCTTTTCACCGATCAGGGGCAGCCGATAGATTTCACCATCCGACCGGACTCGACTCAACCCTCTGGTCTTGTTCTCGAAGAATCCCCCTCCGATAGTCCCCGCCGCGCAATCATCACTACCGGCGAACTCAGGTCGCGGATCAAAGAGAATAAATCCACTTCGGAAAACGAGTAGGATGAATTTTTAGCCAGCTTGGTCAATAAACTTGACAGTGCCCCACTCAACTCCTATACTGCGCCCGCTTTAATGAGTCATGGTCATTTTAGTTGAAAGTTTAGCAGGCATTGGGTTTAGCAAGCTCTTTGCCGAGGGAGGAAGAATGGGCAAAGTAATAGGAATTGACTTGGGCACGACCAACTCGGTCGTTGCGATTATGGAAGGCAGCGAACCCGTCGTCATCACCAATTCCGAGGGCGGGCGCACCACGCCTTCGGTCGTGGGATTCACCAAAGACGGGAATCGTCTGGTCGGTCAGGTAGCAAAGCGCCAGGCCGTCACCAACCCCGAAAACACCATCTATTCGATCAAACGCTTCATGGGTCGCCGATTCAACGAAGTCAGCGACGAGATCAAACAGGTTCCGTACAAAGTCACTCAAGCGTCGAACGGAGACGTGCGGGTTGTGGCTGACGGCAAGGAGTATTCTCCGCCCGAAGTTTCAGCCATGATCCTGCAAAAGCTGAAACAGGCGGCTGAAGATTATCTGGGCCAGAAGGTCACGCAGGCGGTCATCACCGTTCCGGCCTACTTCAACGATTCGCAGCGTCAGGCCACGAAAGACGCCGGTAAGATCGCCGGACTGGAAGTGCTGCGCATCGTCAACGAGCCGACGGCGGCGGCGCTGGCTTATGGTTTGGACAAGAAGAAGGACGAGACCATCGCGGTCTTCGACTTCGGCGGCGGCACGTTCGATATTTCAATCCTGGAAGTCGGCGAGGGCGTGGTCGAAGTGAAATCAACCAACGGCGACACGCATTTGGGCGGCGACGACATTGATGAACGCCTGATTCAATGGATCGTTGACGAGTTCAGGAAAGACCAGGGCATTGATCTGTCGAAGGACAAGATGGCTTTGCAGCGGCTGAAAGAGGCGGCGGAGAAGGCCAAGATCGAACTCTCTTCGACGATGGAGACCGAGATCAATCTGCCGTTCATCACCGCCGACCAATCAGGCCCGAAGCATCTGGTGATGAAGCTCACCAGAGCGAAGTTCGAGTCGCTGGCCGACGACCTCTTGCAGCGCACGCTGGAGCCTTGCCGCCTGGCGTTGAAAGACGCGGGGCTTTCGGCCAACCAGATTGACGAAGTGGTGCTGGTCGGCGGCTCGACGCGCATCCCGAAGATTCAGGAGATGGTCAAAAACTTCTTCGGGAAAGAGCCGCACAAGGGCGTCAACCCGGATGAGGTCGTGGCGGTCGGCGCGGGGGTTCAGGCGGGCGTGCTTTCGGGTGAGGTGAAAGACCTGTTGCTGCTCGACGTGACCCCGCTCAGTTTGGGCATCGAGACGCTCGGCGGCGTCTTCACGAAGCTGATCGAGCGCAACACGACGATCCCGACCCGCAAGTCCGAGATCTTCTCGACGGCGACCGACAACCAGACTTCGGTCGAAGTCCACGTCCTGCAGGGCGAGCGCCCGATGGCGGGCGACAACCGCACGCTGGGCAAATTCCACCTGGTCGGCATTCCTCCGGCGCCGCGCGGCATGCCGCAGATCGAAGTCACGTTCGACATTGACGCGAACGGCATCGTCAACGTTCAGGCGCGCGACCTGGGAACGGGCCGCGAGCAGAAGATCACCATCACCGCTTCGTCCGGTCTGGCGAAAGATGAGATTGACCGGATGATGCGCGAGGCCGATCTGCACTCGGAAGATGACAAGCGCAAGCGCGAGCTGATCGAGACCAAAAACCGTCTCGATTCGCTCATCTACCAGACCGAAAAAACCATCTCAGACAATCGGGAGAAGATTCCGGTCGGATTGATTTCCGAAGTCGAAGCGGCCATCGCCGAAGCGAAGAAGGTGGTTGATGCGAATGACATGGATCAGTTCCAGACGCAGCTTGAAAATCTCGCGC
>Ga0247727_10009644_pt1 | contig 17387 bp, 22 predicted proteins | sample WisWelCaveWW1625_FD_202498 | JGI IMG/M metagenome (GOLD analysis project Ga0247727, IMG submission 202498) | Biofilm microbial communities from Wishing Well Cave, Virginia, United States - WW16-25 | ecosystem: Environmental > Aquatic > Deep subsurface > Groundwater > Cave microbial mat | place...
CGCCGCGCACACCACCTTCAGCGTCGGGTCAAATCGCAAACGATTGGCGTCGTTGCAATCTTCATAGCCGGCGATGATCTGATAAAGCCGCTGGCGAATCAAGCTCACCTGTTCATGCACCACTTTGTCGGCTTGCCGCGGATCGAAAATCAAACGGCCCAGCCGCTCGGTGAACTTCTGCCCCTCGTCAAACGCGCGGATCAGCAACAACCCGGCATCCGAGGTAATATCCCCGCCCTCAAAGTTCATCCGAATCGCTTTCAGACCGGCCAACTGCAACTGCATTTGCTCTGGATTTTGCTGCGTTGTTTTGTTACACTCTGTCATCGAGAGGAACCTTCCCTTTCGCTTGTCGATTGGTCATCCAACCCTTGAGACAACGCGTCAGGACGAACCTCTCATTTTTCTTGTCCTCATTGTTCGTGAATAATCCGGGCTAGTGGTCTTGTTCGTAAGTTCGGTGACGTATTTTTCGTCGTGGGTCACGCGGCGACCTCCTGGTGATCGGAGAGTTGAGCGGGTGGAGAGTTTGGCGAGCATTTTGTTGAGGTCCTTGCGGGTGAAGTGCCATTGAAAGGGCCGGGCGATCTGTTGGTAGTGTTGTTGGAACTGCAAGATGCGTTCTTCGACGGCTTGCAAAGAAAGGAAGTCGTTGGGGGTCAGGACTTTGCGTTGCACGATGGAGAAGAAGATTTCGATCTGGTTGAGCCAACTGGCATGGATGGGCAAATGGACGGGAGTCAGACGAGGCCAAGCTTTGCGCAGGCCCGCAGGCATAAAGCCTGCGGCTACAACGTCAACGCCCGTACACTTCATTCTCCAGGGAGCAGCCCATGCCACCCAACCGTATCAAAGCCGCCGTGACGATACGGAGAGGTCTCGCGTTACGCTTTGCGTGACGGTTTCATGCAGCACTCTCCCGCCTACGTCGAAGTAGCCGACTACCTCAACCACCTCGAGCGGTTCGACGTCAAGCCCGGACTCGAGCGCATCCGCGCGCTGATGGAGCGATTCGGCCAACCGCAGCTGAAATACCCCGTCGTGCTGGTCGGGGGAACGAATGGCAAGGGCTCGACGGTCGAGTTCATTGCCGGCATCTTGCGCTGCGCGGGCTACAAAGTCGGCGTGTACACCTCGCCACACATCTATCGGTTCAATGAGCGGATTCGGATTGTCACCTCTGGGTCATCCCGGCGGGCCGGGGAGTTGTTCGATGGCGAGATTGCCGACGACGACCTGCTGCGGTTGCTCAACACCGTGCGCCCCGTCGCCGAAGACCTCGCTCGCACGACCGACCTCAGAGGCGCGACGACGTTCGAGATTCTGACTGCGATGGGTTTCTTGTACTTCGCCGAGCAGCAGGTAGACCTCGCCGTCGTCGAAGTCGGCCTCGGCGGGCGCTGGGACGCGACCAACCTCACCGAGCCGATCGTCTCGGTCATCACCAACGTCAGCCTCGACCACACCGACCGCCTCGGCGACACAGTGGAGAAAATTGCGAGAGAGAAAATGGAGATTGCGCGGCCGGGGCGCGTGCTGGTGACGGGTGAGACCGACCCGAAGCTCTTGCAGGTTTTTCGTGAGTTTTGTGCCGAGCGCGGTGCGGCGCTTCTCCTGCCCGAGGCAGAATTCCACGTTGATAGCTACCGGTTCGATTGCGGCATTCCCTATTTTGCGGCGATGTCGCTGAAGATCGGAGGTTACCAGCGCGAAATCACCGGGGACCAGGAGGCAGCGCGGCAAGGTCTGTTTGCGGCTTTCCAGGAACGGAACCTTTCACTTGCCATTTCAGCAGTAATTCACTTGAAGCGCTCTGGCTGGAAGATTGAACGTCAGTATCTCGAACGGGCCTGCGCCAGTGCCGCGATTCCAGGCCGCTTCGAGTTCCTGTCGGGTGATTCCTTTCCGTTGATTATCGCCGATGCCGCGAACAACCCGGCGGGAATGGAAGCGCTTAGGAGCGCGTTCATTCGATTCCGCGATTGGGCGCTCGCCGACCGAGAAGCCCCATTCAAGTTTCTCAACCTCGTCCTCGTCCTCGGCATTTCCGCCGACAAGGCCGTCGAGGAGATGGTCTCCATCATCGCGCCGCTGGCGCGCACGGTCATCGCCACGCAAGCCGACAACCGCCGCGCGGCACCGGCGGAGCGCATCGCCGAGGCCGCGCGCAAGCATTGCGCCGAGGTTCGCGTCGCCGTGCCGGTGAGGGAGGCCGTGCGCCAGGCACTCGACCTCGCCGAGCCGAACGACCTTGTGCTCATCACCGGTTCGTTCTTTGTGTTGGGCGAGATCGACCGCGAGGAGCTGACGGGTTAGAATCCGAACCCGCCGTGGTAAACGTCCAGACTTATTAGCCGGAGGCGGCATCGAGCGCGTACAGCTTGTGGTTGGTCGCGCCAAAAAAGACGCGCCCGCCGCTGATCACCGGCGGGGTCACGCGCTGCACGCGTTCGAGCGGAAACTCCCACGCCGTTGCCTCGGGAGTTGCCAGTGGCAACGCCGAGAATCCAGACCGGGCCGCGTCGTGCAAGTAGGTGGGCCAGTCGTCGCCGGGCGGCGGACTCTGTGCCAGCGCCGAGGGCACGACCAGCACAGCCATGAAAAACAGCGAACGGAAGCAACGCAGCATCAGCATGGGGTCGCCAGTGAATACGCGGGTGGATTCTGACGGTTTCCGTCGATCACCGCAAGCGGGCAAAACGAAACGAGCCCCGTGCGATCACCGCACGAGGCTCGTTGCTGACTGGATTAGGGAAAGTGGTTAGCGGGCGTGACGCGCTTTGGCGGCCTCGCGCTCGGCTTCCGCCTCCATTTTGGTGATTTGCTGCAGCTTCTTGATGGCGGCGATCACGATTTGCCGCACCCGCTGGCGAGTCAGGTGAAACTCCTGGCCGATTTCCTCCAGCGTGTGCTCGCGCTCGCCGTTCAGGCCGTAGCGCAATTCCATCACGCGCTTGTGGCGCATGGAAAGCTGCTCCAGCGCGCGCGCGATGCGTTCGGCGTCGTGCAGCGCCAGGATGGCATCACTGGCCGGTTCGATGTTGCCGTCCTGAATCAGGTCGCCGAGCAGCGTGTCGCCTTCTTCGTCGAGCGGCAGGTCGAGTGACACCGGATCGCCGGGCAACTGCATCAGGTCTTCGATATGCTCGGGCGATTCCTTCATATGCCGCGCCAACTCGATGATGCTGGGCTTGCGGCCGGTTTGCTGGTGCAATTCTTCCTGTGCGCGGTAAAGCCGATGCAACTCGGCTGCGACGCGCAGCGGCAGATGGATGGTGCCACGCAGGTTGACAATGCTCCGGCGGATGTGCTGCTCGATCCACAGCACCGCGATGGTGCTGAAGCGGCAGCCTTTGCGCCAGTCGAACTTGTCCACGGCACGGATCAAGCCGATGTTGCCCTCCTGGATGAGGTCTTCCATCGGCACGCCGCAGCCGCGATAGCGCTTGGCGATGCTCACGACGAGCTTCAGATTGCTCTCGATGAAGATGTCGCGCGCGTGAACCTCGCCGCCCTCCATCCGCTTGGCGAGCCGAATCTCCTCATCGCGAGTGAGTAGCGGACGCCGCTTGATGGCCTCGGTCCACTGTGCTTCGGGCGTCGGCACGCCGTCGAAGATCCGCTCCTTCGGCAGATCACCGAGGACCTCTTCGGCCTCCTCCAGCTCGGGCGAGTCGGAAACGGGCTCCAACTCTTCCGATTCGGCTTCGATGACCGGATGCTCCAGCAGCTCCATCACTGGATCTGCCTCCACCGGCTTGCCAATGAGTTCGTCGTCCAGACGAACCACTGTTTCCATTCGCTTGCGCATTTTCTTCACCCTGCCCTTGCCTCCCACCGATTATTGGGACATGATTACGTGCATTGATCGGTAGAGGTTTTTTCCGGAACGGCCTTTGAAAAATGCAAAGGCCATGCCGGTTGTCGCGTTGGCAACTGTTGTATTGGGCACAGCACTAATTTGACCGTGCCCGAGATGAATCCCTCGCAGATTTCAAAAAACTCTGGAGGGGGGTTTCATCCACTTGCAGGCTAAAACGAGCCCCGGCACATTCCAGTTCCCGTCATTTCTCGAACAGCCGCAACTGCCCCCTTGCGCGCACGGGAGCAAAGGAGAGGCGATGGGCAGGACACGGGCCGAGTCGGCGCAACGCCTCCAAATGGTCGGGTGTGAAATAACCCTTGTGCTGTGCGAATCCGTAGCCGGGAAACTCGGCCTCGAGCGCGATTAGCAGGCGGTCGCGCGTGACCTTGGCGATGATGCTGGCCGCCGCAATACTGACGCTTTGCGCGTCGCCGTCGACGACCGCGGTGTAAGGAAAAGAGGTCTCGCCAATCGGCCGGCCATCCACCAGCACATGATCGGGTGGCGAAGACAGCGCGGACACCGCACGTCGCATGGCAAGATGATTGGCGCGTAGAATGTTCAGTTGGTCGATCTCTTCGACGGACGCGATCCCGATGCCGTGCTCGGATCGAACGATCCGATCGAACACTCGCTCGCGCTGCGCCGCTGTGAGCTGCTTGGAGTCGTCCACGCCACGAGCACTGAAGTTCTTCGGTAAGATGACGGCGGCCGCGACCACCGGTCCCGCCAGCGGACCGCGACCGGCTTCATCCAGGCCGGCAATCCGGTGGAAGCCCTGCGCGGCGAGGCGGTGTTCGTGCCTCCAGCCTCTGCGCATACGATCGCCGCGCTGCTGGTGCCGCGCTCAGTCCGCGAAAGCGGGTGTGCCCGGGGTCTTCGACTGCGCCAACGCCGGCGGCGCCTCGGTGCCATCCAGCAAGCGGATGCGCAGTGGAGGCCAAAAGATGAACATGGCCCGGCCCAGCACCCGGTCAAGGTCGAGCAAGCCCCACTTGTGGCTGTCATTTGAGTTGTTGCGGTTGTCGCCCAGCACCAGCAGCTTGCCCTCCGGAATCGGTTCCGAGGGCGAGGCCAGTTTACGGTCGTGGTTGGAGTCGTTGTGTCCGTAGTACCCATCGTCGCTAATGACCTTGCCGCCAATGATTCGCATGCGATAGTTGGGTGCCGCCTTGAGGTAGGGTTCGTGTGAGCGTTGACCGTTTATGTACACCGCTCCGTCCTGCACTTCCACGACGTCACCGGGCAAACCGATGAGCCGTTTGATGAAGTCTTTGTTCTGACCATTGCGGATTTCGTGATCGGCCTCCGGCGGCGCGCTGAAGACCACGATCTCCTTGTGCTGCGGCTCGCGAAAACGGTAGAGCCATTTGCAAACCAGAATGCGGTCGCCACCCACCTCGTTGCCGTAAAGCGTCGGCTCCATCGAGCCGGACGGAATGTAAAACGCCTGCACGATGAAGGGGCGGATGACAAAAAACACCAAGACCAACGCGATCAAGCCAGAGTCAATTAGCTCCAACAGGCCTTTGCGGGTTTCGCTCTCCCGCAGCGCCACGGTGAATACGCCGCGTCCCACCACCAGCGCTCCCAGCAGGAGCGCCACCCAGGTCAGGCTGTCCCATTGCGGAAGCCTGCTGGTGATCGATTGGATCACGTTCTGGACTGGATTCATTGTCTTACGCGGTCACGCGCGCGGCTTCCTTGATGCGCATGGCTTTGCTGCCGATGCGGTCGCGCAGGTAGTAAAGCTTGGCCCGACGAACCTTGCCTTTACGGCGCACCTCGATACGATCGATGCGCGGCGAATGCACGTGAAACGTGCGTTCCACGCCGACGCCGTTGCTGATGCGCCGCACGGTGAAGGTGGCCGGGAGGCCGCCCCCTTTGCGTCCGATACAGGTGCCCTCGAACGCCTGCAGACGTTCCTTCCCGCCCTCGACGACCTTCACGTGAACGCGCAGCGTGTCGCCGGTCCCAAAGTCCGGAATGTTGTCGCGCAGTTGCGCCGACTGAATGTCGCGAATGATGTCCATTGCTTGCACCTCTGACGATGGTAAACCGCAAACCGTTACGGTAGCTTTGTCCCAGCTACGGAACCTGCATAGTTTGTCCTGCCAGGCGTCAGGCAGGAACGCCGGGCTACGAATTCTTGTCCAGCAGCTCGGGTCGGCGTTCGCGCGTGCGTTGCAAAGACTGGGCTTGCCGCCATTTCTCAATCTCCGCATGATTACCGGACCGCAGCACTTCCGGCACCTGCCAGCCCTGGAAATCGGCCGGCCGCGTGTAATGCGGATGTTCGAGCAAACCGGCCGCGTGCGATTCGGTGAGCGCTGAAGTATCGTCTCCCAGCACGCCGGGCCGCAACCGCGCGACCGCGTCGACGACGACGAGCGCCGGCAACTCGCCGCCGGTCACCACATAATCGCCAATGCTGATTTCGTCCGTGCACAGGTGTTCGCGCACCCGCTCGTCCACGCCCTCGTAATGGCCACAGATCAGCGCCAGCCGCTCGTGCTGCGCCAGTTCGCGGGCCATGGCGTCGTTGAAGACGCGGCCGGCGGGAGACATCAGGATAATGGGGAGGTCAGGCCGGGAGGTCTGACCCACGACCGCCTCCACCGCCGCAAAGATCGGCTCCGGTTTCATCACCATGCCCACGCCGCCTCCAAACGGATAATCGTCGCAGACCTGGTGCTTGTCGGTGGCGTAATCGCGAATGTTGTGAAGGCGAACGTCGATCAGTCCACGCTCGAGGGCGCGCTTGAGGATGCTGGACTGCAATGGCCCGGTGAAGCACTCGGGAAACAGCGTGAACAAATCGAAACGCATCTAATCCAGCAACCCCGGCACCGGCTCGATGACCATGGTCTTCGCGGTTACATCCACCTGCTTGACGACTTCGCGGGTCGCCGGGATCAGCACGCGGTCGGTGACGTAAACGTCGTTGCTTCCCGTGCGGAGGACTTCGCGCAGTAGTCCGATCGTTTCCCCAGCCGTCGTCGTCACCGTCATGCCGATGAGTTCATCCTCGTAGTAGGCACCTTCGGGCAGCGACGCTCTCCTGGAGGGAGGGATCGTCAACTGCGCTCCGCGGAGCGCCTCCGCATCGTCGCGACTCTCGCAGCCCGCCAGCAACACCAGCAGTCGGCCTTTGTGTGCGCGGGTGTCCTCTACCTCGGTCAGCCAGCGACCGCCGCGTTGGGTGACCACGCATAGCTCGCTGCCAGGCTCGAACCGTTCCGGGGCGTCGCTGAGCACGATCACCGACAGTTCACCCTGAAGACCATGTGGTTTAACGACGTGGCCTACCTGAATCGTCCATTCTTCCAACGTGACTTCGTTACCAACAAGATTACTCACGGCTGCTACCGAATCTCGATCACCACGTTGTCCTTGACCAGCACTTCCGCGGGACGGAGTTTGTCGAACAGCGAGTCGCCCACGGTCAGTTCGGTGTAGCCCTCGATGGTGGCGTAGAGGAACAGGACGCCAAGCTCCAGTTGCTGCGCCTGGTTCTTGCGCTCGATCAGTTCGCGCCGCGCGCCAGCCAGCCGCTCCTTCTCTTGTTCCCACTGTGTGCGTGCGTTGTGGGCTTGCTTGGGGCTGGACTTGCTAAACTCGGAGACGGCGCGGCGCCCCTGGAATTCGAGCTGTTGTTCCTGGAGGTCGAGCTCGCCGAGCGCGTATTCGATTTCGGACTGCAACTGGGAGCGAAACGCCTCGGTGACGAGAACCTTGACGTTAACCGGCCGGTTGACGGTCAGCGCCATCGGACTCACCTGCGCCCTCGTCGTCGTAGGGGGCGTCTTCCGGCTCAACGAGTTCGACGATGGCATTCACACCGTCGCGCTGGCCCACCGACTTCACCACTGTGCGGATCGAGTTGATGATGCGTCCGCCCCGTCCGATTACCTTGCCCATGTCGTCGGGCGCAACGACCACTTCGTACACCGTGCCGTACTCGTCGGTGTACGGTGTCACTGCCACCTGTTCCGGTTGCGTGACGACCTTTTTGACCAGATACTCGACGAGTTCGGTCATTGCGCCGCTGGCTGACCGACGCCGGCTTGCTTCAGCAGGCTGGCCACCGTCTCACTCGGCTGCGCGCCGACACTGAGCCAGTGCGCTGCCCGATCCACATCCACTTTCAAGGTGTGGGGATTCGCCAGCGGGTCGTAATGCCCGAGGCTTTCGATAAACCGTCCGTCGCGCGGTGAGCGCTGGTCGGCCACTACAATGCGATACGCGGGGCGGTTCTTGGCGCCCACGCGCTTGAGTCGAATGCGAACTGACATGCTTGCTCCGTTCCCCTGGTTCGGGTGGTTGATTTGATCGCGGATCGATCGGCTGAGCGACGAAGAAACCATCCCAACCCGAGTATTTGCACCCACGCGAATGGCGAGATTGTAACTCCGTCTGGCCTCGGTGAAACGGGATATCCGGCGGAGCGGCCTAACGCCAGCCCGGCATCCCCATCCCCCGACGCTTTCCTGACTGCGTCGCAGTGAGCCGCTTCATCATCGTCCGCATTTCGCGGAACTGGTTGAGCAGGAAGTTGATCTGTTGCGGGCTGGTGCCGCTGCCGCCGGCGATGCGTCGCTTACGGCTGCCGCTAATCTTGTCCGGGTTGGCGCGTTCCCACGGCGTCATCGATTTAATGATGGCCATGGTCCGCGCGTAGGCGCCCTCGTCCACCGTGAGTTGCCCGCCCTTGGGCGCCTTCAGCCCGGGCACCATGCCGATCAAGTTCTCCAGCGGACCCATCTTCTTCATCTCCTCCATCTGATGGAGAAAGTCGCCGAGGTCGAAGGTCTCCTTACGCAGCTTCTGTTCGAGTTCCCGCGCCTTCTCCTCGTCCAGCGCCTGCTCGGCCTTTTCGATGAGCGTCATCACGTCGCCCATGCCCAGGATGCGGCTGGCCATGCGGTCGGCGAAGAACGGCTCCAACGCGTCGAGCTTCTCGCCCACGCCAGTGAACTTGATCGGCTTGCCGGTGACGGCGCGCACGCTGAGCACCGCGCCGCCGCGCGCGTCGCCGTCCAGCTTGGTCAGCACGACGCCGGTGATATCCACTGCCTTGTCGAACTCGCTGGCGGCGTTCACGGCGTCCTGGCCGGTCATCGCGTCCACGACCAACAGGGTCTCGTGCGGTTGGAGGGCCGTCTTGAGTTCGCGGATTTCGTCCATCATCGCTTCGTCAATGTGCAGACGGCCCGCGGTGTCGATGATCACCACATCGTTGCCGTGAAGCCGCGCCTGTTGCAACGCGCCCCGGGCGATGTCGAGCGGCCGGGCCTCCGTGCCGTGCTCGTAGACGGTGACGCCCGCCTGCTCGCCCACGGTGACGAGCTGCTGCACGGCGGCAGGGCGGTACACGTCGCAGGCGACGAGCAATGGTTTCTTGCGCTCGCTGCGCATCCAGAGCGCGAGCTTACCGCAGGTGGTCGTCTTGCCGGTCCCTTGCAGCCCGACCATCATGATGATCGTCGGCGGGTTGGCGTTGAACTTGATCCCCGCGTTGCGCGCCGCCTTCTCCTCGCCGCCGAGCAGCGCCACCAACTCATCGTCCACGATCTTGATGACGTGTTGCGCGGGCGTGAGGCTCTTCAGCACTTCCGCGCCGACCGCGCGCTCGCGAATCTTCGTGATGAACTCGCGCACGACCTTGAAGTTGACGTCGGCTTCCAGCAGCGCCAGCCGAATCTCGCGCAGCGCGGTTTCGACATCCTGCTCGGTGAGCCGCCCGCGATTGCGCAGCCTGGAGAAAGTGTTCTGAAGTTTTTCGGAGAGGTTCTGGAGCATCGGTGGAGGGCGGAGTATGGCGTTGCGAATCGCGCGCTGCAACCGGCGCGCGCGCGCGTCACTCTAACCACTCATCTCGTTCGGGAGTACGTTGATGGTCGAAATCACCGGTCGCGATCACACGTTCTGCGATGGCCTGCGCCGGCGCGAATTTGTGCGCGCGGGCTTCCTGGGAGTCGCGGGGCTGACGCTGGCCGACCTGTTCCGCCTCGAGCAGGCGCAAGCCGAGCAGGGCAGGCCGGTCCGCGACAACAAGTCGGTCATCCTGATCTGGATGCACGGCGGGCCGAGTCAGCTCGACACCTTCGACTTGAAACCCGACGCCACCGACAAAGTGCGCGGGCCGTACCAGCCGATCAGCACCAACCTGCCCGGTGTGCAGGTGAGCGAACTGCTGCCGCGCACCGCGACCATCATGGACAAGGTGACGATTCACCGCTGCATGACTACGCCCAACAACGAGCACTGGTCGGCCGCGCGCTGGTTCCTCACCGGCTACCTGACCCTGGCCGATCCGCGGATGCCCAAATGGCCGGCGATGGGCTCGATTGCCGCGAAAGTGCTGGGCGCGAAGCAGCCCGGCGTTCCGCCCTACATCGTCATGAACGACGGAGGTTTCGGCCACCACGGCGCGCACTACCTCGGAAACCAGCACAGCCCGCTGCGCGTCGGCAAGGAAGGCTTCGGCAACGAGGCCGGACTCACCGGCGTCATCGCCATCGACGAGAAGGAGCTGCTGCCGAACGCCACCGTGGCGCGGCTGGAGCAACGCAAGCATCTGCTTTCGCAGCTCGACACCCTGAGGCGCGACTTCGACCGGCGGCTCGACGGCGCCCACGCCAGTCAGCAGAAGGCCTTCGACCTGCTGCTCGGCCCGCAGGCGCGCTCTGCATTCGACGTCGACCAGGAGAGCGCCGCCACGCGCGAACTGTACGGCGACCGCTGGGGCCGTGACGCGTTGCTGGCGCGGCGGCTGGTCGAGCACGGTGCGCGCTTCGTCACCTGCAACACCGGCTACTGGGACGACCACGGCAACCTCAAGCGCGCCCTCGACCGCAAGTTGCCGATTCAGGACCGCATGTGGCACGCGCTCCTCACCGACCTCGATCAGCGCGGGATGCTGGAAGATACGCTCGTCATCGCTGCCGGCGAGTTCGGCCGCACGCCGCAAATCAACGACGGCGCCGGCCGCGACCACTGGGGGCCCACCCAGAGCATTCTGATCGCTGGCGGCAAGTATCGCCACGGTCAGGTCATCGGACGCACCGACGCCACCGCGGCCTATCCTGTCGACCAGCAGATCAAGCCCGAAGATCTGTGTGCGTTGGTGTACCACCACCTCGGCCTCGACACCGAACTGACCTTCGAAGATCACAGCGGCCGCCCGACCCACGTGCTGCACGGTGGCGTCGTGCCGAGAGAATTGCTGTAGTCTTTTCGCGCGGAGTCTTCTGATGACCGAGTTTCGCCCAAGCGAGGCAGGGAGATTCTCCCGGCGAATCTCAACGCACCATGCCCGACACACCGATCTTGCTCGGCTCAGCAAGCTTCCACGCGCGCCTGCACGAAATTGTCGCGAGTAAAGGCGCGCCGCCATGGTCAGTGCGCATCGCGCTGTCCGATCATGTCACCGGCACGCTCATTTGCCAGGCACCGGGACATGCGAACGACCGGCACTACCATCTCGAAGATGAGTGGTGGGTGATCGTGCAAGGCGAGATCGACTGGGAGATCGAAGGCCGCGACGCTCCAGTCGAAGCAATGCAGAGCGACTTTGTGTTCGTGCCGAGGAATCACTTCCATCTAATCAAGCCGAAAGGCAGCGAGCCGACGTTGCGGCTGGCGATTAGCAAGACCGGAGAGCCGCACCGTCACGAACGATCGGAATAGAACACGGAAACGGCGGAAACGAAGGAGGTTCACAGCTCAATCCGCGTTCGAGAATAGGTTTATTTAACACGCTTGAGCATCTCATCAGCCGATAGTCCGCCGATCCCCAGTTGCTCCGGCGTCCGCGCGCATTTCCAGAAGGCCTGTCCCAGCGTTGCCGATGCCAGGTCGACGAGCGCGCGCATCGTCGGCGTCTTCACACCGAGCTGTTCGCCGAGCAGGCTCCACGCCGCGAGGCCGTACGGCACGTCTTCGGTGAGCCAGCGCGTGTTGAGCGCACCGGGCGCGCGCAGTTGCGTGAGCATGTGGCTGCCGTTGATGACCGACCACAAATCGCCGCGCGGCCCGAAGCCTGCGCGGTGGAACGCCTCGGCTACCGGAGTTAGCTCGAGCCCGAGTGCCTTCCCGATCGCACGACGCTCGGCGTCCACGGCCTCGATTGCGTTGCACACCCCGGGCGTGACGCCTTCTTCGTAGAAGTGGAACTCACCGTGCGCGTACTCGACGCGGCCCGCGTTCATCAGCACCCCGGCGGGGTGCACGACCGGATTCATCGCCGACAGTCCGCAAGCCAGCACGTGCGAGTAGGTCGTGAGTGCCGAGTCGCTGCCATTCAATCCATCCACCGTGAACACTTCGGCCAGCAATGCGGTTACGCGTTCGGTCGCCGTCGCCGGCAGCACGCCCAATCCCAGCCCGCTCACCACGCCCCAGATGTGCGCGGCGTCGGGCGCGACCTTGCGGCACACGTAGGGCGCGGTATCGGTCTCGGCGATGGTAATCGCCTGTTTGTCGGGCAGGGATGCCCGACCTACAATTCTGGCAAACTCCAAACTTCCCAGCGTCCCCGGCGTGACGACGACGACGTGCTCATCGCGCAGGTGCGGCGCGCACAGCTCGGCGAACGGCTTTTGCGCGTAGGCGGGGACGCTAAGCAACACCAACTCGTTCGCCAGCGCCTCGGCGAAGTCGGTGGTGACGCGATGAAGCTTCGCCACTCCGCGCATGGCCACGCCGTCGAGGCGAATGACCCGCGACTCGCAAATCGGCTCCAGCGTCGCCGCGAAGTCGGGATGCTCGCACAGCGTCACCGCAAAGCCTCGCAGCGTCAGGTTGGCGGCGACGGCAAAGGCCGTGTTCCCGCCGCCGAGGATGGTGAGTGCTTGCATGGCTACCTCTGGTGTCTCATTGCACGCGGCCCAAATATCCCGGTTCCGACCCGCACCATCGTCGCGCCTTCTTCGATGGCGACTGCAAAGTCGCCGGTCATTCCCATGGAAAGATGTGGCAGCGCAATGCCGTGGCGTTGTCGCAGCTCATCCCGCAGCAAGCGCAGTTGACGGAAGAATGGTCGCACCGCCTCCGGCGCGCCGGGCGGCGGTATCGTCATTAACCCGACCAGCCGCACGTTCGGGAAGTCACTCCGCCCAACGATGAGCTCTTCCGCCTTCGCAGCCGTGGCCCCGGTCTTCGACTTCTCGCCAGAAGGTTGACTTCGATCAGTCCCTGAACGATGACACCCGCGTCGTCTGCACGACGGTGCAGTGCTTCGAGCAGCGACCGACGATCAATCGAATGAACGAAGGCAAAGCGGTCCACCACCGTGCCCACCTTGTTCGCTTGCAAATGGCCGATGAAGTGCCAGGTGGCGGCGGTGCTCAACTCCGCGATTTTCGGCAGGGCTTCCTGCACGTAGTTCTCGCCGAGGTGCCGCAGCCCAGCGTTGAGCGCCTCGCGCAAGCGGGCGGGCTCAACCTGCTTGGACGCGCCGATCAGTACAATGTCGGAGGGGTCGCGGCCCGCCCGGGCGGCGGCTTGCTCGACTCGGGCGGTTACCGCGTTGACGTTTTCGGCAATCGAGGGCACGGGCGGCGGAATGGATTACCCGCCGGCGGCCTTCTTGTCGATTACGAACTTCTTCACGAGCACGACGATGAGCAGTAATCCGCCCAGGCCGCCACCGATGAGCGGAATCGGCAATCCGCTGCCGCCCCCTTCTGCGGGAGGCGGAGCCGGGCCGCCGCCGGGCGGGGTCGCCGGACCACCCGGCCCTCCGGGTGAAGGCATGCCGCCGGCCTCGGGAGCACCCGGCCCACCGGGGCTCGGTCCCCCCGGCGAGGGCATGCCACCAGCATCTGGGGGAGCTGGCTCGCCGGGACCCGCCCCACCGGGCAAAGGCATCCCGGCGTCGGGAGGTGGACCGCCGGGCATGGGCGTTCCGCCGGCCTCGGGCGCTGCGGGTGCGCCGGGAGCGGCACCGCCGTCCGGGCTGGCCTTGCCCGGTTCGCCGGGCGCGGCCACCGGTATCGAGGCCGTGACGCGCGCCAGTGCCTCGTTCACATCGTTCCAGTTGTTGTCGTCTTCCTGCATGTTGGCCTTGGCCTGTTCGAACTCGGCCTTGGCGGCGGTCCGTTTTCCCTGCGCGACCAAAACCCACGCCATCACGCGATGCGCATTGCCGCTGGTCGGGTCATTCTTCAAAATCTTCTGGAGCATTGAGGCCGCGCGACCGAACCGCTTCGCACCCAGCTCGCGCGCGTTTTTCATGTCAATGGCTTTTTGCACGGCCTTGTCGGAGACGGTCTGCGCACGAGCTTTGCCCGGCGCTTTGCCGGGGGCCGCGCCACCGCCTCCGGGCATTCCTCCACCCGGCATTCCGCCTCCGGGCATTCCTCCACCCGGCATTCCGCCTCCGGGAAATCCACCCGGTCCGCCGGGAACGGGGGCTTGGGCGAGCGCGCTGCCGATGAGCATCGGAACCAGCGCTATTGCGGGAAGCAGCGATCGGCGGGCGGCGCCGCGTTTATCGTCTCTCACCATGTCGTCTCCTTGTTGAACGGTTCCAGCGATTATGCCTGCCCTGGTTCGAGGTGTCAAACCGCAGTAGTTATACTAAGTAGCAATCCCGGTCGGAGGGCGTCATGGAAGTTCCGCGCAAAGCCATCGAAGAAGCCGTCAACCTGATGAAGCAAGGCCGCGGCAACGCCGCACTCAACCGCGTACGCGATTACGACATTACCTCGTTCGCCCAGCTCGAGCGCTGGGCTAACGACCTCGGTATCGAAACGTGGCGCGAGGCCTCGTCCGCCACACACGACGGGGCTAAGTGGCTCGAGGAGGAGTTCTAATGCATAAAGTCACCTTGATGCCTGGCGACGGCATCGGGCCGGAGGTCGCCAGCGCTGCACAGCAGGTCGTTGCTGCCAGCGGCGCGAAGATCGAATGGCTCACCGTGGAGATCGGCTTGGGCGCGATTGAAAAGACCGGCACGGCGCTGCCGCCGGCCGTCTTCGCCTCCCTGAAGAAAACGAAGGTCGGATTGAAAGGCCCGACCACGACGCCGGTCGGACGCGGCCACGCGAGCGCGAACGTCGCGTTGCGCAAGGCGCTCACCCTCTACGCCAACCTGCGGCCGGTGAAGAACCTGCCCGGCGTGAAGTCGCGGTTCGAGGACGTCGACCTCGTCATCGTGCGCGAGAACACCGAGGACGTCTACAGCGGCATCGAGCACACCGTCGCCCCGGGCGTGGTCGAGTGCTCGAAGATCATCACCTGGGAGGCGTGCACGCGCGTGGCGAAGTTTGCATTCGAGTACGCGACGCGCATGGGCCGCAAGCGCGTCACCGCCGTGCACAAGGCCAACATCATGAAGCTGAGCGATGGCCTGTTCCTCGCCGCGTGTCGCAAGATTGCAAAGAAGTATCCGAAGATTCAGCACGACGACGTCATCGTCGACGCGTTATGCATGAAGCTGGTGATGACGCCGGAGAAGTTCGATATCCTGCTCTGCGAAAACCTGTACGGCGACATTGTCAGCGACCTGTGCGCCGGTCTGGTCGGCGGGCTGGGCATGGTGCCCGGCGCCAACATCGGAACGAAGGCGGCGGTGTTCGAAACCGTGCACGGCAGCGCGCCCGACATTGCCGGCAAGGGCCTCGCCAACCCGACCGCGATGATCCTCACTGCCGAGATGCTACTGCGTCACCTCGGCGAGCACAAAGCCGCCGACAAACTGCGCCGCGGCGTCGAGGCTGTGCTGAAGTCCGGCAAATGCGTCACGCCCGACATCGGCGGCAAGGCGACGACAACGCAGATGGCGGAGGCGATTGTCAAGACGATGTAGGTCGGTCATTCCTGACCGACACCCAATCCGAGCCGCGACAGTTATGGAGCGGGCCGATCCGAACGGAAAGCGCAAACGAGCGAATCCGTGGCATTCAACTTGAAGGTAAACACAATGAAGATTACATACGACGAAGACGCCGATGCGATGTACATCCTATCTGAACCAGCGCAAGGTCGCTCGCACCGTGCGCGTGTCGAGCCGCGTCAACGTGGATCTCGACCGACAAGGCAACTTGCGCGGCGTGGAGATTCTGTTCGTCAACAAGGCCCTGCGCGGCACGGACTTTTCGGACATCCAGTTGCAATTGCCGCAAGTGGGCGAAGTGAAACTGAAGCTGCCGGCGCTCGCAACCGGCCATTGAAGCGTCTCAACTGCGGATGGGATGACGAAGGTCCTGGTCTTAGTCGTCGTGGACGAAAGGAGGTGACTTCGTGGATAATGCCTCGTTGATTCTACTGGTTTTGGGGATCATGGCCGGTGTGGGCTCAATCGCCAAAACAAGCGGGATGGCATGCGGATACCTCAGGGAGATAATCGCGCTGCTGAAACAGATCGCGGAGAAGAAGTAAGTGACTCGCGGGAAGAGGAGTCGCGTCGTCTCCACCGAAATAGAGTCCACGAGTTTTACGGAGGATCACCATGCATCGCTTTCTGATCGGACTTTCCATTCTCGCCGTTGCCCTCGCCTCACTTTCGACCAGCACGAAACACGCCGGCGCGCAGGACAAGCCGTTCGTCGCGCTGTTCAACGGCAAGGACCTGACCGGCTGGAAGATTCATCCGATGGCCAACCCGCGCGCGTTCAGCGAGATCATCAAAAAGGAGCAGGGCGGCAAGGTCATCGCGCTGCACGGCAAACAGGCCGATGGCACAGAGGTGCCGCTCTGGCGCGTGGAGGGCGGCATTCTCATCGGCAGCGGCCCGGCCAGCCATCTGTTCAGCGAGCGCGACGACTACACCAACTTCCACTACCGCGTCGAGGCGATGATCAACGACGGCGGCAACAGCGGCGCGTACATTCGCACCGTCTTCGGCGGCGGCTTCCCACAGGGCTACGAGGCGCAGATCGACGCCACTCACCGCGACCCGATCCGCACCGGCAGCCTGTATCCCGCCGGCGCGCTGGGCCAGTACCGCGACCAGATCACCGTGATGAACATCGCGCCGCACAAGCCCGACGAGTGGTTCACCTACGACATCATCGCCGAGCGCGATCATCTCACGTTCAAAGTCAACGGGAAGACCACGCTCGATTGGAAGGATCCCGAGGCGCGATTCAAGAAGGGGCACTTCGCGCTGCAAGGCCACGACCCGGGCACCGTCGTCAAGTTTCGCAAGCTCGAAGTCAAGGAACTGCCGGCCAAATAATGCGACCCAACACCCTCAAACAGAAGCTCGCCGGCGGCGAAGTCGTCGTCGGCTCGTTCATCAATTTGCCGTGCCCGGAGGTCGTCGAACTGTCCGGGCTGGTCGGCTTCGACTTCGTCGTCATTGACTGCGAGCACGGGCCGATGAATCTCGAAACCGCGCTGCACATGGTGCGCGCGGCCGACGCGGCCGGCATCACGCCGCTCATCCGCTCGGCGGAGAGCACGCCCCAGCACCTGCTGCGCTACCTCGACACCGGCGCCGCGGGCGTGCAGGTGCCGCAGGTCAACACGCCCGACGATTTCGAGCGCGTCGTGCGCGCGGTGAAGTTCC
>Ga0247727_10009645_pt1 | contig 17387 bp, 11 predicted proteins | sample WisWelCaveWW1625_FD_202498 | JGI IMG/M metagenome (GOLD analysis project Ga0247727, IMG submission 202498) | Biofilm microbial communities from Wishing Well Cave, Virginia, United States - WW16-25 | ecosystem: Environmental > Aquatic > Deep subsurface > Groundwater > Cave microbial mat | place...
ATGTGGCGCGCGCTTCGTCCGTTTTCCCCAGATCTGCATAAACCGAGGCCATTTCGCTGATGGCAAACGGGTGCCTTCCCGACATCAATGCTGCCGACTCCAGAGTAGCAATGGCGTTCTCCAGTTGTCCCGCCCAGTGGTAACATTGGGCAAGTACCCAGCTTGCCAGAAAGGATTCCGGGTCGCGTTTCGCGGCGAGATTCGCTTGCTGAATCGATTCCTCGTGCCGCCCTGTCGTGCCAAGGCACAGGGCAAGCAGCGCTGTCGCATATCCGGACAACGGGTCACTTTCCGCCGCGCGAACCGCTTGAGCCAATCCTTCTTCAAGACGCCCGCATATCCATTGCAAATAGAATAATGCATACCAGCAGCGACCCTGGGTGTAATTTGGATTCAGATCCAGAGACCGGAGAAACTCACGCTCTGCTTCCGCATAATTCCATTCGTACATCAGGGTTGCGCATGCAAGCGCGTTGTGACCTTCTGCTGAATTCGGATCCAGCTCAATCGACTTTCTTGCTGCCGCCAGAGCCTTCGGCATCGTATCGCCGGAAGGCGCAAATCCCCAGTACCCCATCATTGAGTGAGAATCGGCCAAACCGGCCCATGCCTGCGCATAATTTGGATCTAATTCAACTGCCTTTCGGAGACACTGGAGGCCCTGTGGAATCCCGGTGCCACGGCGCACAAGCAACGCCCTTCCCTTCAATGCAAGTTGATAGGCCTCCATATTGTCCGTAGCAGATTTGACCAGCCGATCGCTTGAATCGAGCGTCACTTTTAACCTGTTCGAAATCGTACGGGCGATTTCGTCCTGCACATCAAAGATATCAATCAATTCACGATCGTAACGCTCGGACCAGACATGGAAGCCGTTCGATACATCGATCAACTGCACGGTGATTCGCACGCGACTTCCTGATTTTCGTACGCTTCCTTCCAGAACATTTGCGACGTGAAGCTTGTTCCCGATTTCACCGATTTCTACAGATTTTCCCTTGAAAGAGAATGAAGAGGTGCGGGCGGCAACACGAAGACCTTCCACGTGCGCGAGTGCGTTAATGATTTCTTCCGCGATCCCGTCGCTGAAAAATTCATTCTCCGGGTCAGCGCTCATGTTTGTGAACGGAAGAACAGCAATCGATTTCTCCAGAGTCGCCTGACTCTGCTGCGTTGTGGAAGAATCCATACTCCGGATATTCCCGGAAGAAGCGGCGCCGGAACGATCCCGAAGCCTCTCCAATTCGTGGAGAAGCTCAACAGCCGTTTGAAAACGGTCCTTCGGATCCTTTTGCAAACATCGGTGGATCATGCTTCCTACTTCCCGGGAAACGTTTGGCTTCAGCTTGTCGATCGGTTCCGGCGTGTCCCGCAAAATTGAGGAAACCAGCTCCGCTGACGATTCCCCGCGGAAAGGGCGAACCTCAACGATCATCTCATAGAAAATGACGCCCAGCGAAAAAATATCCGTTCGATAATCAACATCTCTTCCCTGAAGTTGTTCCGGAGACATATAAGGGACGGTTCCTACGATCATTCCCGCCTGTGTCTGCTCGCGGGTAGGGAATGCCGTAAGTTCGGAAGCTGTTGCAGGTTCCGAAAGTTTTGCCAGACCAAAGTCAAGAACTTTGATTCTTCCTTCTCTTGAAACCATAACATTCGCAGGTTTCAAATCGCGATGAATGATTCCTTTTTCGTGAGCTGCAGAAACGGCCTCAGCGATCGGAATGGCGTTCTTCAAAAAAGAATCCACATCCATTCCGCCTGACGGAATCAGCTCTGAAAAATTCTTGCCTTCCACCAGCTCCATGGTCAGGAAGTGTGTATGATCTGCTTCTTCCACAGAATGGATGGTAACGATATTGGGATGATTCAAAGTTGCAACCGCTTCGGCTTCATGCTGGAAGCGTTCGACACGGGATGGATCGGAAGCCATCAGCTCCGGAAGCATCTTGAGCGCCACTTTTCGGCGCAACCTCGTGTCTTCGGCAACGTACACTTCACCCATCCCGCCCTTGCCCAGTTGCGTGAGAATTCTGTAACGGCCCAGAAGTTTGCCAATCATGTCTTATGCGAATTAGAGTACCAGACCCTACTGACAAAATAAAACACCCGACCGGCGCGTTCACAACCATCCAAACATCATCACCATTCATGAAGTTGACCAAACCGATTCAGTTCACTTCATTGTGACCGAGTTCATTGATGGAGAGACGCTGCGTCAGCGCAAGAAGACAAGTTTTGAGCCGAGGTTGGTGATCACGCGCACAACTTCAGTGGCGCCTTCGGGTGTATCGCGATAAACCATCACGAAACGCTGTCCATCGGGAGCGATATCGTAATTCGCAGCGCGCTCCCAGACAAAAGGACCATCAAACAGTTTCCTGGGGACGGAAGCAGTAAACTCCGGACTGTAGGAGATGTTGACGGACATCATCTGCCGCCCGAAGGCGTAAAATAGTTCTTTGCCGTCACGGGACCACAACGGGCCGGTACCGCCTTCAGTTGAGATCTGAATTCGAGTAGCTGGTTCGGGAAACGACCGAATGTACACCTCGTTTCTTCCTGACTCATCGGAGACATAAGCGATCCAGCGTCCGTCCGGAGAAAATGCGGCATATGCTTCGTTGAATGGTGATGCCAGCCATGGTAGAGGCTTTCCTCCTTTGGCAAGATCTACAATATAGATATCAGTTCCCAGTTCTCCACTCAGCGAATCAAACACGAGATATTTGCCGTCCGCAGACCATACCGGACGATTCAAGTCCCGATCCATGGTAACGATGGATTTTTCCGGCGCCGCCGGATCAAAATCTTTTTCGCTGATGTTTCTTGAGTCTTCGAACGCCAGAGCGGAAACAATCCGTTTGCCGGAAGGATGCCACGCCGGTGAATGATGGTCACCCTTGAATGTGAGCTTGGAGAGTGTTCCTCGATTGAGATCGTATGTCCAGAACATGCAGTCGAGAGTCCCGCCTTGTTGCATCAATAGCGTACGCCCATCGGGTGAGATGCGGGGTAATGTCCATGAATCATGCCGTTCTACCGGTGATGTAATCGTTCCTTTCCTATCGACCCAGACCACCCGATAAGCTCCTGTTAATGCGGAACCCTCCGAAGGTGTAAAGATCATAGTTCCATTATCAGAGACAGCATAGGCTTCGAGGGCTCCGACACGGGATACCTTGTCCTGAACCAGCATCACTTCACCCGTAACGACAGCTTTGTCGATATCGAAAGGCGCAGCATAAACGCTGAGATCGGATTCGCGGTAAAACACGAGGTGTCCGGATGGAGAGTACTGCGGATTGGATGAAGCATCCATCACACGATGGCGTTCTCCGGTTTCCAGTGAGACCGCATCGATCGCTGGTCCGGCCGCGAACAAAAGCCAGCGTCCTCCGGGGAGTACATAAGGGTGCCAGTGATCGCGTTCGTTGCCGGTTGTTTTTGTAATGATTTTCAAATCTCCGGTGCCGGGCTGGATTCTGGAAATCCCATTTATAACCTTCCCTTCGATTTCAGCTCCTGAAAAGAAGATCGAACCATCGCCGGCCCAGTAACCGCTTTTAATCAGAGCCTGTGGAACGGTAGCAATTTTCTGCGGAACGCCTCCGTTCACAGCGACAACATACAGACTGCGGTTTGCAAAGTAACCGATTCTGGAACCGTCCGGAGAGAAGAACGGGTTGGCGCCGGCTTCCGTCCCGGGAATCGCGCGACTTCCAAAAGAGTTCAGTGCGCGAATATGAATCGGGGAATTGGCGGTGGGATGATAGGGCACGTACCCAATTTGAGTTCCATCGTGCGAAATCGCTACGGCTGACAAAGAGTTGAACGAAGCTCCGGTGATTTCGAAATGCAACGAAGGTTGATGTGTTTTGAACCGGTTTTGAAAGATCATCCCTGCTGCTGCCGCAAGCAACGTCATTACGATTGCGGTCACGCCGACCGCTTTCCAGATCGATTTCCGCCTGGGCGCCGGAGCAGGGACAGCCGGTGATTTTTCCGGATGTGCCGTTGCCGAAAGAAGAATGCGCGCTTCACCGATGTCGCGCAACCGGAGCGAAGAATCCCGTTCGATGCAACGGGATAGAAGCCGGCGAATGGAATCCGGAGCTGTTTCAGGAACTGCATCCAGCTTAATTTCCTGCCGAAAGATGGATCCCAGAATTTCCGGGACCGATTCGCCTTCAAAAAGCTTTTTGCCGGTCACACATTCGTATAGCACGACACCGAACGACCAGATATCGGTGCGTTTATCGACCGCTTTTCCTTTCGCTTGTTCCGGCGACATGTAGGAAGCAGTCCCTAGAATGATTCCAACTTCCGTCATCATATGGGTCTGTGTGGGAGAACTCGAAAGATCAGGCGATTTGCCGGGCTGCTCTCCTTCTAATGCTTTTGCAAGTCCGAAGTCGAGTAGTTTGACCGTGCCGTCCGGACGGATCTTCACATTTGCAGGCTTCAGGTCGCGGTGAACAATTCCCTGCTCATGAGCATATTCCAATGCCATCGCGATTTGCGTGAAAATGGAAATCGTCTCTTCCATCGGGAGAATTCCTTTATGAAGACGATCCGCGAGCGTTTCACCTTCCACAAGCTCCATCACCAGCGCGCGAGTTCCATTGGATTCTTCCAAACCGTAAATCTGCGCGATGTTTGGGTGATTTAGGGAGGCCAGCGTATGAGCTTCGCGTGTGAATCGTGCGAGTCTGTCGGCATCGCCGGCAAAAGCAAGCGGAAGACTTTTGATTGCCACATCACGATTCAACCTGGTGTCGCGGGCGCGATACACCTCGCCCATTCCACCTGCACCAATCACAGCCAGAATCTGATACGAACCAATTTTCCCGCCCAAACTTAATCCCATCTTTTAGGAACGGTACCACAAAGTGCGCATTCTGTACCAACCGGCGGTTTCGCGAGGCAGGATCGTGAGCACATCTCCTTCTGGACTAAAACCATAGAAGGTGCGCTGGAATCCTGAAACCGCGCCGCGCGGGAAGTGAACAGCAGAGCTTGAACGTCGCGAGCGGCATAGGATCCTGGTTACCGGATAGGACAATATAACCTGGGCAGAACGGACTTCCAGTTGCGAAGAATGTGAATCGGCTCGATATGACCTGTGGATACGGCTTTCATCGTAAGGAATTGGTGGCCCGGGATTACGAAGAAGTTCGAATCAAACGAAGAAATATCCATTGCGATGATCTCGGGAGAGCCGAGTTGTAAACCATTCTTGCCTGATGATACCGGAGTATAAACGACGCTTTTGTTGTCTTTCCGGGCGTAATAGATCCCGTTTCCCTCCGGTGCCCAGTGGGCGAAGGAACGGGCGTCTCCCTTCGAGATTTGCCACTTTCGGGTAGCAGCAGGAAAGTCGCTCAGGTAGATCTCGCTTTGTCCGGATTCGTCGGATGTCCAGGTGATCCATTTTCCGTCCGGCGAAAAGCGCGAGTACAGTTCTTCGAAAGGCGTAGCCGCATACTTCAGAACTTTGGAAGGATTATCGATCGATAGATAAGCGATATCATATCTGGTATTCGCATCCTGCATCATGCCGACAAGAGTCTTGCCGTCGCCGGACCAGTGGGTTACAAGGAACGATGTGTGCTTGAGCACTTTCTCGGGACCGCTTGCCGTTGCCGATACAATCGAGAGCGAATCTGTTCCCGCGGAGTACGCTGTGACTGCAAGGTTGGCGCCGTCCGGTGAGAAAACGCCGTAAATGTCGCGCGCCGAAGTAAATGTTGCGCGTCGAACCTGCGCGCGTGTGAGATCCATGATCCAGAGGTCGCTCACGCCGGATGGCTCAGTCTTTACGAGAAGAGCCTGATGACCGGAGCGATCGACATCCATTAGATTGTATTCCCCCGATTCGCCAATCGCCTGGACCTCATGCCCCTGACGATCCACTTCTACTAGCTGCAAAGGAACAGAATTGCTGTTTCTCCACACCAGCGTTCCGCCGGAAGAAACGGAAAAATTTCCGATATCGCGTGGACCAAAATATTCGACATTGGCTGCGATGGGAGTGGGCGCTCCTGATAACTTTCCTGAATCCGGATTGAATGGCTGCGCAAGTAAGTTTTTGTCACGCGTCCAGAAAAGGTAGCCATCCGCATACTGAGGGTTCGATCCGCGGTCAATGACGATTTTCTCCTTACCTCCTTGTAGGGAAGTGATGGCAATGGAGGCGGTCTGAGAAACTGTGCCTCTGGTATAAAGCAAATGCTTGCCATCCGGAAGCAAATACGGATTTCGGTCACTCATGCCTTGCTCCTGAACACTGGTGACCGGTGCAGGTTGTCCGCCACCCGCCGGGACTTTCATTAGCGGACCGAAAATATTCGGAGCAAAAACGATCGTATCATCGCGTCCCCACGTTCCGCCACGACCCTGGGGCGCATCCGCAATTACTAGAATCGGGCCCCCGATTGCCGGAATTCGTTTCAACTTCCCATCCGCAAAAAAGCCGATGGATTCCCCATCAAAAGACCAGAATGGGAAAATAGCTCCGGCGGTGCCTTCCAGCCGTTTCGTTTCTCCACTTTGAAGGTTACGCGTGAAAAGTCCGTTGGAGGTTGGCATGACGATTTTTGATCCGTCCTGTCCGGTTGATATTTGGTATTTGTTTCGGTTCTCGCAAGACCGAAGTCGACCAGTTTGGCGCCGGATTTTGTGAGCATAATATTTCCGGGCTTGAGATCGCGATGAATGATTCTGCGCCGGTGGGCCGCATCCAATGCGGATGCAATCTCGCGGCCGTATCGAAGAACTTCGTGTGTGGGAAGCGGACCTTTCTTCAGTCGATCGGAAAGCGATTCGCCTTCCAGAAGTTCCATGACTATGTAATGAAGTGTGAACTTTCGGCCCGAAGACAGTACGGATCCATCGGCATCTGTCTCAATGTGTCCCACATCGTAGAGCGTGCAAATATTGGGGTGACTCAACTGGGAGATGGCTTTCGCTTCGCGTTCAAATCGCTGACGAAACAAATCGTTTGCGGCAAATTCCGCAGGCAAAACCTTGATCGCAACTTCTCTGTCCAAACGCGTATCTTTCGCGCGCCATACTTCCCCCATTCCACCCGCGCCGAGATGCGAGACTATTTCGTAGGGGCCAAGTCTTATACCAATCTGAATGGACATGAATTTCTTCTTATACTGAGCTGTGAATTCCCGTCAGTGAGGCGCCAGAATCATGCCACTGTACCACTATGGTGCGTAGCCTTCCAGCTTGCACAAGGACCTCAGGCATCTTTTTAATTGCAAGGAACTCTAAAGTAATTTTGCGCAACGCAGGAGGTCCTGAAATCGGCAATCGTTACGGTAAGGATCATAGAACGAATGAACTCCGATATAAAAAGCCAAGAAGTCATGAATTTGTGGCGTGAATAGACTCACCGGAAATTTTCGACGAGCATCAGGTCATCTGTGGAAGAATCCACGCGTGTATAGAGAATCGTCTTGCCATCAGGAGTTGCTGTCAATCCCGACGAAACCTCACCAAGGTTACGAGCGACGATCGTAGACTTGCCCGTGACAAAGTCGGCATACTCGAGGCGTGTTTCGCCTGCGACTGCATCAATATAGTAGACTCCATCTTTAAGCAACCACCAGTTGAACCAAAGGACACTATCTAGAGCTTTTACCGGCTCGCCTCCCGATTTCGGCAGACGCCACAAGGGCGACACAATCAATGGCGAATGGTAGTAGATGCTGTTGCCGTCGAATGATTCCACAGCTCCCCCGGCGCCTTGATTTGGCGTGACCTGTACCGCATCTCCTCCGGTGGCCGGCATTTTCCAGACGCGATAGTCACCCGTTCGCATAGAGCTGAAGTAAATCCATTTTCCATCGCGCGAAAATTTGGGAGCGATATCAATGCTTGGATGTGAAGTCAGACGGCGAGGCTTGCCACCTGTTGCGGGAACAACATAGACATCGAATTCACCTTCGCCATTGGATGAGAACGTAATCAGTTGACCATCCGGAGACCAATAGGGGCAGTTTGTATCCAGCGCATGGGTTTGTGTTAGTTGAATTGCATTCGAACCATCCGGATCAGAAACCCAAATCTCAGCGTCTCCTGAGCGAATTGAGGTGAACGCGACCTTCCTGCCGTCCGGCGAAAATACACAATGATATTCTTCCTTCGTGGATGAAATTGCTGTGACCGGCGCAGTTACCGATGGTGACCCCAATGCCGGAGTTTCGATTCGCCAAAAATTCCCATCCCAGAAACTGCGCGCATAAACGAGGCGAACAGACTTTCCGTTTTCATTGCGTGCGATGGCGGGTGCCATACCATCTTCTCCAACGTAGGGAATTCGTGTTGGCGCTTTCTTTCCGCCTACTGCCATTCTCCAAAGATTGTGCTTGGCAGAGAAGATGATCTCTTTACCATCGGGCATCCATGCGGGAAAGTCTGAGCGCAGTTCAACGGCAGTGAGACGCTCTGGTTCGTTTGCTGCAGTCAGTCCCGGTCTTAACCGAAGGAGATGAAGCTCGCCTGCACCCCACGTTGTACGGCGTAGAAAAACTAAGGAACCACCATCGGGAGAAATTGCGGGACTCGTGTCGGCAAGTACCGGAGGTTTCGGATTCGTTAGCCGCCTTTTCTCTCCCGTTTCCACCGACACCACAAACAGGGCATTCGGCTGTCCCTCCCCGGCAGAATCGGTGACGATCAGTGATTGGCTGTCTGCAGACCATGCAAGATATGTAACATAAGGAAAAAGAAGTCCTGCGATGCGATGTCCGCCAGTTTACGTTCGGCTCCGCCAAGAGGCGGGATGATTCGTAACTCGCGTTTCCGCAATCCTGTTGGAGCAGGTGACTGACTTCGCAAAAACGCAATCCATCGACCATCAGGAGACCAGGCGGGATTGTAATCATCCAGCGGATCGGTTGTCAGCCGCAAGGGTGAGCCTTGACCGATCATTTGCACATAGATGTCCTGATTGTTTTTAATCGAACCGTTCCATGCAAACACAACATGATTTCCGTCCGGAGAAAAGGAAGGTGACTGTTCAACTCCGGGAAGTGTAGTCAGTGCTACGGCGCGCAGTGGCTCGGCAGGCGTTTCCATTTTCGACCGTTGCCAGACAAACACTCCTGCGATTGCCGCCAGCAATGCTGCCGCAATGAACCAACGCTGCCGCAAAGAAACGAATGTCTCAATTCGCGGATGAGATTCCGCGCGCAAATCTTCCAGGGCGGCTTTCAGATCGGCCATTGTCTGATAACGGCGCCCCGGATCTTTGCGCAAGCATCTCAAAATGATACTGGCGAGTTGAGACGGAACTCTTGATGGTAATGGCTTCGGTTCCTGATTGAGTACGGCTGCAAGGATCTCAATCATCGAATTGCCCTGGAACGCTCGTTGCCCGCTGACCATCTCATACAGCACTGCACCAAATGTGAAGATATCGCTACGCGCGTCCACCTGATTGCCGGACGCTTGTTCCGGCGACATGTAATGCGTTGTGCCCAACACGACACCGGATCTGGTATGCGCTACTGCGGATAACGTGGGATCCTTGCTGTCATCGGATTCAGGCGTTTCAGGCTCGATTAGTTTCGCGAGACCAAAATCAAGAACTTTGACGTAACCATCACGCCGCAACATGATATTTTCCGGCTTGATGTCACGATGCACGATTCCCGCTACGTGCGCCGCCGATAGAGCCGAAGCTATCTGAATGGCAATATCAAGCGCAGCGCGTATGTCGATACTGCCGGATCGCTTGAGTAATGCGCGCAAGGTCTCACCATCAATGAATTCAGTCGCGATAAAGTGACGACTTTGCTCTTCTCCAACTTCATGAATGGTAAGGATATTCGGATGATTCAAAGCGGATGCTGCTTTCGCTTCCTTTTCGAAACGTTGCAGCCGTTCCTCGTCTTGCGTGTGTTGCTGCGGTAGCAGCTTCAATGCGATCTGGCGACCGAGCACCGTGTCTTCCGCTAAGAAAACCTCGCCCATTCCCCCTGAGCCAAGTTTTTTGATGATGCGGTAATGAGAGAGTCGTTCCACCATCCTGCAGGCCCGCTATCGGCGCAAGGAGAGAATTTCGTACAGGACGGACTGAATTGCAAAGGAGAATTCGAAGTCCTGGACTTCGGGGCGGGCGAAGCGATACTCCTGTTCATGAAAGAGCGGAAGCAACAGCGCCTGCTTCTGGATTAGCCTTTCGGCTTGCTGATAAATGTCATGGCGGAGCTGGGGATGCGTTTCCTGCCGTCCTCTTTCGATCAGCCGATCCATTTCCCGCATGCCGCAGAATTCTCCCACCAATCCACCTTCGCTATGCATGATCCCGCTGAAAAACGTGTCCGCATCCGGATAATCGCCCACCCACCGTATCAATGCGAAATCGAATTTGGGTGAAGTCAGAGGTAATACCTGCTCGGTTTTTGCAGGATCGATCCGGACATGGAATCCGTTTTCCTGAAGTGCGTGAAAGACGTTTTTCGAAAATGAAGAAGGCCCCAGACATCATAATTATAAGCATTTGCTTTTTTGAACAGTTCATGGGACACGTGAAAATCGCCACATATCCGACCGATCAACTTCAAGTGTATCGCGAATTCTTGCCGTACGGCAAGAATTTGCGATACAGAGAGCACAAGCTGGGGTTGGGAGGCATCAGAGAACAGAACGGGGTGAGTTTCGGCGGAAAATCGATGGGATCTGCCACGCACACATATGGTCAATGCAATATTGAGCGGAGGGAGTAGGATTCGAACCCACGGGGAGCTTGCACCCCCAGCGGTTTTCAAGACCGCCGCCTTAAACCACTCGGCCATCCCTCCGAAATATTTACCGCAGAGAACCCGGATAGCGCAAAGATTTGAATCCATAATTTAGTCTTTTCTCATCTTTGTGTAAAGTGCAGCCGGAAATTCTGTATACGAATGTTCGATTAGCGCGCTGCAGCAACCGGGAGACGCGCTAAGTTCACGTTAGGGATCCGGTGTATCTTTGTCTCGCCAGCCAGCCGGCGCCAAATCCAAGGATAGCGGCAATCACAGGCAGAACCACAGAAGTCCAGTTGAAACTCAGTTTCGGATTTTCAATTTCGAATGAAAAGGAAGCTGCATTCGTATTCCATAATGAATCATTGTTACAGACGAGTACCTTGAACCGGTACTTTCCGGGAGACAGATTGGTGTAAAGTGCGGATCGTTGAGTACCGACGTTCAACCAGAATTGATCGTAGCCCTGAAGAACGTAACGAAATCGAACCTGCGGCAGATAGCTGGAAGCAGCATAGTGGAATTCAATACGGGAGGTGCGGGCCGGAAATTTCAAATCCGGCTTTTCAATGTCGACTAATGGAACGCGGTCCACAAATACCTTCTCCATTGTCACTGTCGGGAGTATCGAATTTCTAAAATAATGGATGGGATCTATTACGGCAGTTCCCTGTGCTGTGGCGAACCAGAACTTTCCGTCTGACGATCTCAACGAAGCCGGGTTTCCTATTGCACAATCGGTGCTCTTGAGACCATGCGCAACTCCGAATGCCAATGACGAAAACCTTTCATCTTTAAGCTCTGCACGAAAAACGCCGCGCGGACCGCTCATCCACAGGGCGCCATTGTCGTCCTGGAGAATCGAATAAACACGATCATGATGAAGGCCGTTTGCTCTGGTGTATGTATACAGTCTTCCTTGCCGGATCGAATGCACCGCGCGATCTGTTGCTATCCAGAGATTCCCTGCCCGGTCATGCTGAATGCAGAAAACAGGATCCGTAATCGAAGATTCCTGCAATGATCCGTTTTTCATCTCCTTCAAACCCGTCGCGGTTCCAACCCACAGGGTGCCTTCGTGAAAATGCAGATCTGTTACCGGATCACCTTCCGGCGGAGTCAGTTTTCCGCCTTCGAGTTTCCGTAACCCGTCGTCTGCGCCAACCCATACGGTTCCGATCGAATCCACCAGAATAGCCCGGGCTTGAACGCCGGCCACTACCAGAACGAAGTCGCTCCCATTCCAACGCATGATCCCTGTAGATGTCGAAATCCAGATCGCTCCGCATTCATCACCGGCAATGGCCTTTACCGGACCCGCGACCGGGAATCTTGTGAACTCTCTGTCCTGCCATCTGCTGACGCCTCGATCAGTGCCGACCCACATAGAACCGCTGTTGTCTTGAAACACGCACCAGGAACGCTGATCGAGCAGACCCTCCCGCCTGGCAAACATGATAAAAGCGGTTGGTTTAAATCTGTGCAATCCGTCGCCTTCGGTGGTTATCCATAGGCTTCCTTCGCGATCCTCCAGGAGCGAACTCACAGGCGAACGAATCTCCCGATAAAATGAGAGATCTGAAAGACGTTGCAGTCCCTCGTTTGTTCCAATCCAGATGTTCTGGTCCCTGTCTTCCAGAATGGAATTGATCATTTCGCTTTGCATCAGGAGTGACATTTCACCGTTATGCATTCTGAACAAGCCTTCACCCTTGACGCCCAGCAAAATTTCGCCTTTGCGGTTTCGATATACTGCCGTTACGGAATTCCCGGGGTAATTCACCCATTTCCCGCTTTCGGCAACACTGAGTCCATTTTCTGTTCCGATCAACATTCCTGAAGCATCCGCAAACAACGAATGCACCTTGTCCAATGGATGCGATACAAATTCTCCTTTCTTAAAGGAGGTTAACCCGGCGGATGTGCCGATCCATATCGTTCCTTCGCGATCCTGAGCAAGCGCAACGATAAAATCATCAGAAAGTCCGTCAGCCATTGTAAAGACCTGAAACCTGCTCTTATCTTTCCTCAAAAGCCCGGCTCCTTCCGTGCCGATCCACACACTGCCGTCGCGATCCTCAAGAAGCACAGTGATCGAGCTCACCGACAATTCCGGTACACTTTCCGATTCGATCAATGTGAATCCTAAGCCATCAAACTTTACGAGTCCTGCAGAAGTTGCCAGCCAGATATACCCGTCTTTCGTTTGAATGACGGAGCGAAGAGTGTCTGACGGTAGGCTGTACCCCGTGTCCCATTTATCGCGTACATATTGAGAAATGAGGGCATCCCGTTCCAGAGCGTGAACAAAGAATGGTACGGCAATCAGAAACAGCAGCATGAGTCCGTGAAAACACGGGGCTCTCAGTCTTTTTTCCATTGAAGACTTCAGTATACCAGTGGTGGCTACAGGCGCACCGGCGGCTCATTCAGCCGCATACGTTTGCAGCAAATGAAGCCGCTGTCATAAACTCAAACAGTGTAAAAAAAGGTTGATACAATTTTGAAAAACTTTATTATTGATTCAATCCACTGATGAAAAACAATCGAATAGAAGATCTTCAGATTTTTACAGTTTTTAATAACCTGGCCGAACCCATCATCATTGCACAAATAGATACGACAGTAACTTTCTTGAATTCTCCCGCGGAGCGTCTTACGGGATGGCATCTGAATGAAACCGCAGAAATGAAATTGACCGAGGTTTTTCGTATAGAGGAAAAAGAAACTGTGAACGTCAGTTCTTTGCACGGTTCGATGCGGGAACAGAGAATCCTGATTCATCGAAAAGGCGCCAGAATTCCGATCGAATACAGCGTTTCCCTGATTCATAGTCCTGCCGGCGAAATAGTCGGTTATCTGGTTCTTTTCCGCGATATCACCCCGCAGGTCGAGCTGGAAAACGCTCTAAACACTTCTCGCAAACGCTATAAGCATCTGGTTCATTCCATCGATGGAATTGTGTGGGAGGCGCGGGCCTCGGATCACAAATTTATCTTTGTGAGTCCCCAGGCTGAAAGGCTTTTGGGATATCCGCTTGAACACTGGACAGATGGAAATGGGTTTCAGCACGAATTGATATTGGCCGAAGACCGGGAGCGGACTCTACTGCAATGCAAGCAATCCCTGGCCGAAAGGGAAAGTTATCTCGTAGAGTTTCGCGCACGAACAAAAGATGGCCGGGTTGTCTGGATTCAAGATTCGGCCAGTATTTCGAAAGATGACTCAGAGCCAAAACTTCGCGGAATCATGCTGGACATCACCCGTCAGAAAAAGAATGAAGAAGAATTGCTTAAGGCCCACGGGGAATTGGAACGGCGGGTACAGGATCGAGAGGTTGCGCTTGGGGCGTTGGAAGAACAATTCCGTCAATCTCAGAAAATGGAAGCGGTCGGCCAACTGGCCGGTGGCGTGGCGCACGATTTTAACAATATTTTGATGGGGATTTCCGCATATTGCGAACTGATGTCCCTCAGCTTGACCGTAACCGATCCGTTTTCACAGTACGTTGCTGAGATTCAACGGGCCGTAGAGCAAGGCGCAGCGCTGACCAGGCAATTACTGGCCTTTGGCAGAAAGCAGGTTTTGCAGCCCAGGATCATTTCGCTGAATGAAATTTTATCGAATATGCACGGCATGCTCAGGCGAGTCCTTCGGGAGAATATAGAACTGGTCACTGAATTGAACCCGGAAACCGGAATGATTAAAGCGGACCCACGCCAAATCGAGCAGGTCATCGTAAATCTTGTTTTGAACGCGCGTGATGCTACGCCTGCCGGTGGTACGATCAGCATCGGAGTTCGACAACTTTCGCTTGAAACCGGATTCGGAGAATTGTCCCCGGGACAGTATGTGCTCCTGTCGGTAAGCGATACGGGATATGGAATGGATGGGGCAACACAATCCAGGATTTTTGAACCATTTTTTACGACCAAAGAACAGGGTAAAGGCACTGGCCTTGGACTTTCGACGGTCTACGGAATTGTGAAGCAAAGCGGAGGACATATTTCGGTTTACAGTGAGGTGGGTCAGGGAACTACGTTCAAAATCTATCTACCCTGCGTGAGCGAAACCTCTGTGGAACCGGAGCCGGTCTCACAACGCGTACCCTCAGCACCCGGCGCGGAGACAGTTCTGGTTGTTGACGATAATGAATCCGTCCGAATTCCACTGGCAGCAGTTCTCGAAACGGTCGGGTACACAGTATTAAAAGCGTGCCATGGCGAAGACGCGCTTCTAATTGCCCGGGGATTTGCTGGAAAGATCCACGTTCTGGTCACTGATGTGGTGATGCCTCAAATGAACGGATTTCAACTGGCCGAACAAATCCGTAAACTGAACCCGGAGATTCGAATCCTGTTGATGTCGGGACATACGGAAGAGACTATCAAGAAACAGGGTGTGTTCGGCCCGGGGATGGCTTTCCTATCCAAACCTGTTTCGATGGAAGATATCAAACAACAAATCCGTCTATTGCTCGAATAGCTCCGCCGCCCCGCTCCATGCTAAAATTTAATCCGATGCGGAAGAGTATGGCGGACATCAAACTGGATCCCGAACTGGTTCAACGCCTGGAACGCGCCCGGGAATACATTGAAGATTGCTATGATGAGGGGATGGATCTGGATCAAGTAGCACAACGGGCGTTCCTTTCTCGGTAGTACTCGTCCTTAACGAGTCCTGGGACTCAGGGCGCCCAGTACCCCTCTCGATATTTCAGTTTGATGCCCTTGCGTTTACATTCAATCTTGATTTTTCTCCAGCCTGATCGCTCTTGAGAAGAGGGCGGGTAAGCCAGCGTATACTGGCCTTTAACGAACGAGCGAAAGTTTTCCAGCGCCATCAGTAATTCATGTTCTTTTGTGAATGAAAAGAATTCACCACCGCTCATCTCGGTGAACATTCGCATGGTATCTTCGCCTGCACGAATCAGGATTCGATTCGTGTTCGAACTCCCGGTCATTGCGCCTCCGGGAACGTTGAGTCTTGCGAACTCCGAATAAAAAGCGATGAAGGTTGCGTCCGATTTACGCATCGCTTCCACAACATCTTCTTCAATTGATTTGCTGGCGGAGTCCATTCCATCTGAGAAAATAACAATGATGTTCCTGCCCGGACGGCCCTGAATCCTTTCCAGCGCAAACAGGATTGCATCGCGCATAGCCGTATTGGCCTCGCGAAAATCCAGTGTCTTGAACTTTTCCCGGACCGATTCCATATCGGAAGTGAACGGTACAATCGCATCAGGTTTGTTATTGAATTCAATCAACTCAATCTGATCGTCTGTTTTGAGCTGGGTCATCACAAGCTCAGCAGCCTGTACTGCAACGCCGATTCTGGTCAACCCTGCAACCTTTTCGTGCATGCTGAAACTGGTATCTACCAGAAACGACATCGCCAGAGGATACCGGCTTTCTTCAACCGCTGAATTGTAAAAATGAGTGATGCTCCTGACTTTACCGTTCTCTTTCAACACAAAATCGCCGGCGGTCAAATCGTGAACAAGTCGGCCTTTAGAATCGGTTGCGATGAGGTCTACCTGAACGAGTTCAACGTCTACACGTTCTTCAATCTGCTGCCCGAAAGCAATATGAATTGAAAAAATCAGGCACGTGGCGAAAAGTTTTACATTGAGACGAAACCGTAACATGAAGTGTAATTGTAAGTTCCGCAATGCCTAATGTGCCAGCCGGACGTAACGAAGTGGTTAAATCCAAGCTGCAGCGCGGGCATCCTGCCGGCATTAAAGGTCGCCGGTCTCTTGGCCGGCTCCGCCTGCTACTGGAGTTTCTACATTTCGTGCGAAGCAGGCAAGATGCCTGCGCTGGAGTTTCTACATCTGCCAATGTTTGCGAGCTTAGATCATAATTGTTACGACATGCAACGTTCGGTGCGCCCCTCTCCCTTCCGCGACGCTTGAGCTTGTTTGTCGGGCAGGAGTGACGCTGCGGAAGGGAGAGGGGCTCTTACCAACTATATCAATTCATCCAACGATTTCAATTCTACCCTGGTTTTTCAGCTCACCCTCATCCACTTTGGAGCCAAACTTGTGTTCATGCCGCTCAGCCAACATCGCCGAGACTCATTCGGCAAATGTAGAAACTCCAGCGCAGGCAAGATGCCAGCAAGTGCCTGCGGGCCATAATGCGGACAGGATGTCCGCGCTCCCTGTGGAACGCAGGCGCTCCCCGTGATGGTGCTATATCAAGCCTTGATCCATCATGGCATCCGCCACCTTCAGGAATCCGCCGATGTTTGCGCCGTTGACATAATTGCCTGGAGTTCCAAATCGATCTGCCATATCGACACAGGTTTTGTGAATATTCTTCATAATATTGTAAAGCCGCATCTCCGTTTCTTCACTGCTCCATTGCAACCGCATACTGTTTTGCGTCATTTCCAGACCGGAAGTAGCTACACCACCTGCGTTTGCAGCTTTCCCGGGTCCGTAAAGAATTCGCGCATCCAGAAACACGTTTACGCCCTCCAATGTTGTCGGCATGTTGGCGCCTTCGGACACGACGTAAACTCCGTTTCGTACCAGGTTCTCAGCATCTTTCCTGTTGATCTCGTTTTGCGTTGCGCTGGGAAACGCACAATCGGCTGTGTGATTCCATAACG
>Ga0247727_10009646_pt1 | contig 17387 bp, 4 predicted proteins | sample WisWelCaveWW1625_FD_202498 | JGI IMG/M metagenome (GOLD analysis project Ga0247727, IMG submission 202498) | Biofilm microbial communities from Wishing Well Cave, Virginia, United States - WW16-25 | ecosystem: Environmental > Aquatic > Deep subsurface > Groundwater > Cave microbial mat | place...
TAGCGGATTTCTTCTGAGCCAAAGCAGGGACGCTCCCACCCACCAGAACGATGGTTGTAAACGATATGAACATATTCCTGGCTGTCATCACCGCGTCAAAAGCAGACCGTTTCTTGATCAAAGAAGCGTTGTCTGCGGATTCAGCCGTATTTTTCAAACCATTTAATTTCACTCTAACAGATGAAGCCATGGCCAGATCGGTTACAAACCCCTGTTTCGGTAAAGCGGCCTTTTCCAGAACTTTGCTGGATTTCAGTTGCGCGCCGCCTGAAAAATACCTCCTTGGAATAACTTCTTGTGTTACCGGGTCATACTCTTCCTTGATAAAGTCATATACACCGACTTTAAAAGCCTCCAGGTATTGTTTGTAGAGCTTTTCTTTGGTCTGTTTGTCCTCAATGTCGATGCCTTTTGTTTTGTTTTGGTCAACATACACTTGGCCTAGGAGACTTTCTTTCAAATTTTTCTTGTACCAGGCGGCGAGTATGACGGAATTATAAATCTGCCGCAGATTGCCAAAAGTTTTACCTTCGTTCACTTCGCGTTCAATTTCGGGGATGAGGATTTCACGGATAATTTCGGACGCGATTCCCGATTGTAAGGGCGGACCGCCCCTACCATTCACATTCAACGCCACATAATCCTCCTCCAACATCACCTTCAAATGGCTGTCGGTCACAAACACATTGGTCCCATTTTCATACACAACCGCCCGCTGAGGCACGATCCAGATCTTGTTGAACGTGTTTAAAGGGATATCGGATGTCCCAAACCGTTCGCCGGCTTTCTTTCTCACCCCTTCCCAAAAGGCCCTACCGGTTTCATTTTCCGGAAACATCAAAGAGGCTGAAAGCTGTTTCAACAGATAATCCTGCGCCAAGAGATCCTTACCCATATCTGTCTTGGCCAAAAATTCAGGAATTATCCGGTCCTTTTCGTAAGGAGAAAGGTTCACCCACATCTCATCTTCCGGTGTGGTCAGCGCCGCCATGAAATATTTGATCAGCTTCTCCGATTCCTCCCGCAGCTCCTCCCCTTCTTTACGTTCCTCACCAGGAGCCACGATAAAATCAAAGATCAATGGGTCATCAGGATGGATAGTCAACCCCATTACAAGAGCCGGTTGAAAAGCCTCAGTGGAACCAATCATGCGGCCAGACAAAGGAAGGTTTAATGCGTTTCGGATGGGAAACTCGGCATAACTTATCCCTGAAGGGATCATGACTTGAAAGGCAAAAAATAACGTGATCACAGCTGATAGCAGCCGGTGGAATAATTTTATGATTTTATTTGAATTGAATCTCATCATATAATTGTAAGCGCGTATCACCAATACGCTTCTATATTGCTTCTCCTCAAAATTAGGAATTAAAGAAAGCATTATATTATTTTGATTTCGCAAACTTGTTGCGTTTGCGTATATATCATATCTCTTTGAAGGTAATAGTAAACGTGGAGCGTTCCAATCCTCAAACTTTTATAAGCCGGAATCGCTATTCTCTTATTTTATCCACCAACTCCTGCTTTGAAAAACTGGAATGGTGACTAAGTGTATCAAGAATGGAATTGAGAGTACCTTTGGCAATTTCCTTATAAGCAGGAATGGTTATGGAATGATGACCTGAAGAAAGTCTTTTTTTTAAGACGGATGTGACTGCTTCGTTGATGATCAACTTCATATCCTAACTTTTTTAAAACCTTTAAAAGATGTTTATAAAAAACCGCTGGTAGCCTAGGCATGGGACAAAGAAATGTCTGATTCCATCATAATTAAAAACTATTAAGAATACCTCCGTGATTCTGGTTCACGGGCCTTAAATTGTTTTCTTACTTCCATCGGTCCAATACGAGTGTCGTAACTCAAATCGCTATCCCCAGATCCTTCATCCACCAGCCCCAAAACTATCGGCAAATCAACCGGGATGATGTTGATAATGACCGGTAAAAAGCCTTCAATGTTCATCTCCATAATCGGTTGCTGGTTTAAAGGCAGCGGAATCCCAAAACCATCACGCTTGATCTGAAGGTCCAAAAGCGCGGGATTAAGATCGATACCACCGTATTCCGCCAGTTTGGCTTGATCGATTTGTCTTTGCTCAGGCTCACTTGTCATGGCCAAATCCGGATTTAAATTCAAAAGATTCTGTAGAGTCTGAACTTCATTCGAACCATAATCAACAGCTCTTGCGAGGTTTGGTTTAAAAAACGCCTCTAAATTCCTTATTAAATCCGGAGCATATTCTTCAGGATGACCTTGATTTATCCTGATTCCCAAACGGTTTTGGATTAATCGCAATTTATTAGCAGGGGTACTATCAAGCCTCAAACCCTTATTAATCGGCCCTCTTGTTTTCATATTTAATCTTTGTAAAATCGCGTCAGCAATGTCCATAGGAGCGTCTTCATAAACATCAACAGACCTGTCAAATCTTCGGGCCATCATAGCTGAATCAACATCCAGCTTCGACTTTTGAACGATGGCTTCCCGATCAACAGCAGAAATATTTCCATCAAGATCAATTTTAAACGCCTTAACAGGGCCTTTATCAGCGCTCACATGATTATTGTAAAAATAAAGTCCATCTTCCGACACCAATACATTAGAAGCAAGCATCGTAAATATATTTGGTGCTCCATTATAAGCATCTGTACGTTCACCGGCACCAGAGTCATAACTTACTAAGTTCTGTCTAAGTTCTTCTTGATTGGCATTGATTTGAAGGAAATATATTCTCCGATCATGATCTTCTTGCGCAACTTCTTTGGTTAATGTGACATTTACCCCATGAATGTCCATTTCCCCTTTTTCAGCGGCCTTTTCCAAAAGAGGTACAATATGTTCAGAGACCAATCGATAGGTGATTATATTCTTTAATACCTGGAAAACTGTAACATTGTAGTCATCCCTACCTCTTCCATTAATATTTATCTTGAGCCAACCCTGATTATGAATCGCCAAATACGCCTTTATCAATCCTTCTCTTCCCAGAGAATTCATTTTGTTATGTATTTCCTTAAAGGAAAGGCCCTCCAACTGCGTGTCATCAACCATCGCTAAATCAGAATCCCGGGTCAGATTTCCATCATTATCAATTATGTATTTCGCGTTCTCATCGAACACGGCCCGGTTAATCCCCAGAGGCAACATGGCCATATCAGACAACAATAAAAGATTGTCTCCTTTAAGTAAATAAATGGTGAGGGCATCCTCCTCCTCTTCCTTAACGAAAGAGAGTGTGATCCAATTTTTACCATGTTGCGCGGGAGAATAATCAAAAACCCTTAACTCCTCATCATCGAATGCATGAACAGCTTTTTTATCACTGTCATATAAAGTTATTTTACCTTTTTCCAGCTTTAGTGAAAATTCAAGAGGCTTAAGCTTAACATCGCCTTTATTATTTACAATCCTAAATTGTCCCTCTTTTTGTTCTTTATTAAAATTAAGATAAACTGAATTATCAAACTGATTTAATATTTTCCTCTTGGAAAGCTGTCCCGTTTTGGCATTAACCGGAATATTTCTTTGATTTAAAGCCAACCTGACTCCCTGCCCTAATATCATCAACCTTAACGTCTGTGCCAGATAAACCATTCTTAAAAACAAGCTTTCTCTAATAATACTTCCCGGCAACTCTGCTGACGCGTTAGCCATCGCCTGGTCAGTCTCCTCTGGCAACATGGCTTTATCTTTCTTAACCTCTATGACAACATCGGAAATATTAGGAAAAAATCGTCCGGCGTCTACGATGGCTCTTTGAAGAAAACTTTCAACTGCCTTTTTTAAAGTCAATTGCGTTATTCCAATGGCCTTATTGGTCGTGATGACTATAACTTGTTCATCTCTGATATCCACCCTAAACGCGTAAATTCTATTTGTCCGTAAAAGAGCCATAACCTCCATAATCGGCTTGATGTTAAGGAGTTCAGGCGAAGAAAAAAATGTCCCCATCTCCCGGCTCTCGGCGTCCTGACCCGTTAAAGAAACCATGGCCGCTCTTTCGTCCAGGGAATAAGTCATTTGCAGATCCCCCTTTTCTGTGGCTTGAAAACTCATATACACTTTCTCAAGGTCGTCAGGATTATCCGTAAATATAGCCGCGGCCCTGGAAGCCCCTGCTTTTGGCAAACCAAAATAAGACACCCCGCTTGGACGTCCTGGCTTGAAATACAGTATTTGGCTAAGTGGTCCCGGATTTTTCTCACCGGATGCCTGTGTGTACGCGGTAACGACAATATGCTGAGCGTCTCTTCTAAATTCAATGGAACTTTTTCTAGCGGTCTGCCCCACTCCTCGCGGGAGTCCATCAAATTGAAGTTTTGAATTACTAATATGTTCCCAATTTATAAATAAGCTCTGTCCATTGGATATCGTCACCTTGTTTCCTGTAAATACCTCCCCCATCGCCCAATCCACATTTGAAATTCCTTCCGGAAACATAAAGGAGGCCGCGGGATTTTTTGTGGTCAACGGATACGCGCTGGTTAAGTTCAGCATGGCTCGATCGCGGTGATAATATCTCCATGCCAATGAGCCGCCAATGAACGCTCCACCCATAACAGCCCCAAAGAAACCCAGTAACGTTAGTGGAGACCCATCTCGTATTTCAACTAGATCATCGGGATCAAGAAAACCAGCCAACCGTTCTGCCAACAACACATCATCCACAACCAGATAAGTCCCTTCAAGATGTTTAGCCTGCTCCATCTCCAGAGCTTCTTGGGAACCAACCCACACAACCGTGTATCCCCGCTCCCTCAATCTTTGGATAACGCCATTCTCCCCCAAAACTCCCTCCTCCGGCGCAAGCGCGGCGATGATCAAGGGCTTACGGGCAAAATTCGAGGCTACCGGCGCGGAAAGTTGCGCGAGATCCAAACTTCCGCTTCGAGTATCGAATGCTTCCAGTCGATTAACCGGAAGCATCCCCGAATCGGCCTGCGGCAGCATGGCATGATCCCTAACCACGGTGCCAGTCTGCCCCTCAACCATATATTGATTATCGTTACCATAAAAATATAGCCCTCCTGCTGTGTGGATGACCCTCAGGCTGTTGATTGAAGCCAACACCGGTTCACTGACCATGCTACCTCTAAAGATAACACTTCCAGTTTGATCAGCTGATTCTCGATACCTATAAGTTGTAAGGTCGCCTTCTTCCCCTATAATATGGCTGTCTTTTTGCCGGGCAAGGTTGAGTATCCTGGCAATTTCTCTTAAACTGTTATAGTCAAATTTTGGGTTAACCGTCCTTCGTTGACCATTCGGAAGAAACATCATTTGCAGCACACTTTCCTGCGCCTCATTGAAGGCCAAAATAATCAATGAACCTTTCTCAAGAAAAGTTCCATCGGGTAATTGAACATCCCGCTGCAAATGTTCGACAAATTGAGTGTTAGGAATTGTCTCGGTTAGGCCATTGAATGTCACGGTGGCAGTCCCTTCGCCATTTTGGATATCCGATAGCCGCACGCTTATATTTTGATTATCCATGGCATGAAAAAGCAAACCACCCGGTCTTGTCGGTTCGAGCCCAACTAAAGTGATTCCCTCTTTTGACAAAACAGCCCGCCCGTCTCTGAGCTGCGGAAGCATGGCGCGATCGCCCGGTTTATATAAATAGACGGAGCTGACCTGTTTCTGGGCATGCATCTTCTTTAGCTCCGCCAAAGTAACGACAAGCGGAGGATCAAATGGACTGAATTCCTTTTTATCATGAATTAAAACCGTTAACTGATCCTCTCCCTCAAGAAGCTGTAAGATAGTTCCAATTTTTTCTTCTTTAAAACTTAGTATTTCCCCGGATTGAACCTTTCGATTAACCCAACTGTGCTCATTTAACTCTCCCATGATTCCAAAAATGCCTAAACTCAATGCTGTTTGCTCCATAGCATCCAGTGCCAGGGCAATACTGAGAACCCCCTTTGCTTCATTAACGCGATTAGGTAATACGTCCCCAAAATAATCTTTTAAAAGAATAGAGGGGACTTCCCCTTTTAATACACCGACCAGTTGAATTAAATCGTTCTCTGCTATTTGTCGTACGGACATTAATTTTCTGAATACAAACGCCAACTTTTTCAACTTTCCACTGGACGCACCAAAGCTGGTTTCTTCAGCTATTACCAATGCCGTGTTTAATTTTTCTGACGGCGTACGAACAGGCTTTTGTTGGGGGGTCCTGTTCCAAACCTCATTAGGAATATACATATAAAAGAATCCCAGCCTGTCCTTTGAGACCAGCTTAATCAAATTGGCCACACTAACGACTTCCGGAAGAAAAGGCGAGTTACTCTTTGAAACAAGAATATCCACCTGATTCGCGTCAATTCCGGCTTCCTCTATCATGGTCATCAAAGTATAAGCGTCCTCTTGTTTGAAAGAAATAATATGACCAGTAGAAACATCGCGCGTAAGCCAGCTATCAGAGACAAACTGCGCCAATCGATCCCCTGATCTTTGTCGCAACACCGGGACGGTCTTTGTCATTGACTCTATTCCCTCAACAATATTGACAAATTCAATGACGGCGCGGATCACTTGTTGCGCGCTTCTTCCTTGTCCAAATTCTTCTTCCAGAGCTTTTTTCAAATTTCCATTATCAAATGTTTCTATTTGTTTCTCTAAAACTTCTTTAATGCGCATTGCCGACTGCTCATTTTCCGGAAGAAAGCGTTGAATAATCCCAATGGCTGCTTTCACCTTCATCTCTTGTTCGGCTTTACCCCATATATGCACTTGCAAAAATTTCGCCACTGCCAACGCCGTTTCTGTGGAGGCTGATGTCATGGCTTTATCTTTCTTGTCCTTTTTTTCCGCTTTTTGTAACCGTAGGGCCAATATTCCGGCTAACACCCTGTCATCTTTAGAAAACCGCCATGACCCGTAGAGCGAAGGAACAGACATGAGCAAATAAGTAAATATTTGCTGAGGCGTCAACGGGCTTTCTAATAATTTTAGATCAAACCAAGACAACAAATAAGTCTGTAGGAAGCTTGGGAAAGCTGTTCCCACTAATAATACCCCTGCTAAAGATAATGCCCCTGATACGGAACTTCTCTGATTTTTTTCGCGATACAAACTAATCATTGATTTTCCATCTATAGGTTGATCCTTGTAAAAACCATAGTTATTCAGCGTCTTCCACATTTCATCGGCAACACGCAGTTCTCCCTGATCGAGTAATGAACTGATTAATTCCAATGACATTTCAGCCCCCATCGCATGATCGCTTGCTACTTTTCTTGCTTCTTCTAAGGCCGCTCTCCATGCCCTGGCGTCACCTCCCGGCTCAGCAATTTCACTACCAACAAAATTCAGTCCGACATCTTCCAAAAGCATTTGCTTGAAATTACCCGTGTTGATGCCTCCGGCTCCTCCCAAAAACATGTCAGGGTACTCAGCTCGCACCCAAGTGATGACTTGTCTATTGAATGCTAATTGTTCATCTGCGGTTCTTTCCCCCGCTTGTTTAAAAAACGGCTTAAGTGCGATGCCGCGAACTAAATCCCCATCAGCCTGATCGATTAGTGCTTGTATCTCTGTAAGAGTTCTATCTGTCGTATCCATTTCCACAATAATCTGAACACTTCTGATCAACCTTTCAGCTTCTTTTCTTATGGCATCGGTAATATTTTTTAATGGTTGGCCGATAGCGGACACCAATAGAACATCCGCGCCAGCCTGCACGGCCTGAACGGCCTGCTCCGGAGTCGTAATACCGCTTAAAGCCAGGAAGCTTTTTATGTTTTTGACTTTTACCGCTTGCGCGACCTTTATATTGTCCTCTGAGTAAACGAGTTGGATAACGACCCTGCCATCAGATTGTCCATCGACAGTTTCTACAAAAATTTGTGTATAGTAACTGTCGACTTCCATGCGGATACCCGCTAAAACTTGTGGCCTGCTGAAATCGACAAATTTCTCGATCTGCCGGATAAACGGGGCCAGCTTTGCGTCTTTGTCTTTCGCGGCCCATTTCCTTTCTTTCATTCTCTTAAGGGCCTGGCGGGCGGGCTCCCACCTAAAGCGTTCATTTGATTTTTGTAAACTGGGAATCAGTTGAAGCCATAAATCATCCATAAATTCCCCAACAGATTTAGCACCACGAATAAAAACTAAGTCCGGCAAATACAGGTTATTTGTCGTACTGAATTTCCTTTTGTCCATCGCCTGGAGCCATTGAAAGGCCTTTTGCCATTGGGAGGTGTCATTCAATAGGCCATCCGCGGTCATGAACCATTCTTTATCGAGGGTGTCTCTTCTATGGGCATCAAATCCTGTTTTAATAAACGTTTTAGTCTCTTTTTCTTCTTGTAAAAATCTATCTAACGTTGTTAACGCTTCTGTATACACGTCCCATTGTCCGGCTAGCCTTGTCTCTTTGAGTAGATCGAGCCACATATCGGCCAGTTGAAAATCCATAAGGACTCTGCTCCATTCTTGGCCGGGATAACTCATCGATCTCAAAACGAAGAACGCTTCCCGATATTGTTTGTTATCTTTAAGATCATTGAATAATTCCTTCATTTTTTCCTTACCATAACGATCGCCTCCACTTGCCTTTTCATAACTCAAAGTATTCATATAGGAAACCAAATCTACTAAAAGTTTCCAATCTCCCTGGGTAAAAAATGCTTTGTACGCTTTTCCTAAAGTTTCATCGGGATAGACCGGATAGTCTTGGCTGACCTCGGGGCCGCCCTTCTCCCACATATCCTTAAGCACGTCAAAGGCCAGCGATAATTTCCCTTCCTTAAGTGCCGCGTTGAGGACTACTCTAAAATAACCACGAACAGCGCTTTCCCCCCCGCTATATTCTCGATCGGTTCGAAATTGCCACATGGTTTTGGCCAGGTCGAATGCCTGAGAAAGAGTTTCCGGGGATTTTAATGCGGCATTGAATTTATCCTTGGTCGTCATTACCGAATCGTCAGCATCGGTCAAGGCCGTAGTCATAGCAAAATCCCTTCTCAGCGATTCCAGCATCATCGCAATATCTACAAACGTAAGAGGCCTTGAAAGCTGCATTGCAAAGAATGCAGCTTTCTCGAGAAATCTTTGTTGTTGAAGCAACTCCCTCTCTCTTTGCCTTCGATGCCATTGTTTCAAATTTTCTTCACCCGCAATATGTAGAACGTCACCGAGTCTAACCTTGCGGTATAATCCATCAGGGTCGCCCACAGTTGCATTGGCCGCAGCGATGGTTCTTGGGTCTGGAAATCCGTAGTTTTCTTCAGCAATCTGCCAGGCTGTACTATTGGCCTCTTTAGGACCTATAATAATCATCGCCGCATCTTTTGCCATCATCGCTTCGTCCAGATGTTCCAGAATATACCTGCTATCCGCGGTATCTTGCGCGGCTAACCTGTTCCTGTCCACAAGGCCAAGAATTTCTAATATCTTGCTTCGATGGATGACATAACGAGCTAATATACTCTTCAAACGAAAAAGGAGAACGGCGTCCCCTTGAGTAATCTGATTGGCAATCAACCGAGAGTCGAGCTCCTGGATAGCGGCATAGGCATTTGTAAACCCTTTGGATGCCAGCAGAAAAAGATCCTCCAGCGCTTCCTGGGCCGCAATCCCTTCCTGCCCCGTATTTCCAATATTCAAATTAATTAAAGATGCTAATTGTGTCGATGGAATTTTCAAAAAGGCATTGCTATATATATCCGTTGCCTTATCTGGAGCCATGTTGTCCATAATCTCTAAAACATATTCCAACGAAACATCTCCTGTCTCAGCTCGAATTCCCATATACGTTGAATGGATAAAATTAAACGCTGTATCCTGATAAAGAGCTAATGCCCCAAAAACGACAGTACTTAAAATTATTATAAATTTAACCTGCCTATTGGTCATGGCAAAATCCGCATCTCTTATTCCTTCAGGTAAAGCTCTCATTCTAATAACATAATCATTACGCTCGCTAAACCGATCCATATGTGGAACACGCTTAACAAACTGTCCGGACTGAACATCACGCTCCGCTTCTCCTAAAGCTTGCCATGCTAAATTTTTTAAGACATTTTGATCAGGAGAGGCCGGATTCAAGTCTCTTTCTTGTGAAACCAACTCCTGAAATTTTGTATACATATTATATTCATTACGATAAGGCTCATTTCTTGACAACTCCACAAATTCATTGCCCGAACCTTGGAAGAATTCCCGCGATATACGCGATGCCTCATCCGCCATCATCGCCCAATCTCCTTGCGATATCTTAGTCAAGATTTTAATAATAGATTTACTACTCTTATCACCTTTTTTGCGTAATTCATCCACATTCACAAGATGTATAATTCTAAATATTTTTGGACGAAAAACATCATGATCTCTTAATTTGCTCTTCAAATTTAAAAGAAGGTCAACATCTCCTTGAATGATTCTATTTGCCATTAATTGCTCATCAAGTATTTCGATAGCGTCATAGACATTAGAAAATCCGTATGATGACAACGTAAAGAGCTGATCAAGCGCTTCTCGGGCCACTGCGCCTTCCGGCCCTGTCTTGCCGATATTGGTCTCAACCAGGGCTTTTAATTTCCAAGATGGGATTTTTGAAAATTCCTCCTTATACACAGAGGTGGCTTCTTGAGTTCGTCCATATGGAGGAATGAAATTCAAGATATAATCCAAACGGTCGTTTCCCGTCTCGATCTGGTGAATCACATATCTGGCATGGACGTGGTTCGATATCCAGTCAAGATTCAAAGCCAGCGCGCCAAACGCCAAAACACCTAGAATCAGAAACACTTTTCCCCCCGTGCTCATGGCCAAGTCGGCTGGGGTTGATGTCATAGCCCGGTCGGCTGAATCATAAAAATAGATCTTTTTAACCTCTCCTTTCCGATTCAATTTAACTAATTCTTCCAAGGTAACGACTTGAGCGAAGCCAGAAGTATTGTTACCATGAATCAAAACTTTAACTGAATCCATGCCTAACCCTGCGGCCTTTACAGCGGATAAAATCAAATCCATATCTTTAGGTAATAAATATAATAAATATCCAGGAAAAAGCCTCCCCTCAAAAAAACTAGCCTCCCTTAATAGCTCCATTTGTCCTTTTTTCTGTAATGCACCAGCCGTTTCAGCCATGGAACGCACATTTAAAGCAATGGTCACAGCAAACTTTGCGTTCTCAAGAACTTGACCAGTTCTACCCTTAAAATCTCCCACAAAATCCAGAGTCAAATCTTGGGCCAACAATACGGCAGCCAACCGCGATAAATTTTTTTGACCTAAAGGCAATTGATCTAAAATTTTTCCAATTACGTAGGCAACTTCATTGTGATATCGACTCCAATCACCATCCGTTATCTTGCCGGCTATTTTAAGAGCAGTATCCACATTTGGCAGCGATGTTGTGACGGTTGATGATCTAGATGTAACTGTCATCGCCGAATCGAGCGGCAGTTCAGCTTCAGAAAAAATGATGACGGATTTGATTCCTTGTTCAAAGAATTGAACCTCTCGGGACTGACTATCGTCTCTTTGAAAAAATTTTGGGGTAAAGATAAAGGCAGGACGCCCAGTATGGGCATCCAAATGTCCCCAGTGAACACCTTTAGTCGATTGCTGTGTAAAGAAAATCATTGAATTTTGACCTATCAACCCGGGAATGGCCCTAGTGTCATGATTGAGGTGATCATCCAGCAAACTTCTCCCTTCATCACTATCCTCATAAACAAACGGTTTTAGCTGACCAGCAACCACAGCCACTACAAATGCTTTTAACCCCTCACCTAACTGCTCAAAATCGCCCCTTTGACTAATGGCCTTAGCTGCCATTAAAATACTTTCTTTCGAAGCCTGACCACTCGCAGGAAATAGATCAGGAAACATAAATGACAAGGCCATTTCTTCCTGCTTCCTGATTCTATCGAGTCTTTCATCAATCATCTGCCTTGCTCCGACTCTGCCTAACTTCCGTTTTAACAACGAAATATCCCTGCTGCCATAGTCATAGCCTGTCAACCCAACTTGAATCCCGGGCCAAATCTCTAAGGCGGGATAACTGGCAAGTCGCCTCAGAAACAAAGCGAATAACAACCCTTTTCCTGGAGAAACCACGTTAGGGTTTTCGTTGTCCATAATCTCCAATATAAACGCCAATTCTCTTTCCCCTGACTCTTCAATAGCCATTTGAAAGGCCTCACGTTGCTTCTCAAGTGATTTAAGATCAACCGTAACCTGCTCTCCATCGCTGAGAGCGGTGTCGAGCTGTTTTCCAATGTTCAACATTAAAATGTCTGCTGGTTTCATTCCATATTCGATAGCAATGTGGGCCAGAGTGTCGCCTTCTAACACGACTGTATGGGTATCCGTTTTTTCCAACATCCAAAGCATCGCCCCATCGCTGCTAACCTCTACTTCCATCTGCGCTAGATTGATAACTTCATCTAATATTTGAAATGCAACCCTCGCCACTTCTAACGGCTTCTCTAATCCTTGTTCTTTACCAAAAATGGTTCTCTTCTGCAATTCCAAAACACTCACCAATCTTTGTTTTAACGCCTCCGTTTTAATAAACTCACTCACATTAAACCATTCACTTTTGTCATTGAAGTTCGAAACTCTAGCCAGTTCTGCGACTCGAGCATTCAAATCAGTTGTTTCTAAAACCTCCTGTTCGAAACCCTTCCAGAGATGATCATCTTCTCGATCAAGCGCGGCATAAACCATATAACGCAAGGCCTGAAAATTTCCTAATTTCTTCCTAAGATTCTCTTCTTCTTTCGCGCTTTTCTCACTCAATAACGCAATCCTTAACTGAAATATCTCCATTAATATTTTCTTTATTTTAGACAGATTAACCAGATCACTAATTCGCTCTAAGCGCATGGCTTCGATTTTTGCCGCAAACGTCTGTTGGTCTAACATTGCCTTATCTTCCGCACGCCCCTCTGACTCAGCCGACCCACCTCGGCCCAAACCAAACCCTTCTCCCCGACTGACAACGCCCTCCCGCCTAGCCACCGCTAAGAAATCTTCATCATTCGGGGCCTCAACAAAGCTCGTTGTCATGGCAAAATCACGGGTATCCCCTGGAGCTACCACGGCCCGGAACAATAACTGCTGCTGTGATTGCGATAGTGCGGCAAAATCCGTAATGTTTTTAGAATCTCTTCCAACTAATGAGACTAATTCGGCTTTGTCAAAACCGCCCGAAAAATACTTTCGCGGGATAATCTCCTGGCTCGCTGGATCGTATTCTTCCTTAATAAAGTCATACACGCCTTTTTTAAATGCCTCCAAATACTGCTCATAAATTTTCTCTTTAATTTGTTTATCTTCAACGTCAATCCCGACTGTCTTGTTCTTATCGGCATACACTTTTCCTAATATTGTCTCCTGCAGATTCAGCTTGAACCATGTCGCCAGGATCATGGAGTTGTACATCTGGCGAAGATTGGCAAAGGTTTTGCCTTCATTGACTTCCTTCTCGATCTCGGGAATTAGAACTTCGCGGATGATGTCAGATGCGATGCCATTCTCCACAGACGTCCCTCGCCCCTGGATTTGGTCTAGGGGTGCTCGGGATGCAGCATTGCCCGCGCCCTGCGCGGCCAATGCCGCGTAATCTTCCTCCATCATCACCTTAAGATGTCTCTCCACCACATACGCCGTTCCCTGGTATTCATAGACAACCGCCTTCTCCGGCACGATCCATATCTTGTTAAATGTGTTGGTAGGAATATCGGTTGTCCCATACTTCTCAAACGCAATCTTATGGACACGGTTCCAAAACTCTTTGCCAAGATCGTCTTCAGGATAAACCAGCGAAGCCGTTAACTGTTTGAGCATATAATCCTGGGCCAAAAGGTCCCGCCCCATTTCCGTCACCCCAAAGGCATTGGGCACAATCCGGTCTTTTTCATAAGGAGATAGGTTGACCCATTGTTCATCCTCGGGAACCGTTAACGCGGCCATGAAATACTTGATCAACTTGGTGGATTCCAGCCGCAGGGTCTCCCCCTGAAGGTGGTCATCCCCGTTATTGACAATAAAATTGAATTGCAAGGGATTTTCAGGATTGATCTCCAACCCCTTGATCAGCGCGGGACTAAATCCGGAGGTTAAATTCACCATCGCTCCAGGCAACGGCAGGCCCACCCCTGTCATCCAACCAGAAGGCGGGGCAAGTTGAGCGTAACTGGCCCGCGGCGGTACCACCACGCTGACCACAAAGGTCAGCGCCAGAATAGCGCAAAATATTTTGTAACAGAAGCTTTTTGACTTTCTTTCAATATAGTTGATCATTTAATGATCCTCCTTGATGATACGAGGCGCGTGATACGTTGTACGAAAAAGTGTCGAGTTTCAGGTTTCAAGTGTCAAAATCGTGAAACTTGACACAGAAGTATAGAAAATTGCAAATGGCTTCAGTTAATGAATTAGTCTTTCAGATAGGACATTTTGATCGGATAAACTTTTTAGCTCATCCCCGTGGCAGGATATTCAATGTCTTTAATTGTTAGTCAATATATACCATAAAAATTCCTGGCTGGCAATTTTTTTATTTTGTTTATTTTTTTATCTTCTCCTTTTCGCAATCCTGAGGTAAGGCAGTATAGAATTTCACCGAGCATCAGTCCGAAATCCCAAAGACTGCGCTTTAAAGGCCATCTCCATCGCTTCCTCTTTCCTACCGAAAGCCTGATAGATTACCGACAAATTATAATAGGCCCTGGAATTCAGCGGATCCAATTGCAAAATCCGTTTAAAATCCGCCTCTGCCTGGCTGTATTGCTTTAAATCAAAATAGAGATTAGCCCGGTTATTATAGGCATTAATATAAATACCATTCAACTGGATGGCCATCGAATAGGCCTCAATGGCCTTATCTAATTTCTGCTGCTCTCTGTAAAGATTCCCCAAATTAAAATAGGCCCCATATTGATCTGGCCGCATTCCCAACGCCTTTTTAAAATCGGCAAACGCCAAATCATATTTTTTTGTCTGACTGTAAATAACGGCCCGGTTCACATAATTCGACGCGTCATCCGGTTTAAGTCGGATCAGATGATGATAATCATCCAAAGCCTGCTCATAACGCTTATCCTGCGCGTAAGCCACCGCGCGGTTCTCCATGGCAATCATATTTTCAGGGTCCAGTTTAAGCACATAAGACCAAAGACTTACGCTGTCTTTCCAGATCATGCATTGATAAAAACTCTCCTTCCCCAGCCAAAACATAAGAAGCATAACCAGGACAGCGAACGCTCTTCCAAGCCATTTGGCCTTCCGTGAACAATATTGCCACCCATTAACTAACAGCACGCCACAAAGAAGGCAAAATCCCAAACTCGGTAAATACATAAACCGATCCGCCACGGCTGTGCGATTACCAAAATCCCATGCGGTGCGGACCACCAAAAAGAAAATAGAAAATAGATAAAATCCAAAAGCCAATAAAAAGACCCGTTTCTTACGAAAACATACGATCATGCCTAAAAGAATCAACGCCACTAGGCATGCCCAATAATACGCCGGATGAGTGATATGAACAGGTTCTGGTACGTGGTAAAGAGGCGTTAATGAAACCGGCCAAAAAAATTTCAGGATATAGAATGTAAAACTCCATATCCATAGGATGATCGTATCCCCCAGACCGATCGCGATATTGTTGCTGTTATTGACAAACGTCACCAGAGAAACGCCCAAGATATACAAAAAGAACGGGATTTTATCTAAAAACATTTTCCAAACTAACCTCCTGCCAACAAACCACTCACACAAGAGAAGAATAACAGGCAGGCTATAAGCCATGGGCTTTGAAAGAATACTCGCTATTCCAAACAAGACAGAAAGAACATATGGAGCTTTTTTGTTAGTATGGATGTATCGCATATAAGAACACATCGAGGCCATATAAAAAAAAGCGTAAAGGACATCTTTACGTTCGGTGACCCAAGCTACGGATTCAACGCGCATCGGGTGCAGTCCAAAAATAAGCGCCGCCAAAGCGGCCGCAGGCCATGAGAGTCTCAATTGTAAAGCAAAAATGTATAACAAGGCAACGACGCCTAAATGGAGAAGAAGATTATCCAAATGGTAGATGAACGGGGCATATCCAAAAAAATGATATTCAACAGCAAATGATAATAGCGTGAGGGGGATATAGGTATATACGACAGTTTTACTGAAAATTTCTTTGAGATGACCACCCGTAAGAGACCGGATGGAATGATTGGAAAGAAGATGCGGCCCGTCATCCCAATTTGTAAATCCATTTTCAAGAGACGGCAGGAAGGCGAAAAAAACACATACCAGAATCAGATATAAAATAACCCATTTCTTCAGCCAGCTGTTTGCGCAGTCTTGCCTGTCATTTATCATGGATTGATTAATTCAAACGATTTTTCTTTAAAAATTGACGTTTTTGATCAAAAAATTCGGTTAACAATAAACCACATTCCATATCCAAAACGCCTTTTTGAACATCAACAGAATGATTCAATCCCTGATTGACGACAATGTTTAATACGCTGCCACAGGCCCCGGATTTAGGATCATCAGCTCCGTAAACGATCCTTTTAATGCGCGCCAGCACAAGCGCCCCCGCGCACATGCTGCAGGGTTCCAGAGTCACATAGATAGCGCATTCATGCAGCCACTTGCTTGACAAAAAATTGGCGGCTTGGGTAATGGCGATCATCTCCGCATGAGCGGTTGGATCTTTTAATGTCTCAACCTGATTGTGGGCTTTAGCGATGACTTGCTTGTTATATGTGATGACAGCCCCAACAGGAACTTCATCCAACGCGTAGGCGTTTTTGGCTTGTTTGAGCGCTTCCAGCATAAACCGCTCATCTTCGTTACACGATAAATGATTTAACATTTTCTTTAGGAAGGGCCTGTTTGGTTATACTGCCTCTCCTCAGAATTGTGAATAGAAGAAGGCAGTATAATACCCAAACGCTCTGAATTATATTATTGTGATTTCGCAAACCTGTTGCGTTTGGGTATACCTGACTTTCATGACCTTATAACTATTCACTTTTTAGAAGAACCTTTGTGGATCGGAAGTTGGATACGCACGCAGGTCCCGTGCTTAAGACTGCTTGTGATCTGCACGGTGCCCTTAGCGGCATTGACCAACGCGTGAACGATGGACAACCCTAAACCGGAATTTTTTTCCAGCCCCTTGTTTTTTGTCGTATAAAACGGTTCGAATATTCTTGATAACGATTCTTTAGGAATTCCCATTCCATCATCTTTGCAAAAGATATGGATGGACTCTTCGCTCTTGGCATAAACCGTCTTTAACTGAATGGTCCCAGAACCCGGGATTGATTGCACGGCATTGGTCAAAATATTAACGATCGCTTGACACAATCCAGTCGATTCGATGGCAGCCGGAGGCAACCGTAACGCCAAC
>Ga0247727_10009647_pt1 | contig 17387 bp, 20 predicted proteins | sample WisWelCaveWW1625_FD_202498 | JGI IMG/M metagenome (GOLD analysis project Ga0247727, IMG submission 202498) | Biofilm microbial communities from Wishing Well Cave, Virginia, United States - WW16-25 | ecosystem: Environmental > Aquatic > Deep subsurface > Groundwater > Cave microbial mat | place...
CATTTTACGTCAAGGCCAAAAAAGACGATCCGAAAATGTCCGAGTCGTTTGACTTGATGTTTGATGATTTAGAGCTTTCATCTGGGAGTACAAGAATTGAAAAAAGATCAGAGCTTGAAGAAAGAATGAAGAACAAAGGGTTCAAGCTTGACGCTTTTGACTACCATCTTAGAGTCTTTGATTACGGCGTTCCACCACATGCTGGTTGTGGAATAGGTGTTGAAAGGCTAATGATGGCACTGACTGGAACTGAAAATATTAGAGATGTAACATTTTATCCAAGAGACGTAGATAGACTCACACCGTAGGGAAAAAAATGGTAAAAAGGCAAGAAATAGAGCGTCTTGGAGATTTAATAAAAATCGAGCTAAAGAATCCAGAAAAATACGTAAAACAGGTAGAACAAATCATCGATTATTTTGAAAGCTTGGACAAACTAGAGATCAGTTCTGACACAATACTGACACAAGAATTAACGCTTGACAATCTAAGAGAAGACAAGTATATTCCATATGACGAAAAGCTTATTGAAAAATTAAAACACACAAAAGAAAACTTTGCCAAGGCACCAAAGATGATTTAATATGAGTCTTGGAATTTCAGCAACTCAATATCTTCAACAAGTAAGAAATGGTTCAACATCTGTCGAAGAATATGTTGCAAAGACATTAGAAAGAATAGTAAAAGTAGAGAAGAAGGTTCACGCATTTATTTCAGTAAATGAAAATGCGTTGACACAAGCAAAACAAATAGACAAAAAATTAAAAGTAAAAGAAAAAGTTGGTTCATGCCTTGGCATGCCTGTTTCAATAAAAGATAACATCTGCACTAAAGGAATGAAAACAACGTGCGCATCAAAAATGTTAGAAGATTTTGTTGCACCTTATGATGCAACTGTTGTATCTAGACTAAAATCGCAAGACGCCATAATTATTGGAAAGGCAAATCTCGACGAATTTGCAATGGGTTCTACTACTGAGTTTAGCTATTTTGGGTCAACCGGGAATCCATGGAATACTGACTATGTGCCAGGTGGCTCATCGGGAGGAAGTGGCGCCTCAGTGAGTGCACTTGAGTGTCTTGCCTCACTTGGGTCAGATACTGGAGGTTCTGTAAGGAGTCCTGCAAGCTTTTGTTCAGTTGTTGGCCTCAAGCCTACATACGGCTTGGTAAGCAGATATGGTCTTGTTTCCTTTGCAAACAGCATAGAGCAGATAGGTCCACTTGCAAGAACCGTTGAAGATGTTGCTTTTATTTTGAATATTATCTCAGGTCATGATCCACATGACAACACTACATTAGATAATGGAAAACCCGATTACGCAAAAGACCTCGATGCAGGAATCTCTGGTAAAAAAATTGGAATTATTTCAGAAATGATTGGTGATGGAATTGACAAGGATGTTGCAGCAGCTACAAACAGAGCAGTGTCAAAGCTGCAAAGACTGGGAGCCGAATGCATTCCAATATCAATTGATTCAGCTGTGCATTCTGTTGCGGCATATTATACTATTGCGTCTGCAGAAGCAAGTAGTAACCTTGCACGATATGACAATATCCGATATGGATATAATTTTGATCTAGAAGGGTACGAATTCAACGCTTACATATCAAAAGCAAGAGGCAATTTTGGTCCTGAAGTAACAAGAAGAATGTTACTTGGCGCATTTGTACTTTCAGCTGGTTATTACGGAAAATACTACTTGAAAGCTCAAAAAGTAAGAAGCCTGATAAAATCACAACTTGACGAGGCCTTTAAAAAAGTAGATTTACTTGTTGCACCAACAATGCCAATTTTGCCATTCAAAATTGGTGAAAAAATAGATGATCCACTCACACTTTATCTTCTTGACATAAACACCATAATTGCAAATCTGGCTGGGATTCCGGCCATTTCTATTCCATATGAGCTTGCACATGGCCTTCCTATTGGAATCCAGTTCTTTGCAAATCGCATGCAGGAAAAACTGCTTCTGCAAGCAGCTTATGCCCTACATAAAACAACAAACCTTCCGGAGGTTCCACTTTGACCAAGATAGGCCTTGAAATTCACTGCCAGCTTACAAAACTTGAGAGTAAACTGTTTTGTTCATGCAAAGCAGATTATCGTGCCTTTGAGCCCAATGCTAACATCTGTCCTGTATGTATTGGACTCCCAGGCTCGCTTCCTATTCTAAACCAAAAGGCTGTTGAAAAGGCCGCAATGATATCAATGGCACTTGGTTGCACGGTTCCACAAAAAATTGGATTTTTTAGGAAAAATTATTTTTACCCAGACCTTCCAAAAAGTTTTCAGATAACACAGTACAACGCATATGGTCCAACAAGCATAGGGTATGATGGAAAAGTTCGGATTGAAGACAGGGAGATAAAAATCCGAAGAATCCAGCTAGAAGAAGATCCTGGCAGGCTAGTCTATGAAGGAAGCTCAGAAAAAACTCAGGTTACATTGGTTGATTACAATAGAGCAGGAACGCCGCTAGTAGAGATAGTAACGGAACCTGATTTTGAAACCCCAAAACAAGTCCGACTGTTTCTAAATCTTCTTGCAGATCTTGTTGAAAACTTGGGGGTATCAGACCCTTCGCTTGAAGGTACGTTAAGAGTTGATGGAAACATTTCCATCGACAAAGGCAACAGAGTAGAAATCAAAAACGTTGCCTCATTCAGGGATATAGAAAAGGCATTACACTTTGAAATAACAAGGCAGCAAAGCTTAGCTGAAAGAAACATACCAATTCCTGCAGAGACAAGGCATTGGGATGAAGCTAGAAAGATAACGATCTCTGCCAGAACAAAAGAAGAAGAACAAGATTATAGATATTTTCCGGAAGCAGACATACCGGCAATTTTGATTGATAAAACAGTAATAGAAAGACTAGGCAAGAATATGCCTGAAAGCATCATATCAAAAAAGGAACGATATATCAAAAAATACGGAATCCCATTGCAGGTTGCTGAAGTGCTCTCTTCTGACAAGTTTTATTCTGACTTGTTTGAGCAGTCTCACAACGAAAAAAATGCAAAGGAGATTGCTAATTTAATAACAACGGATCTAAAGGGGTTTGCAGATACAAAAGAGCAGCGTGAACAGCTAAAACTCACACCAAAACATCTTTCGGATTTAGCTGATGCCATAATGAACAATAAAATCACAAGAAATTCTGGCAAGATTGCTTTACAAGAAATAGTAAAAACTGGAAAACCGTTGTCAGAAATCATTTCAGGTCTTGACTTGGGTCATGTCGATGATGAATCTTCACTTGTAAAAGTAATCAATGATGTTTTTGCTGAAGAACAAAATGCAGTAGTTGAGGCAAAAAATAATCCTGATACAATAAACTACCTTGTCGGCAAAGTCATGAAAAAGACAAAAGGAAAGGCAAATCCCTTCCTTACACTAGATCTAATCAAGAAAAAGCTAGATACCTAATAGTGTAACTGTCTCACTATCTGTGTCAAGGGCTAGTGCTCTGCCAGACTCTTCTTGTGGCGATAGTGAATAAATTGCCTTTGGCTTGAACATGATGACGTCTGGAGTTTTATTTTGACTCATTCTCTCAAAGATCTTTGATGATGTCTTACCTGTTGCTGATCGGGTTATGATGTCTGTGATTCGCAATTTTTCTTTTTGATCCGTTACAAAATCAACTTTTCCTTTTAATTGAAACCCATTCAATTTTTTCTTATCAATTACGGCCACGCTTATCCATGGTAAAGACTTGAAGTTGCCTTGTGATTTATGCTTGAAAAAGTCAAGCCAGTATATTGCATCATTAGAAAAATAAAACGCAGTTCTGGGGGATATATTAGCCACCCCGTTTAGGTCAACAGAACCTACTACGATTACCTTCTGTCTGCGCATCATTTCCTGAATCTCTAATGGAATGGCAACCATGCATGACCTCCTTCTATCTTTTAATTAAAGCACGGACATAATTATCTTGTGTGAGAATCACGTCCAAATAAAATGCATTAAGTCAAACTGAGAAGAATTATATCAATATATGAAATGGACAAGATTTAGGAATTGAACCAAGATTATTCAGGAAAAGTAGCTTTTAGTTGGCAAGAAATAGAATCATTAGTTGAAGTACTTTGTACCAAGATCAGACAAACAGGATTCAAATTTAATCAAATTGCAACTGTAACAAGAGGGGGATTAGTCCCCGCTCGCTTGGTTGCAGATGTATTTGATATTAAAAAAATTCTTGTTGATCAAAACAACATTCCACCAAATACGTTATTTGTAGATGACATTTATGATACTGGCGACACCTTCAACGAAATATTTCCAAAAGTCGATACCCTAGAATCTTTCGTTTATGCCACACTTATTGCTAGAAAAGGTAAAACATATCCCAAGCAGCTAATTTATGCTCAAATAACCATGGGAAAGGAGTATGTTGTATTTCCATGGGATAAGCTGGAACATAGTCGCAAAGAGAAAATTAGTACCTAACTAAATCCTCTGATCCAAGAATCATTACAATATCCCAGGGGCTTATGACCTGGTCTTTGGTCATTAAATATGGATGTAACATGTCAGACATAATTTTGCATGCTTCTGGAATCCCCATGTCTTCTGAAATTATTTTTGGGCTCTCTAGTTTGAAGATGTCTACCTTCATATCCAAAAAGTTATTGACATTATGTAGATAGTTTAAATCATTAGCTATTTTCTCAGTTATGATTCTGTCACTGATAAATAACGATACATTTTCAAGAATCAATTTACGAGTTTTATTTTCAAACATTGATACTATGATCTCTTTAACCGTGTAATCTTTAGTAAAAGTGATGATCCTCTTCTTAGGCATGTCCAAAACTCTCATGTTGGTTTTGGATAAAGCACCAATTTCAAGTAATTTTCGTGCTGAAATTACAGAATAGCCATAATATTGGTTTGGTATGATTGCAAAAGCTCTTCTAGTCTGTTGCCATTGTTTTAGCAAGTCAGATAATTTCGTCTGCTTTGTAATTATGGCAAGTTTATCATTCATGATTTCTCCCACTAAAGTATTATCGAAAAAATCAGAGGTGGGGTTTTTCAAGACGCCATCAAGAAGTTCTATTCCGCCTACTAGACCAACAGGGTATGCATCTTTTGTTACAACCAAAGAATCGGTAAAAGACTCTAAATGATGAGCCAACAAACTAGCAGCATCAGCCACAGTGTCAGTTGTTCTGATGCCAACTGACGGTGAAGACAATAATGAATTTGGTAAAAGATCATCTAGCGAATAACTCGACAAAGGTACATTCTTCTCATGTTCTGGAATCATTTCACAAATTTGTTTTCATATCAATTAGGTTTCATTCGTAAAAGAATCTGATCACAGATTTTTCGCATCTCAGATTCAGAACCAACACTACATATTCTAGTCAAATCAGTAGAGGTCGCTATGCCTATCAATCGACCTCCCTCATTTACCACAGGCACTTTGTGAATCCGTCTTTGCTTCATTAACTCTGCTAGTTCCCAAACTGTCTCATCTGGGTTGATGACAATTAAAGGAGAAGACATTACTTCTTTTACAGGTGTAGATAATGACTTTTCAGGAGCAGCAATTCTTCTGACAAAATCTCTTTCTGTCAGTATGCCAACTGCTACGCTATTTTCCATCACGACGACACATCCGACCCCTGCATCGTCCATCATTTTGGCCGCATCCTTGACTGTCAACGATGAATCCATTGAAATCACAGTGTTTTTCATTATGTCTTTTACGAAAGTATGACTCATTATAATCAATGACGATTTTATACTTAAAAACTAAAGATTCGATTATCAGGTCTGATAATTCGCATTTAACTATATTTTAAAATCAATTATTTTGAAACTAGTAGATATGCTCACTAAATTCGGATCCAAGTGCTATGCTTGCTATTACCGTATTTGGGGTTGTACGAGATTTCATTGTCAGATTAGGCAGAAACTGATGGAAAATTTGTTTCAATAACAATTCTGTAAAAAGCGACCATCGTACTCCAAGATTATGCTGGATCACAAAATGGTGAGTTTCTCCTTCTATTCTGTGATCCGAAGTCATTCCTGACGCTCTCATATAATCTTCCAATGCTTCAATTGCTCGTTTTAGATCATAGTTACCTTTCATGAACATGACCCAGTCTTTTATTAAAGGAAGCATGACATCTATTATTTTGTTTATTTCGTCGCCCTTCATCTCTTCTCCAAGTGTTTTGAGAATGTCTCTTGGTACTGGTATGATGCCTATTTTATCTGCAAATCTGTCCCATTTAGCATATTTTTCGAGAATTTGCTTTACGAGTACATTTTGTGAAACTTCTTTTTGCATTGCTTCTGTTTCTAACTCATTAACAATCCATTCTGGCAATCTATAAGTGATGCTTCTGGTTTTTTCTTGTTTAGGAGGGTGTGACTTTCTTCTAACATGTCCATCCATTGGCTAATGTTAATCTGAATACATATTATAAGACTATGGACTATAATTCAGGTTCGCAAGGATATTTTATTTAATAATTCCAATGTTGACATTCTTCAAATAGATTGTCGTAAAGATCTTTTTTGTAGCTTTCAGAATCTGTGAGGATCGAGCTGAGATGTTTTACAAAATCCGTTACTGTTATAATTCCGATTGACTGTTCCCCATCTACAACAACCACACGTCTAATCTTATGTGCAAGCATTTGTTGCGCTACTTCATCTACTGTAGCATAAGAGGACACTAAAGTTACGGGAGATGACATCATTTCTTTAGCACTAATGTCTGAAGGTTTTTTGTTCAATGCGGTAATTTTTGACAAAAAATCTCTTTCAGTTATTATGCCATGCGGTTTCTCATTTTGAGTTAAAACAACACAGCTTACATTGTTTCTGTCCATAATCTGTGCAACTTCCATTGCAGAAACTGTTGTTTCTATAGAAACAACCTTCTTACTCATTATATCAGACGCTAGTGTCATGAAAAAATTACATTAATTGAATATAAAATCACCATGTAAAATTCTCAAATTTGATAATATGATAAAATCATACATGATAACGAGCACATATTTTTAATATCATAAAACCACACCAAAAACAGGCGTAAATATTTGGAAAACACATTTCTTTTTCAGGATCTGCATCTTAAAGAAAAGAAAAATATTATAAAATCAAGTGTTAGTCCGTTTTTGTGCAGTGTTTGCAGCAAGGAACTAAATGGAATTTCGATTACTGCAAAAGTGGTAAATGGTCATACTGTCTTTCTTTGTTCACATCATTATCAAACCATGATTCCTAAATGATGATTCGTAATATACTAATTCCATACGATGGTTCGCCATTATCAAAAAAAGGACTGGAATTAGGAAAAGAAATTGCTCGTAATTTTAACGCAAATCTAGATCTTCTTATGGTAATACCTATGTTTTATCCAATGAGTGAACCATCTATCTATAGTGGTGCAACGATGGGCGACTACCACAAAATCATAAAGCAATTAAAAACAAGAGGAGAAAAAGAAATTAAAAAAGTAACCGAAAAATGCAGGGAACAGGGAGTAAAAGTATACTATAAGGTAATTCATGGTGATGTATCTTACACAATTTTAAAACAAGCCAAGAAAAACAAGACTGATCTTATCATCATGGGCAGTAGACGCATGAAAGGTTTGGCAGCGATTAAACGACTTGGAAGTACAGCTAGGTTTGTTTCTGAACACGCAACGTGCCCAGTAACCATAATTCATTGAACATAAAATCCATTCTCAAGACTTTAGGACCTGGAATAATAACAGGAGCGTCAGACGATGATCCTTCTGGCATAGCAACATATTCGCAGGCAGGTGCACAATTTGGTTTAGGAGTACTGTGGTTTGCTTTATTTCAATATCCAATGATGGTAGTAGTTCAGGAAATGTGTGCTCGCATTGGTCTTGTAACCGGTAGTGGATTAGCAGGAGTCATGAAAAGAAAATATTCAAAAAAATCTGTTTATCCAATTGCAAGTCTTCTTTTAATTGCAAACACAATAAACATTGGAACAGATATTGGTGCAATGGCTGCATCAGTACGACTCATATTACCAGAACTTCCTATCCTCGTTATCACAGTTTTTTTTACTGCGTTCATTATTAGTACAGAAATTTTAATGCCATATTCAAAATATGTAAAAATACTAAAGTATCTTACTTTTGCTTTGTTCGCTTATGTAATAACTGCAATCATTGTAGGTGGAAATTGGAACGATATTTTGATTGCAAGTATAGTGCCTCACATTGAATTTAATTCTGCATTTGCAATGATATTTGTTGCTATTTTTGGCACAACTATATCACCGTATTTGTTTTTCTGGCAAGCTTCTGAAGAAGCTGAAGAAGATGTGGTAAAAAATAAAATAAAAGAAATTGGCGCAGGCAAACCAAAAATTACAAAAAAAGAAGTTAAGATAATGAGAGCCGACGTTGTAATAGGAATGGCATTTTCCCAATTAATTATGTGGTTTATAATAATAACCGCAGCTGGAACTCTTCATACTAACGGTGTGATGGACATATCTACCGCAGAACAGGCTGCACAAGCGTTAGAACCTCTTGTAAAAACATTTCCTAACGCAGGAGTATTGTCAAAAACTGTCTTTGCATTAGGCATTATTGGTACAGGTTTATTAACAATACCAATCCTTGCAGGTTCTTCTGCATATGCGTTGTCTGATGGCTTTGGATGGAAACAAGGTTTGGGCAAGAAATTCAAACAAGCAAAGGCATTTTATTTAGTGATAATTGTCTCTACTGTGATTGGACTATGGATTAATTTTACTAATGTAGATCCGATTAAAGCATTGATTTACACAGCTGTGATCAATGGTGTAGTAGCTGTTCCCATTCTTATCTTAATTATGAAAATTGCAAATGATAGAAAGATTCTGGGAACCAAGATTAATGGAAAACTATCTAACATTATTGGATGGATGACTGTTTTAATAATGGGGTTATCAGTTACGATAATGTTTGTAACTTGGCACTGGTAAACAAATCGTTTGTTTATTTAGTTAATCTTACTCGTCAAAAGCTTACTCTATTTGTATTTTTTCCAGTTATTATTTTAGGTATGTGTATTTTAAGAATGCCCGAAATGGGAATGTAATTAAAAAATATCTTTTTTGTCTATTTTTCGTATTGAAGTTTTCCAGCGTTTTTTACTGCGTTTAGAAAGATTTCTTACTATTCGTCTTCCCAAGGCATCAAAGACTTGGGAGAGATCCCATCCTAATTCGGTATAGCTGTGAGTCTTGTACGGACTAAATATTTTAACTGAAACCTCGAAGTGCTTTCTTTGGCTTATTGGGTTGTGTATTGTCTTTATTGACGTCCTAGCTTCTTCAACTTCAGGATAGACTTTAATCAAATTACTAATTATTTTCTGAAATTTTGTTTTAACAATCTCTGCGTTTTCCATATCTTCTGGCATTCCAATAATGTAAAGTGGAACCTCACTTGGAATCTTTGTCAAAAGTAAACCAAGTATATCCTTGTATGTGATTATCCCGTGAAGATTATCCCATAAAGTGAGTAGGCAGCAAGTAGTGTCCGTTTTCAACATTGTGTCTATTACTGTACTTATGGAATCATTTGTGTTACATTGAGGAACTCGGGTACTTCCAATGTTACCTATGTCTGACTCCAACCTTCTTAACGTATCAATGCCTTTTTGATCACTGCCTATTCTTTGTGGAGGAGTAAGTGCCTGTAATAGGTGCATTGATGTTAAGACCCGTTCTACTTTGCCTTTGTGAAGTATTGGAATGTGATCTATTCTCTTTGTCATCATGACTTTTCTTGCCTTGGCTAGTGATTCCCTATTGCTTAATACGATTGGATTAGGCGTCAAAACAGAATTTGCTCTAATCCATTTCAAATTCTGTTGAGCTAATAGATTGACTATGCTTTTTGCTGTAACAACACCCATTATCTGATTATTGACTACTGGAAAAGAACGCATTCTATAATGCGACATTGCCGTAGCTGCTTTTTCTATAGTGTCATTTTTTGACAACGATCTGATTCTATGTAATAAAGAAGAAGCTTTCGTTGTTGATATGTCTCTTACATCCAACATCTCACGCGCATTGGTTGTCAATACCTCACCATTTTTCATACAATAGACATCATAAGAGTCAGTCTCAGACATCATTCCAATTACTTTGGAAATTGAAAATGACGGTTCTATTATTGTGGGTGGATGAAGCGCTTTCTCTACGCTAATCTTTTGAATTTCTTTTAAATATTCATATGTTGATTGTCCGGAGCTCATTGTGTGTGCTCCCTTGAGATTCCCATTGAAATATAACTCATTTCGTTATAATGAAAATGAGTTTTGTGAATTATAAAAAATAGTGATTGATTATTAATGATGATAATCGTAGGTGATAACGGAGAAACATTCTAATATTAATTAGATACCAAGACAGCAAACCCAGACGTAATTATCAGCAATGATATTTTGGCAACATTATTAAATTAGCATTTAATCAATACATTTTGTGACAAAATTGCCTACAATAAAGAAAATCCTTGTGCCACTGGATGGTTCACAAAATTCATTTCGAGGATTGGATTATGCAATTTATCTTGCTAGGCAATGCCATGCTACAATAACCGGAATAAGCGTAATACCCTTTTATCCTAAGGCGTTACTTTTAACACCTGTTCTTTATGAAAGGGAACTAGTTAGAGCATCCAAGGAATTTATGGCAAAGGCCAAAAAACGTTCAGCTCAAAATGGGATTGTTTTCAATGAAAAAATAACTGATGGGCATGTGGTAGATGAGATACTAGATTTTGCTAGAGAAAAGAAGTTTGATCTTATTGTTATTGGTGCACGTGGATTAGGTTCAGTAAAAGAGATCTTTTTAGGAAGCACATCAAATGGCGTAGTTCATAAATCGAAGATACATGTTCTGCTAGTCAAGTAGGCGAGTCTAATGATATCAATAATAGGAGCTGGAAGAGTTGGTTCTGCTTTAGGATTTCTTATAGCTGCTACATCACTTGATGATCTTGTTTTGGTAAACCGAAGCAAGAATAAAGCTGTTGGCGAAGCTCTTGATATAACAAATACAATACCTCAAGGTTCATCAGTATCTGTAATTGGGACAGATGATTTTGAGTCAATAAAAGGATCTAAAGTGATAGCAATTACAGCAAGCATGGGTGAAATCAAGGCAGATAGAACCGATTTGCTAATACACAATATTCCATTGATAAAAGAAATTTCAGTAAATCTAAAAAAATATGCTGATGATGCCAAAATTGTCATAGTGACAAACCCCATCGATGTAGTTACATACTATGCCCTAAAAGAAACTGGTTTTAGGCGTGAAAATATCATTGGTATGGGTTCAAGTCTTGACTCGGCTAGATTCCGATATCTGCTGGCCAAGATGCTTGGAGAAAATCAATCCTTGGTGGAAGGAATAGTTTTAGGTGAACACGGTGCTTCAATGGTACCAATATTCTCAGCTGCTAAATTTGATGGCAAAGCAATTAGATTAGATAATAGGCAGATTGCGGAAATCACAACTGAAGTAAGAAATTACTGGAAATATCTTAGAGAGTTTAAGGAAGCCTCCGTCTTTGGTGCGGCAAAAAATACATTTGATATAATAAAAGCAATCATTCATGATGAAAAATTGAATGTTCCAGCTTCCGTACTATTAAACGGCGAATATGGCTTGAAAGATGTTTGTTTAGGCGTACCACTTACAATTGATAAGAGAGGTGTTGATAAAATAGAAGAGATTAAACTTGAAAAATCAGAATTGGAATCTCTTGGCAAGTCCGCTAAGACAATAACAAACAATATCATAAATATTTAAAAATTAAAAGATCCCTGCCCTGAACATGCTGAAACCAGATATTGATTATCAGTAATGACATTCACGAGTTAATTTAAGTAATGTTTTACTAATACTGCGAGTATGGCAAACAAAGACATTTTCAAAAGTATCCTAGTTCCTTTTGATGGATCCAAATACTCTAGGAATGCTCTCTTGCAAGCAATTGAAATATCTAAAAATTTTGGCTCAAAGATATACATAGTTACGGCCGTTGACACCTCAGATTTTCCACCAGGTATGTTACTTGCTCTACTAAAAAAAGACAAAAGGTTAGAACAATCTGTGAGTGAATTTGTGACCGCAGCAAAATCCCAAATCAGAAGAGAGTTGCTTGCTGAAGTAGCAGTTTGTAAAGCAAAAGGTGCAGATGCATACTATGACATAATAGCTGGTAATCCCATAGACGCCATTCTCAAGTTTGCACGAGGAAGAAAAATTAACTTGATAGTAATGGGAAGCCAAGGACTACATGGGGTTAGAAGACTAAAGGCGCTTGGAAGCGTAAGTAGAAAAATCTCTGAATTAGCGAGTTGCCCAGTCATGATAGTGCATTAAATCTCAATAACCATATAATTCAAAATCAATGATTGCACTGCATTGCAATGCAGTCCTGCTGGATATATTCACTTGACAGAAATGTCTTCTATGCAAGTACTATTACAAGGAAAACAGATTCAGGAAGAAACAACAAAAGATGTCTTACTGGAGATTCTTGCAGACAAGTATTCCAGAGCAATACTAGAGTCTACGATGGATTTGCCAAAATCTGCTATAGAGCTTAGTGCAGATTGTAAAATTCCAATCAGCACTGCATACAGAAGAGTCCAAGAGCTACATGATCAAAAACTCCTTGGAATTTCAGGCTCAATAAACGATGATGGAAAAAAGTACTTCTTGTACAAAAGCAAGGTAAAATCTATCACGGTCTGCTTTAATAGAAATTCCCTAGACATTGAGATTGTTCCTAACACTACGCAATAGATTAGGAACATCTACATTTTTATAAAATCCTGAAAATCAGAGATGAAAATCAAATGACCACTTTAAATTTGGTAGGGAAAAAACATACATGGTGAGAGTTGAACTATATCAATACACTGCGCCGGTAATAACACTCAGCCCAGAAAAGACTGTTAACGATGCACTCCAACTCATGCAAAAAAATGATATAAAACGAATTGTTGTAGTGAAAAACAATCTTCCAACAGGAATTATCACAGAACGCGATATAGGCAATTTCCTAGAAAAAGACAAAACAATACGAATGTTGGATCAAATACAGCTTGACGAAATCATGAGTACAGACCTTGTTACCATAACATTGTGTCAACAGGATCACTTGGTCCAATGCTCAATCAGAATGGAGACTTTCCAAATAAGTTCCGTTATTGTTGTTGATGATGATGGGAAACTGATAGGAATCACTACAAAATCAGACATTGTTAAAAACTTTGCTAACATCTATGCCGGAGTTTACAAAGTAAGAGACTACATGTCTAAAAAGGTAGTTACATGTAGAAAATCAGATTCATTATTGTTTGCTCTAAACATGCTAAACAAAAACAAAGTTGCAAGGATTGTTGTGACTGATAATGATGGAAAGCCAATTGGAATAGTTACTTATGACACATTCCTACGGAATAGCGAATATTTTAAGGGCGGTAAACAAGACACAAGAAATTACCTTTTTCCAAAAACAGTTGCTAAAGGAATGAATGTAGGTGATATAGTTGGGAATGATCTTCTAATCATAGAATCAGAAGAAGATCTTACGAAAGCAACAAAATTAATGACAAAGTACAAGGTAAGTGGAGTTCCAACAGTAGACAAGGATGGAAACCTGGAAGGTGTAGTTAGCTCATCAGACATTGTTCGCGCATACAGCGAGGTGGAAACTCACTTCAGATTAATTAAACAGGATCCACACTTTACATAATAAAATGAATTCATGACGTTAAAATCAAATCTGGGTTTTCTAACCCTCTGATGCTGATTTTCCACCATCTACATTTACAATGATACCAGAAATCCAATTTGCTTCATCGGATGCAAGATAAACTGCTGCATTTGCAACATCTTCTGGCTCCCCAATCCTGTTTAGTGGCTGTCTGTCTTCTAGAACTTTCTTTGCTTCCGGATACTCAAGGTATGGTTTTATCATGCCAGCATTAATAATTCCAGGATTTATACAATTACAACGAATATTTTTTCTTGCATATTCCACAGCGATGCCTTTGGTAAACATGTTAATTGCAGCCTTGGTCGCACAGTAAACAGTCAAGTGAACCTTTGGTATGGCTCGCTCACTAGATATGGAGCCGATGTTAATGATAGACCCGCTCTTTTTCTCAAGCATTCTGGTTAAAACAGCTTTTGTCATTTTAAAAGTTCCAATCATGTTTATGTCAATCAAATTTGTCCAAGCAGAATCAGACATCTCATGAAAGTGAATAGGGTCGTTTATTGTGGCCGCATTATTTACTAGTATGTCTATCCTTCCATAGTGATCAAAGACCTGATCTACTGTCTGAAGCACTTGTGCTTCATCTGTAATATCACATGGAATCGTTACAGTTTGCTTATCACCATTTTTTATTGCCGAACTAGTTTTTTTAAGCGCTTCCATTCTTCTTCCAACTAAGACAACATGCGCTCCTTCCTCAACAAATCTTTTGGTTATTGCTGCACCAATATCGCTTGAGGCTCCTGTAACTATTGCAACCTTATCTTTTAGTCTCATGTCACCAATTATTACAATTCTAGTATATCAATAATATATTAGCAATACTAATTTTCAAAAATAGGAATAGTAGGCAATATTACTCATCGAATGGCTAGACTCAATAAATGACCAATTACATATGCAACTGATGCCGCAATTCCACCGACTGCTAGCGTGTGAGCTCCACTTCTAAGTAATGATTTTTTTACCATTTTTCCTTTTATGATTCCAGTTAAAAAGAACGCTCCAGCAGTAAATACTACTGAATAAAAAAATGAATTTTCAATGCTAAGAGGCATTCCTAAAATAAAGAAAAATATGAAGGGAAGCAACGGAATCAGGCCAATTGCATTAAAACCAAAAAACGTACTGACTGCAGTATCTAGAGGTCGTCTAATATCTTCAATTAGATGCGCCTTTTGTTTTTCAACGTATTCGTTGTGTGCTTTAGTTGCTTCATAATCTCCAACAGCTATTGCAAACCCATCTGCTAATAGATTAACAAATCCCAATATCAAAACAATAGAAGGTGATAATGTTGCGCCAGTAGCTCCTGATACAACTGCAAAAGTAGTTACGGAACCATCAATTGCTCCATATATGAAATCCTCAAAATACCATTTCATATTGATTTACACATGATACAAGTTTCTATCGTGTATTAGAAATCAAGGTAAAACACCATGGATGAAAATCATATCTGATAATCTTAATCTGTGTTATATGCAACAGTAGATGGGTCCATGGATGATGCAAGATAGCATGTCTGGTCTGGTATGATGCCATAATTTGAAATCAATCAGCTCATTTTTAGAAAATACATTCAATCCTTAACAATACTTATCTTATGTCATGCGGGTAATATTGCATGGAAATAATGGGAAGAGGATTTCGCCAGATCATGAAGGAAACCCCATGCTATTTTCATCTTTTTCTTAAGTATGCTCAATACAAATTGTTTAACAAGCGCAGTCCGTTCTATGGATCTGCGGATATAATCAACGTCTGTAATTTGCATTGCACACATTGTTACTGGTGGCTAAACAGAAAAGAAAATGAAGAGCTCACAGTAGAACAGTGGAAAGAAATCATTGATACCAAATTCAAAAAGAACCACGTCTTTATCATAACACTAGTTGGTGGAGAACCAACCTTGAGACCGGATGTTATAGAATTATTTGTAAATGAGTTTCCAAAACGAGTTTCCATTGTATCAAACGGAACTTACCCGCTCAAAAAGTACAATGACCTTTACTTTTACTGGATTTCAGTGGATGGTACTGAAGAAGTTCATGATACCATTCGTGGCAAGGGCGCATATGCTTCAACAAGAAAAAACATTCTAGATTATGTTGAAAAAAATGGTGATAATGCGTGGAAGGATATATGGATTAGCATGACAATAAACTCACTGAACTACAAAACCGTACCAGATGTGATTGAGGAATGGCGTGACTATGCAAACAAGATAGGATTCCAGTTCCACACTCCGTTTACAAAAGGAGATCCACTCTGGCTTCCTTTTGGCCCAGAAAGAACAAAGGTTGTTGACGATATAATCTCAATGCAGGACAAATATGATGATCAATACATCATAAATCCAAAAAGCCAGCTAGAATTGATGAAAAAAAACTGGGGAGGCAAAGGAACTACTCCTATTGATTGTCCTACCTGGGCAATACTGTCTGTTGATCACATGGGAAGAGAGAAAAAGCCATGCTGTATTGGCAGTGCAGAAAAAAATTCCATGGCCCCAATATGCGAAGATTGTGGCCTGGGATGTTATTCGGTGCTTGTTGGATATGGAATAAGAGGATAAAAGACAGCTTTTCGTATCAAGATATCATTTGGCAATCTTTTGAAGCTCTTGAGTTACAAGGGGCAAGAATGCTCCAACATCTGAAACTATTCCAAGTGCCTGCCATGTTCCACGATCCATTAGTTTAGTGACAGTTGGCTGGTTTATGTCCACCACTATTACCTTTACATCTGCCGGTAACATGTTGCCTGTAGCAATAGAATGAAGCATGGTTGAGATCATGATGACCATCTTTGCATTTTTTAGAATCTCTTTGTATTTTTTCTGAGCTGCCATCATATCGGTTATGACATCAGGAAGAGGACCATCGTCTCTTAATGAACCTGCCAAAACAAAGGGTACTTTTCTTTTAACGCATTCATACATGATGCCTCTTTTGAGAGTCTTGTTTGCAACCATCTTGGTTATAGAACCTGCCTTAAAGACCGAGTTTATTGCCTGCATGTGGTTTCTGTGTCCTCTTACTGCTAGCGTGCCATCACGGACATTCATGCCAAGTGATGTCCCAAGTGTTGCATATTCAATGTCGTGAACTGCAAGTGCATTTCCCGCAAGTACGCAATCGATGAATCCAAGTCTTATCAAGGTTGCAACAGAATCAGATGCTCCAGTATGGACTATGGCTGGACCACCTACTAGAATGATTTTGCCGCCCTGTTTTTTTGTCTTGTAAATGTCGTATGCTACTTTTCGTGCTATGTGTTGGGTTGGTCGTTCACTTGAGCTACCGCTTCCCATGAATTGGAAAAGGTTTACCCCTTCTCTTGGTCTCTCAGGCGGAGTGACTCGTATTCCTTTCTCGCCTACAACCACCATGTCGCCCTTTTTAATTTCCCTAATGGGAGTGCACAAGGCTCGATTTGCCTTAACGACTATACATTTGTCCATCATCATGTTTTCAACTTTTACCCATTTTCCTTTATGGAAAATATCTGTACGGTTGTTTGTGGTGCTGTAAAAGTTGTCTGGCATCACCATATCTT
>Ga0247727_10009648_pt1 | contig 17383 bp, 14 predicted proteins | sample WisWelCaveWW1625_FD_202498 | JGI IMG/M metagenome (GOLD analysis project Ga0247727, IMG submission 202498) | Biofilm microbial communities from Wishing Well Cave, Virginia, United States - WW16-25 | ecosystem: Environmental > Aquatic > Deep subsurface > Groundwater > Cave microbial mat | place...
CTAAGGCGCGCCGGCATGCCCCAGTGCGGGGCGAAGTCGTGCTCGATCTGCAGGTTGACGGCGCGGATCGCGCGCTGGACCTCGGCGTCGTCGACCGCGCCGCCGCTGCCGTTGACCACCGAGATCATCATGCGGCTACCTCGACGAGACGAAGGGGGACGGAGGGGTCAACGCCGCCGCGGCGGCGGGGCGTGGCCCTGGAGCCGCTCGATGTCGTGCTGGACCTGGTCGCGGCTGCGTTCGTAGACGAGCTCGCGGCCGCGGATCGAGCCGACGTAGGCCTTGCCGAGCCGGTTCGGGACGAGCTCGCAGCGTACGCTGTGCTGGCCCTCGCCGATCACGACCTCGATCTTGTCGACGAACTTGCGGTAGACCGCGACCTTGATGAGCTGGTCGCTCTCGGTGATCCGCACTTCGATGGTCTCGATGATCATGGTCCCACCGTACACGGGTCAGGCAGCGCGGTCACGGCGGGGTCGGTGCCTCATCCGACCCCGAACAGTCGAGGGCATCGAAGAGCGTGCACAGGGCGCTCTGCGCCTCGGCATCGCCGAGCTCGGCCGCTCGGGAGTACCAAGCGCGCGCTCCGTCGGCATCCGATGGCAGGCCGTCGCCCTCGTACAGGCGTCGACCCAGTTCGGTCATCGCCCCGGCGTCACCTGCTTCGCCTGCACGCTCGAGCAGCGCCCTGGCGAAGGAGGGGTCGCCAGCCTCGAACGCCACGCTGGCGAAGTCGACGGTGTGCGCCGTGGGCCGCATCCAGCCCGAACTGCCGGCGCGAAGGTCGTGGTGCACAGCCAACGCCAGCGGTCGCTCGCGGACCATCCAGGCGAGGAACTGGTCGAGCCGGAACGTCCAGGAGGCCTGCCCACCGACCGCAGCGGCGCGCAGGGTGAGGTGCCCGGTGTAGGTCAAGGCCCCTTCGATCACCTTGAAGCACGGCCCGGACCCTGGCGGCGCATCCGGCGGGCGGACCCAACGCAGCGTGACGGTCTGAGTGCGCCGCATCGAGCCGCTGACGGGTCGTTCGCGTCGATCGGTGTTGAAGGTGGAGAGGCAGTACTGCGCCGCAGGCAGGCGGAGCAGGAGCGCATGGACCCCCGGTTGCAGCCGGTCGATCGAGAGCGTCGCGAACCCTTCGCCGTCCGGCGTGAAGCGGATGCCCTCCAGTTTATCGAGCAAGTCGAAGGCAAGCAGCGCATGCCCTTCGCCCGGCGACAGCGTCGGGGGATCCTTCGGGCCAACCACCTTCGCACCCTCGACCGCCGCCGGCGCTACCGATGCCGTGAGCGACCAGAAGACCAAGCAGAAGCAGCAGGTTCGAGCGATAGACATGTCCCGATGGTACGAGACCTTTGGCCGAGGAACATAGCGAGCGCCACGAGGCACGCCGGCGTTGCGCTCAGGGCAGGCAAGGCGCGTAGCCGCTCGCCTCGAGCACGACGCGCGCGTCGCGAATCTCGATCAGCGCCGCGATCGCCTTGGCCTCGCTGCCCTGGCCGCGGCGCGCCGCGAGGTAGGCCTCGCCGATCCGGTAGCCGATGAAGTAGCCGAGGTCGGCGGGACGGTCGGCGGCCTGGCCGCCGTACAGGAAACCCTGGTATTCCTCGCCCGCCATCCGCGGCACGAACTCCTGCCACAGCGCGCATTCGTGGGCGCGGCCCCAGGTGTGCGCCGCCTGGTTGATGTGCGCGCCGTGGGCACGCTCGGTGAGCAGGTCGGCGATGCCCTCGCGCAGCGCGCCCTCGAGCAGCGAGGGCGTGCCCCGCGGCGGGCGCTGCAGGGTGTGCACGAGCTCGTGGACCACGATCGCCGGCAGCAGCTCGGGACCGGCGAGCACGCTGCGGTGCCAGGCGCCGAACTTCGCGAGGTCGGTGTCGGGATGCTTGCCGTACATGTCGAGGCCGATCAGCAGGCCGGCGTCCGAAGTGGTGCCGCCGGAGTTCATGGCCCCGATCAGGAAGTACACGGGCGGCAACTTCGCCTTCGGGTACAGCGCGTGCATGCGCGCGAGCGCGGCGCGGACCTCGACCGCGACCGCCGGCAGCGCGTCGGTGGAGCGGCGCAGCCCCGCGTAGTAGTCGGGGTAGGCCGCGATGAGCTTGGCGAGCGCCTCGGCCGAACCGATGCGCAGCTCCAGGAAGTCCTCGAGGCCCGGCGAGCCGGGGTCGAAGTAACCCTTCTGCAGGGCCGTGGCGTCGGGCTTGCCATTGGTCGCATCCCACACGGCCCAGAAGCGGTCGAGGTCCTCGGTGACGAGGCGCGGCGCGGCGGCCGCGGCCGCGGCGCACGACGCCCCTATCGCGATCAGCAGGACCAGCGGTCGGGTATCCATGGGCACTTGGATGCGCGTGGGGCGCTCGGGGTTGGGACGCTCAGGGCCGCGGCTGGCGCACCACGTAGACCGTGTTGCTCGCCTCGTGCCCGAGGTAGGGGTTGGGGAAGCGCACCTCGTGGGCCGCGACCTCGCCGAACGCGCGCGCGAGCGTCGCGAGCCACTCGGCGTCGGGCCGCTCGTCGGACCAGAGCGCGAACACCCCGTCGGGCGTGAGCTGGCGCGCCAACCGGCGCAGCCCGTCGGCGGAGTAGAACGCGGCATTGCCGGGATGCAGCAGCTGGCGCGGCGAATGGTCGATGTCGAACAGCACCGCGTGGTAGCGCTGACTCGGTCGCGCCGGGTCGAAGGCGGTCGCCTCGCCCGCAGCGAGCGCGAAGAAATCCCCGTGCACCAGCTTGCACCGCGGGTCGCCGCTCACGCGCGCGCCTAGCGGCACCAGCCCGCGCCGGTGCCAGCCGATCACCGCGTCCATCGCCTCCACCACCACCACCGAGCGCACCCCGGGCTGGTCGAGCGCGGTGGCCGCGGTGTGCCCGAGGCCCAAGCCCCCGACCACCACCTCGGTCGGCGCCCCGCCGAACGGCGCCAGGCCCAGCACCGCGAGCGCGTCCTCGGCGGCGTGGAACAGGCTCGACATCAGGAACTCGTCGTCGAGCTTGACCTCGTAGATGTCGACGCCCGGCAGCTTCGGGTCGCGGCGCAGGCGCAGCGAGATCTCGCCGAGCGGCGTGCGCTCGAAGCCGAGCTCCTCGACCGCGCTCGCCGACGGCTGGCTGCCGCTCACGAGCGCGGGGCCCGGTCGAGCGCGTGCGCCTTGCGCCCGCCGCGCGCGGTCGGCTGGTCGGGGTTGGCGGCCGAGCACACCAGCGTCGCCATCGCCAAGGCGCGGTCGAGCAAGGCGCGCGCGCCCTGCTTGAGCTCCTCGCTGTCGCGCACGAAGCGCTCGTTGTTCTCCATGTCCTCGGCGCTCCAGCCGCGCGAGTGGGCGACGAACGGGTACTGCGGGAACTGGCAGCCGACCTCGGCGAAGAAGGTCAGCAGCTCGCCCGCGACCGCCTGCACGTTGTCCTGGCCGCCGGTGATGATGAAACCGGCGACCTTGTTGCGCATCAGGTGGCGGTTGGCGATCGTCTCCTGGTTCTGCACGCAGTTCATGCGCTCGATCATCTTGTAGTAGAGCGCCGACGCCGCGCCCCAGCGGATCGGCGTGGCGACCAGGATCACGTCGGCCCAATGCACGAACGCCTCGTAGATGCGCTCCATCTGATCGGTCGGGTCCTGCTGGGTGATGGTGCAGGGCCAGGTGCAGGCGTGCGCGGCCTTCGAGTAGTAGCCGCGGCACGGCTCGATCCTGAGCGCGTCGAGGCGGATCAGCTGGGTCGCCGCGCCGCGCGCCGCCGCCTGCCCGAGCGCGACCTCGAGCAGCGCCTCGCTGGTCGAATAACGCGGGTACACGCGGTCCATCGCGGTGGTCGAGACCCCGACCACGCGCAGTGGTCCGGGCGCGCGCTCGATCTTGCGCGTCAGCGGATGCGGCTCGTGCTTGGGGTGGGTGCGCTTGGTCGCCGAGGCGAGGTCCACCCACAGGTGTCCGCCCTCTTCTTTGAGGGAATAACTCGGGACCATGTCCAGCTCGAAGCCCGGCTCACCCTCGCCGGTGCGGCAGTGGAACCGGTACTGGTGCCAGGGGCAGACCACGTAGTCGCCTTCGAGCAGCCCCTCGCCGAGCGGCCCGCCGACATGGTTGCAGTGGCCGCTGATCGCGCTGAACGCGCCGTCCTTGAACACCAGCGCCAGTTGGCGACGCTCCGCTCGGACCTGTTGCAGCGGTTTGGCGCGCAGCGCCGCGAGCGGTCCGAGATCGATCCAGTGCTGTGCCATGGCGGACCCTCTCTGGCGATGGCTAGGGATGGCGCGCCGACGGTGGGGGCGCGTCGTGGATCGGCTCAAGGCCCGCGCGGGGCGAGCACCAAGGCGTCGCTCTCGGGCTCGACCTGGTACAGGCACTGGCCGTTGCGCAGCACGACGAAGTCGCCATCCACCAGCTCGAGCGCGGCGCCATGGTCGATGTGCTGCTCGCCATCGTTGGGGCAGCCGAAGCGTCGCAGCGCGCCCAGGTGCCGCCAGCCGCTTTCGTCGCGCCGCCACACCGTGCCCGGCGGGTAGGCGCGTGCGGCGAACAGCGCCAGATGGTCGCGGCCGCGGTGTCGGAACGCGCCGGCGGTCGAGCGCGGTACGCCGGGCTCGAAGCAGTGGCGCGCCGGGCTGTCGGCCTTGCCGAACAGCAGCAGCAGCTCGTCCTCGAGCGCCGTGCCGGGCAGCAGGTCGAAGCGGGCGCGCAGCGCCGCCAGGTCGGTGCGGTCGGTGGTGCGCCGATCGCTCCAGCGACCCGCGTCAAGGGCGTCCGCGATCGTCGCGGCGAGGTCGGGTTGGCGCTTGGCGAGCTCGCTCGCCTGCAGCGCCTGCAGGCGCTCGATGCCGTAGCGACCGAGCTCGAAGCGCAGGTAGCGTGCGTCGAAATCGGCGGCCGCGGTCCGTCCCGACTCGAGGCGCGCGACCTGGTCGGCGGCCGCGATGCGCCGGAACTCGAGCAGCGGGGTGTTGGCGGCGAACAGCACGGTGGCGAGCGCCAGGCCCAACGCGGTGTTGAGGTGGCGCAGCTCCGCGACCACCAGCGCGCGGCGCCGGACCAGGACCGCCGCGTAGCCGACGCTGAAGGCGAAGGCGAAGCCCAGCACCACCACGCCCCACAGCCGGTCCACGGTCCAGCCGTACTGGTCGATGCGCAGCCACATCGCCCAGCCGGCGAGCAGCGGGTTGATCGGCAACAGCAGCAGCGCCAGCAGCACCAGGCGCCGCAGCAGCGGGTGCATCGTCAGCCCGTCCTGGTCGGCGACCACCGCGTTGACGAAGAACAGCAGCACCGCGGCCAGGCCCAGCAGCAGCGTCGCCGCCATCCGGGTCTTCCACAGCGCCTCGACGCCGGTGAACGGCAGCGCGGCCAGGAAGATCACCAGGATGAACGCGACCAGCGGCAGCAGCGCGCGCGCCAGCGCCTCGCACAGGTGGCGGACGGTGGCGATCATCCCGACCCGGGCGCGGATCAGCCCGAGCCCCCAGCCGACGACCAGCCCGGTGATCGGGTAGACGAAGCCCGGGCGCTCGAACAGCTCGGCGAAGAAGTCGATCTCGATGAGCTTGAACAGCTGCGCCCACAGCGCCAGCAGCAGCCAGAACGCGCCGACGAACAGGCCGAGGAAGCCGAGCGTCAGCGCGTTGCGCCAGGAGTGGTCGAGCAGACCCTCGTAGGCGAAGCGGCCGCACTCGCGCTGGCTGCGGAAGTAGAACGCGCCGATGAACAGCGCGATGAAGCCGGTGCAGGCCAGCACCGGCACGAACTCGCCCGAGCCGCGGACCGCGAGCGGCGACGAACCGAGCCAGCCGGTGTGCCAGCCGGCCAGCCCGAGCAGCAGCAGCGCGGGCGCGGCGTAGGCGTTGGCGCGGTCGCGCCAGCGCACCGCGCCGAGGTAGATGAACAGCGGCGCGCCGAGCGCCGCGGTGTAGGCGGCGTGCAGCCAGCGCGGATCGGTCGCCGGCCACAGCGCATGGTCGATGGCCTTGTGCAGCAGCAGCAAGACCAGCGATTGCGCGACCGCGAGCACGATCAGCGCCAGGCGGTCCTCGTCGGGCAGCTGCAGCGGGAGCGTGGGGGTGGGCGAGCTCACGGTGGCTCCAGGGGTCCGGGTGGTGCGGACGCTAGCCCGCCCTCGCGGTCACGGCAAGGAAGCAGCCGGAACGCGGCGCTGCATGGTGCGGAACCCGCGGCGTGGACTACAGTTAACGGTGGGTCCGACCGAAGTGGAGGTGGCCCATGGACGCGAAACGCTGGTTGTGTGTGGTGGTGGTCGCCGCGCTGGTCCTTTACCCGCTCCCCGCCTCGGCCGACGGGCCGCAGGCCGTGACCGCCGAGGAGATCATCGGACTGCCGACCTACGGGCCGCTCGACTTCGACCCGGCGCTGGATTGCACGCCGGAACGCTGCGGCAGCGTCAGGCAAATCGACCAGGCCGGTGGCGGCGGTGGCGGCGGCGACGCCGGGCTGCCGACCTGGGCGGTGGTGCTGATCGTCGTGGTGGTGGTCGCCGCGCTCGCCAGCGGTGGCGGCGGCGGAGGCTACTGAGCCCCTCCCTGCGTCACGGCGGGACCCTTCGCATCGGCACGCGCCATCCGGCGCGGTGGGGACCGGCAGGTTCCGTGACGGCGCTCGACCCAACCTCGATCTCACGGATCGCTTGAATCCGGAGTCCCACGATGGATGGCGTCCATACCGGCATCCGCCGTTGGTTGTGGCCCGGCCTGCTCGGCACGGCGCTGGCGTTGGGCTGGAGCATCACGCTCCTCGGAGGCAAGCGCGGGCTCATCGCCTGGGTGCTGGTGACCCAACTGCTATCGCTGGTGGGCTTGGTCGGGCTGCTGGTCGCTGCCGCCAAGCTGATCAGGCAGCGCCGCGCGGTCACCAAGCCGGTGTTGGTCGGTGGCGCGCTGTCGCTGGTCGCGCTCTGGCCGCTGCTGGCGCCGTTCGGTGTGTTGCCGATCGCCTACCCGGCGTCGCTCGAACGCACCACCCCTGCAGCGACCGTGCGCCTGCCGTCCGATTCGCCCCTGCGCGTCGCGTGGGGCGGGCACCAGCTCCGCGCCAACCACCACGCGGCGTCGCCGGGTCAGCGCTGGGCCTACGACCTGGTGATCGAGCCGGCCGGAACTGGTTCGAAGGAGCTCACCGACCATGGCTGCTTCGACACGCCAGTGGTCGCGCCGATCGACGCCACCGTGCATCAGGCGTCGGACGGCGAGGCCGACATCGCGATCGGCGCGACGCTCGCCGACCCTTCGCGCCTGCTCGGCAACCACGTGATCCTCGAGCTCGCTGGCGGCACCTACCTCGTGATCGCGCACCTCAAGCAGGGCAGCGTGCTGGTGAAGTCCGGCGAGACCGTGCGCGAAGGCCAGCCGATCGGACGCTGCGGCAACTCCGGCAACACCAGCGAACCGCACATCCACATCCATCACCAGCGTCAGGATCCGCTCAGCATCGCCGGCGACCTCAACCTCGGGGTGAACCTGGTCGAGGGATTGCCGCTCTACTTCCGCGACCACGACGGCGCAGCGATGCCTCAAGGCGGCATCACGATCGAGGACGGCACGCTGCGGTTGCGCGGCGCGACCGTGCGGCACCGAGGCGGACCGAGCGGTCGGGCGCGGTGACATCGCGCCCCGGTTTGGACTAGATTCCCCGGCCCCATCCGCTGCAGGTGCCGCCATGAGCAAGAAGAGGAAAGACAAGAAGTCGAAGAAGGCCAAGAAGGTCCACTTCGTCCCGAAGGGTTACGCCAGCGTCACGCCCTACTTGGTCGTGCATGACGCCAAGGCGGCGCTCGCCTTCTACAAGAAGGCCTTCGGCGCGAAGGAGTTCGTGCGCATCGAGGCGGGCGGCAAGGTCGCCCATGCCGAGGTTCGCATCGGCGATTCGGTGGTGATGCTGGCCGACGAACACCTGGAGATGGGCGCCAAGAGCGCGCGCACGGTCGGCGGATCGCCGCTGAGCCTGATGATCTATCTCAAAGGCGTCGACAAGGTGGTGGCACGCGCGATCAAGCTCGGCGCGATGCTCACGCGCCCGGTCGTCGACCAGTTCTACGGCGACCGCTCGGGGATGGTGCAGGACCCGTTCGGCCACCAGTGGACGCTCGCGACGCACACCGAGGAGGTCTCGCCCAAGGAGATGAAGAAGCGGATGAAGGCGCTCGGCGGCGGCTGAGGCCGGTCGCAGCCTAGCCGTGCGCGCGCTCGACCAAGGCCCGCACGGGCAGCGGCAGCAGTCCGAGCAGCGCGCCGTGCAGCTTGGCTTCGTTCTTCTGCCAGCGCACACCGATGAACACGAGGCCGATGCCCAGCCCAGCCAGCACCACGGGGAACAATAGGCTGCCCGCGAACACCTTGTCGGCCAGGTGGTAGAGGTAGCCGAAGATGCCGAACGCGCCGAACACCGCGAACACGCGGCGTGAGAGCAGCGCGCCGATCGCGAGCATGGTCAGGTTGATCGCGAAGTAGATGAACTTGTTGAGCTCGCTGTCGGAGTCCATGAAGGTCAGGCCGCACCAGAAGGTCAGCACGCCGAACAGGTAGAGCCAGAAGGCCTGGTCCTCCTTGCGCGTGCCGCGCACATCCACCCAGAACGCGAGGCCGATCATGAGTAGGCCGAAGTGCAGCGAGACGAGCTTGCGCAGTTCCCAGGTGTTGTCGAGGTCGCCGAACAGGAACGGCACCAGGTCCATGCTGAGGTACCAGAGCGTGACCGACACCACGAACAGCAGGTACGGCAGGCGGTAGCGCCAGAACATCGCCGCACCGAGGGCGAGCGTCACGGCCTCCATCAGCACCCAGCGCCAATCGATGTAGGCCTGGAAGTCTCGCACGCGCGAGTCGCCCGCCCAAAAGCCGAGCGCGTGCTGCAGGTTGTAGACGATGAGCGGCACCAGCGCGAGCGTGAAGGTGGCGAGCACTCCCGCGGGCACGCGCCGGCCTTGGCCGAGGAAGCGCTGCGTGAGCGAGAGGCCGAGCACGCCGAACGAGACCGCGAGCAAGGCCATCGGCCAGCCCACCCAGGAGTCCCAGACCAGCGTCACGAACCAGCTCAGCGAGCCCATCGCGATGGCGCCGCCGAGGTAGTAGAAGATGTGCGCCGCCTTGAACGATGGCGTGTCCGCGCCCTGCTGCTCGAAGAACGCGAGCAGCGCCTTCGACTGCTCCGCGGTGATCAGACCGCGGGTGACGGCGTCGTCGAACCAGGAACGGTGGATGTCCATCGACCGAGGATACGATAGTACGTCCGCCGCTTCGCCCTACCCACCGCCGAGGCGACCGAAGTGGTGCATCAGCGCGGCTTCTCCGTGGACATCTCGAACGATGCAGGCGGTGCCGCGATGCGACCTCGCCAATGCCCGCCCACGGTGTACGCGCCCCAGCTCCAACGCACCCAACGCACCAGCGCGAGGCTGAGCCACAGGGCCCAAGCCAAGATCGCCAACTTGTAGGTCCAGAGCGGCAGCGTGAGCGCGCCAGTCGCAGGCAACGTGCCATCGCTGCGATCAGCGAACCAGCGCAACGTCTCCGAGGTCGAGTGGTTGCCGACCACGTGCAGGTCCGGCTGGCCAAGAAGCGCGCCAGGCACCGCCGCGACCAGGCCCCACAAGGCGGCGACGGAGAGCGCGGCGAGCCCGGCCTGGACCCACTTGAAGCTGCGGTCGCTGAGGCTGGCGTGCACGCGCTCGCGCCAGGCGAGGGCGTGCAACCAGGCCGCGACCAACACCAGCGTGCCCCAAGACCAAGTGCTGAGGCCGATGCCAAGCAGCAGCCAGTCGCGCGACCCGAGCGGCGTCACGCCCAGCCGCGCCACGACCAGCGCGACCAGGATGAACAGCGCGAGCTCACCCCAGTACAGCACCGCAGGTCCGACGGTCGGTCCCCAGGCGTGGAGCACCCAACGATCGCGCGGAACTTTCAGTTCGAGCGTGACGTTGCGTGCCGCGGCGCCGAGTTCGACGGCAGGGATGCCGGTGACGAGCGCGAGTTCGGCCTCGTGGCGCCAAGCGAGCTCGACGGAGTGGGAGTCAGGCTGGAGCGTGAATGGCACCGCGCCGTCCTCGGTGACTAACGTCTGCGCATCGCCGTCGATCGCGAGGCTGGTGAGCGTGGCGCCCGCGGGTAGCCCCACCCGATGCTGGCCGCCGCGCGTGCTGCGGTACTCGAAACTCAAACTGCTCTGGCTCGCGCGCTGGCTCGCGGTCACGCTGTGTGTTACCGAATCGATCGCCAGCGTCGGCCCAGGCAACACTTCGGGGCGCGTGACCTTGAGCTTCAGCGTCTCACCCGGTAGCGGGTGGTATTCGTAGACCCATGCGTCATCGCCGTCGAAATTTTCTGACATCACTTCGGGTACGCCCGTCGCATCCAGGTGCCAGATCGGCGTCGCGAGGATCGACCAGTACTCGACCGCGTTCGGCAAGTCGCTGGCGGTGAGTTCAAGCGCCGCGGCGCGCGGCAAGCGCCCCATCCAGAAGACGCTGTCCACTTCCGGATCGAAGGCGGCGGTGACTTTGCGCTCGCGCACCTCGACCTCGGTGGTCGTCACGTCCTCGTCCTCGAGAACCGGCACCGCCACGGTGAACGCGCCGCGCTCCGGCGCCACCCGCTCGACCGTGGTATGGACGAACCAGTCGAGGTCGAGGACCACGCTCCGCTTGATGCGCACGAACGGCGGCACGCGACCGAGCTCGGCGAGGTCCGCGCCACGGCCACTGCTGCCGGCACGCACGCGCACGAGCTCCAGGTTGCTCGCGAGCATCCGACCGTTCTGCACGCCGCCCACCTGCCAGCCGGGCGCGATCACGTCTATCGCATGCGGCACCAAAGGGAAACCGAGGTCGAGCGCGGAGCCCGCCGGGAGCGGGCCACGCAGTTCGACGCGGTGCACGCCGGCATCGAGCTGCAGGTGCAGGCCGCCAGAGCGTCGCAGCAGCCAGCTGCGCGGCGCACCGTCCACGCTCACGCGCGCCGGCGACCAGGCCTCGCCCTCGGGCAGCGGCACCGCCACCGTCGCGGCGGCGTGCATCTCGAGCACGATCGTGAGCCCGCTGGCGTCGGCGGTGAGCGTGGCGCGCGGCACTTCCGCGCATCGCCCGATGCAGCGCGGCGGCGCAGTGAGACGGGTGCGCAGTTCGGTGAGCAACTCGGCGCTGGGCTCTACCGACCCGGCGGCCTCGGCCGACGGTGCGGGCGCGAGCGCGACCAGCACGGCGAAGACGGCGAGCGCCGTGGTCGACGCCGGCAACCAGCGAGCCAGCGGGCCCGGCAGCTTGAGCTGCGGTGCGAGCGCGGCGGCGCAGACGAAGGCCAGCAGTCCCAGGCCGATCACTGCGAGCAGATGCCAGAGCGCGGTGACCGGGCGCGGCAGGATCACGAGTCGCACGCGGTCGTCGGGACCGACCGGGCCCTGCCAGCCGTAGCGCGCTTCGGTCCACGACCAGTTCGGTTCACCCGAGCCAGATTGCACTAGCGCGTTCGGCACGGTGCGAGAATAGAGCTGCGTGCGCTTGATGCGCGAGCCGGTGACCTCGACACGATCGAGCCTGACTTCGTCATCGGCCAAGGCGCTTTTCTGGCGCTCGAGCGCTGCCTCCTGCTGAGAGCTACGGCCGGGTGCGGCGGCGGGAAGTTCTTGCATGAGCTCGCCGCTTCGGTCGACTTTCGGGAGATCGACCATGTCCATGCGCTGCTCGGCGTCGCGCTCGAGCTGCGGATGGAGCGCGTAGCGGAGCTGGCCTGCGGCGAAGGGCACGAGCAGCACCACGAAGGCTACGAGACCGCCACCGGCAAGCAGGCGCGCACCGCCACGCAGGCGGCTTTCGCCGAGGTTGCGCCACAACGCGATGCCGGCGAGCGCCGGCAGCAGCGCCCAGATCGGCGCCGACGCCTCGTGGAACGCGAGCGCGAGCGCGGCGAGCGCGATCACGCCCCAGCGCCGGCCGAACAGATGCCAGACCACCGCGGTCAGCACCAGGAGAAGGAACATGTCGAGGAGGTCCCAGCGCGAGACCCAATCGCCCTCGCTGTAGTCCACGCCCCCCACGGCGACCAGGCGCCGCCCCGGCGGCAGCGTGAGCACGACATCGGCCTTGTCGAAACCGTGGTCCCAGCCTACCGCGGGGATGGACCAGCCGCTGCGCGGCAGTGTGATCTGGGCGTCGAGCGAGACTTCGGGCAGACGCAGCTCCACGCCCGTCGCGCCCGCAGCGCTGAGCGTGATCGGCAGATCGGCTTCGTCCTCGCGCGCACGCTCCAATTCCCACGGCGCCGTGATGTCGAGGCGCCAGCCGCTGCGCATGCGCCCGCCCACTTCGTCGAGCGCCGTGAACTCGTCGCCGGAGTGGTCGAGCCACATGCGCCGCGTGAGTGTGAGCGCATCGGGTTCGCTCAGGCCACGGCTGCGTTCCACTAGCTTGAGCACCGCGCCGGCCGGCGCCTGCACGGTCGGATCTTGGGTCCATTCGCCGGGCACGCCGCTCTGGTCCGGATCGACCGGCGCGCCGCCTTCGAGCAACGCGTTGCGCAGGCGTGCATCGGCCAAGAAGCTCCAGATCTCCTGGTTCGGTCAGATGCCAGTCGCGATGGGCACCGTGAACTCGACGGCCGGCGTTCGCGCGCGGGCGCGGACCGTGACGTCCCAGTTGCCCGGACGGACCTGGAGCACCAGCCGGCCCTCGGCGTCGAAGCGGCCCGGCAGTTCGCTCGCGACATTGAGCGGCACGAACCCCGCCAACAACGCATGGGGGAAGCTCTCTTCGCGTGCACGACCGCTGACAGCGAACTGGAGTTGCGTGGTGACGATGACCGGCACGCCGTCCTCGACTCGGCGGTAGACCTGCAGCTCGATCGCGTCCTTCTCCTCCGCGGCACCGGCGCTGGCGCGCCGGCCGAGCCAGAGGCCTTCGTCGTTGCGTTCCGGTCGCGGCACCGCGCGACCATCGAGCGTGAGTTCGATGAGGCCGATCCAATCCGGGATCTCGAGCGTCTCCGGCCGGCGTTGCCAACTGAAGCGGCCGGCGAGCGCATAGGTGCCGGGTTCGAGTTCGATCCCCGGCGAATCGCCCCGCGCGATGACCTTGGCTGGCCGGCCGTTCAGCGTCACGCCCTGCGGCCACTGCGACGCGTCGCCCGGCAGGTGGACGGTGGTACGTCCGAAGACCCGCAGCGACTGGCTGAAACGCGCGCCCTGCGCATCCACCTGGACCGCGAGCGGTCCGCCCAAGGCGCAAGCGCGCTCGTGCGGCGCGACACCGGTAGCGTTCGAATATATCGGGCAGGACGCAGCGCGCTCGTAGTGCAACACCCACTCGCGCCAAGGCGCGAGCTCGGGTGGCACATGGAGCGCGTCGCTCGCGGCGGTAGCCGCGGAGACGAAGAGGATCGAGATCGCGAAAGCGATGTGTCGCCGCATGGAGCCCCCTGGATGCGGCTCGGATGCTAGCAGAGGCTCAGCGCCTGCCCATCGATCGACTCACCCGCACTTCGAATCCCCGCAGTTCAAGCAGGTCATGCACCCGTCCATCATGATCACGGCCGCGGTCGAGCACTTGGCGCAGAGCTGCGCCCCCGGCGGGTACTTGGAGGACGGGTCCTCGGCGAACGCGTCCTTCTGCGCCGCGGCGGCCTCGAACTCGGCGCGCTTCTGGGCGATCAGCTTCTTCTGGTGGTCGTCGAGCTCGGTCTCCTTGATGAGGCCGATGGTCTTGAGGTGGTGCTCGATGGTGTGGCCGATCTCGGCGATCAGCGACGGCATGAACTTGCCGCCCGGCTTCCAGTAGCCGCCCTTGGGGTCGAACACGGCCTTGAGCTCCTCGACCAGGAAGGTGACGTCGCCGCCCTTCCTGAACACTGCGCTGATGATGCGGGTCAGCGCCACGATCCACTGGAAGTGGTCGAGGTTCTTGGAGTTGATGAAGATCTCGAACGGCCGGCGCTGCTCGTAGGGCGTGCCCTGGTTCAGGATGATGTCGTTGATGGTGATGTACATCGCGTGGTCGGAGACCGGGGTCTTCACCTTGTAGGTGCTGCCGATCAGCATGTCCGGGCGCTCGAGGCGCTCGTGCATCTGGATGACCTTGGCCAGCTCGCGCTTGGCCTCGGACTCGACGGTCTTGGCGGGCGGCGCGCCGACTGGGACCACGGCGGGCGCGGTCGGGGCGGGTTGCACCACGGGTGCTACGGCAGCGACCTCTTCGGGCTTCTGCACTGCGTACTTCACGATCTTCTTCTCGATCTTGATGGCCATGTTGCCTCTCGCTTCGCTGTGCTCATCCCCCCGCGTCCTTCGGACGCGACCCCTTTCCTGCGGAAGGGGGTGGGGGGAACCGTGGTTCCGAGCCCGTCCTGGGCGTTGCGCCTTTCCCTGGCGGGGGCGCGGTGTTCCTTCACCGCGCCCTTGCCATGACCGGTCTCGCCTGTCAGGCGACCGATCCTCCCCCTGATTGGTCCGAGTGGGCCGTCGGCGCGGCGAGCCGGGAGTGGACCCACCGCGTCATTCCCGAGCCGCGCCCGGCGGCCCACCCAGTTCTAAATCCTCCGCTCTCCGCCTCGCGCTCGATGCGGCGAACGCTCGTGACTTGTTGATCTACTCACCACTTTCCGAAATACCCTTCCTTGATCGCGTCGAACAGATTCGCCGCGGTGTGGATCTCGCCGTCGTACTCGATCTCCTCGTCACCGCGCGCCTCGACGACCGTGCCGTCCTCGAGCGTGAACTTGTAGACCGTGTTCTTCAGGTCCGCTTCCTTGACCAGCACGCCCTGGAACGCCTCGGGGTTGAAGCGGAACGTGGTGCAGCCCTTCAGCCCCTGCTCGTAGGCGTACATGTAGATGTGCTTGAAGTCCTCGTACGGGAAGTTCGTGGGGACGTTCGCGGTCTTCGAGATCGACGAGTCGATCCACTTCTGGGCCGCGGCCTGGATGTCGACGTGCTCGGTCGGGTTGATGTCGTCGGCGGTGATGAAGTACTCGGGCAGCTTCTCGTCCGGCTTGTCCGAGAGCGGCATCGCCTTGGGGTTCACCAGGTGCCGATAGGCCAAGAGCTCGAACGAGTAGACGTCCACCTTCTCCTTCGACTTCTTGCCCTCGCGGATCACGTTGCGGAAGTAGTGGTGAGCGAAGCTCGGCTCGATGCCGTTGCTGGCGTTGTTGGCGAGCGACAGCGAGATCGTGCCGGTCGGCGCGATCGAGCTGTGGTGGGTGAAGCGCGCGCCGACCTTCTCGAGCTCGTGCACCAGCTCGGGGGCGACCGCCGCGATCCGCTGCATGTAGCGGCTGTAGCGGGCGTGCAGGACCCGGCCCGCGACCTGGTCGCCGACCTTGAAGCCATCGCGCTTCATCTCGGGGCGCTTGCGCAGCATCTCGGCGGTGACCGCGAACTCCTCGCCCATGATCGGCGCCGGCCCCTTCTCCTGGGCGAGCTCGAGCGCCTCCTCCCAGCCGGCCAGCGCCATCTCGCGCGTGACCTGCTCGGTGAAGGCGACCGCGTCCTGGGCGCCGTACTTCATGCGCAGCATGGTGATGGTGCTGCCTAGCCCTAGGTAGCCCATGCCGTGGCGGCGCTTGCGCAGGATCTCGTCGCGCTGCTTGCTCAAGGGCAGGCCGTTGATCTCGACCACGTCGTCGAGCATGCGGGTGAAGACCTTGACCACCTCGCGGAACTCGTCCCAATCGAAGCGCGCCTGCTCGGTGAAGGCCTCGCGCACGAAGTTGGTGAGGTTGATCGAGCCCAGCAGGCAGCTGCCGTAGGGCGGCAGCGGCTGCTCGCCGCAGGGGTTGGTGGCGCGGATGTTCTCGCACCACCAGTTGTTGTTCATCTCGTTGACCTTGTCGATCAGCACGAAGCCGGGCTCGGCGAAATCGTAGGTCGAGGTCATGATCAGGTCCCAGAGCCGGCGGGCGTGCATGGTCTTGTAGACCTTGCAGGCGACCAAGCCTTGGGCGTCGACCACGTAGCCCTCGGTGATCGGCCACTCGCGCCACACGACGCCCTGGGCGGTGTGGACGTCGAGGCTGTCGGCCTCGGCTTCCTTGGCACGGATCGGGAAGGCCAACGACCAGTCGGCGTCGGCCTTGACCGCTTCCATGAAGTCGCGGGTCACGAGCAGCGAGAGGTTGAACTGGCGCAGCCGGCCGTTCTCGCGCTTGGCGCGGATGAAGTCGGTGACGTCGGGGTGGCCGACCTCGAAGGTGCCCATCTGCGCGCCGCGGCGACCGCCGGCTGACGAGACGGTGAAGCACATCTTGTCGTAGATATCCATGAACGACATCGGACCGCTGGTGTAGGCGCCGGCGCCCGAGACGTAGGCGCCCTTGGGGCGCAGCGTCGAGAACTCATAGCCGATGCCGCAGCCCGCCTTGAGCGTCAGGCCGGCCTCGTGGACCTTGTTGAGGATGTCGTCCATCGAGTCCTTGATGGAGCCCGAGACCGTGCAGTTGATGGTCGAGGTCGCCGGCTTGTGTTCCTGCGCGCCAGCGTTGCTGGTGATGCGGCCGGCGGGGATCGCCCCGCGACGCAAGGCCCACAGGAAACGCTCGTACCAGTGCTCGCGCAGCTCGGCTTTCTCGGTGTCGGCCAGGGCGCGCGCGACCCGCTGGTAAGTGCCATCGACGGTCGCGTCGATGACGGTCCCGTCCTTGGCCTTCAAGCGGTACTTCTTGTCCCAGATGTCCTGGGACGCTTCCTGGACCGGGATCACGCTGTCGGCCGGCATGGCCACCTTCAACACGGAGCTCATCGGACTATCTGCCTCCATCATTCTGGTTCTTCTAGCGGAGGTCCCGCGCTGAGGTGGGTCACCGGTTCGACCACGCGACGACGCTGGGGAGCGCTGCCTGTGGACGGTTCGGTGGATGACCTGTGCCTCACCTGCGGAAAGGCTGAACACAACATCTTGTGTTCCGCGGGCCAATCAATGGCACCGCGGGGGCACGCTGTCAAGACACTTAAAACCCTTATGAAACAAAGGGTTATATGAGTGTCTTAAGGAACTGCCTTCGAAACCGCGCGATTTCTCCCGCGCAGCTGAACACAAGATGTTGGGTTTCCCCCCCGGACGACGGAATCTAGCCCAAGCGCCGTTTGAAAACCAAGCGTCCGGACGAAAAATTTGGCACGGCCGACGGCCGTCACCCCCTTGCGCTGCCCGCCGACTTGAAACCGGGGTCCCCGCCCCCCAGTTCGTTCCCAGGCGCCGCACTGTCACTCGACGCGCCCCGAACCCACCGACCACGAGGAACCGCCATGACCCTGCTCCGCTGCCAGCCCTGGACCCTGATGCACCAGTTCCAGCGCGAACTGGACCGCCGCATCGACGGCCAGACCGCCCGCTTCGAGGGCGACGAGGTCGCCACCGATTGGGTGCCGGCCGTGGACGTGAAGGAAGAGGCCGACCGCTGGGT
>Ga0247727_10009649_pt1 | contig 17379 bp, 18 predicted proteins | sample WisWelCaveWW1625_FD_202498 | JGI IMG/M metagenome (GOLD analysis project Ga0247727, IMG submission 202498) | Biofilm microbial communities from Wishing Well Cave, Virginia, United States - WW16-25 | ecosystem: Environmental > Aquatic > Deep subsurface > Groundwater > Cave microbial mat | place...
GGATCGGCTATAACTGTATGTCGAAGGAATTGACTCCCGCGACAGTTTTGGACAGACTCAATGAGCGACACTGCGGAGATTCAGAATGCCGACCTCGCGTGAAGTACTCAAGCGACGGGCGTTACGACTGGCTCAATCGCCAGGAAAAGACGTTTTCCTGCTCAGCCTTTCTCCGGCCGATCTTCTCGCCATCGCCAACGTTTCCCACGATGAGAAACAGTCGCCCGCCGACTTACTTGGAGCTGACCGGCCTGCTGTCCGGCAGCACGTGGCCACCGTTCAATCGAGCTTAGAGTCCGATGATGCTCTGATGTTGACGGCAATCGTGCTCGCCCTGTCACCGGAAGTTCGGTTTCGCGGAAGTCGCGGGCCAGACGTTTCAGACGGATTGGCTTCCGCAGGAACCCTCGATATTCCCGTGCGGACACGAGCGGGCCGCAAGCCAGCGTGGATCCTCGATGGCTATTACCGGCTGCTTGCCCTGTCCCAACGCGAAAACAGCGAGTTCGCTCTTCCGGTGTGTGCTTTCATCGCGGACGATCCTGGCGTTCTTCGGGAACACTTCGTGCGAATTCAAAGCACGCATCCGCTCCCCGCCGGGTTTGTGGATGTGATATTTCCGTCGACGGCCGTCGCGATTTCTCCCAGCATCGGACCGAAGGAACTGCCAGAGGCCATTTGTGAATGGCTGAACACCGACCAGGATTCGCCATTTCACGAATTGATCGAACCCAATCAAGTCGGAAAGGCCGGGCGATCTCAGTTCCCCGTGTCGCGCACTGCTCTGCGCGAGACTATTGCCGACAGTCTCTCAACGCCCTACGGATCGCTGTTTCCGTACCGCAATATGGCGACCGGCGAAACCGACATCGACGGGCTCTGCAATGCACTGAAAACGTACTGGAGCGCTGTGAAGGCTGTTTTTCCGGACGCTTGGGGCAAGCCGCCGAAGAAGAGTCGCCTGATGCACGCATCCGGAATTCGAATCATGGGCCGACTGATGAATCGAGTCCTGCCAGCCGTGGACCTGGCCGTCGATGACCGCGTCCGACAAGCGACTCGGGAATTGAAAAAGATTCAAGCGAGTTGTCGCTGGACAAGCGGATCGTGGGAGGAATTGGACGCTCTGTCGTGGGACGAGCTAGGAAGCACACCTCGGCACGTCATTCTCGTTTCCAATTACCTAATACGGGCGTACGTGACGAAGTAGCGAAATCATCTGAATCTTGCGACACTCTTGGCATCATGGGCGTGCTTGCGAAATACCTTCAGGACAGTTTCATCGAACTCTGCCCGTCGGGCTGGACTTGCCGGCGCGAGGTTCAGGTTCTTGATTCCCGGCTTGCGAAGCTGTTCGGCTACGCCCCCGCTGCCGATGTCCTGCTTGAACGGGCTGATGGCGAGCGAAAGCTGTGGATTGAGTTCGAAGTGAGCCGGGCCGATCCTGTTGCGAACCACGCCAAATTCGCAACGGCGCACCTATTTCAGCCGCAACGCCCGACTGAGTCGTTTGTGTCGATGGTCAGTTCGCACGTTACGAGGGGACGGCGAAACCTTGCCGCCAACACGATTTTCCTGATGCGGCATATCGGCATGAGCGCGTTCCAGACGACGCTTTTCCCCAGCTTGCCCCCCGCTGAGATTCACCGACTCAATCACTTGAGCAGACAACAGCTCGCTGAATTGACGCTGGATGCGCACTGGGAAATCGAGCGAGCGATGCAAGTATCGGAGCCGCTAGGCATGACCGACAAACACAGAATCTTCTTCGTGGGCGACTTGCTTGAGGTAATTTGCAACCTGCAGTACTGGAATCGATCCGTGCTCACCCAAACGGGGCGTGAGCTCTGGGGACGGCGCCGAGTTCGCTACTTCGTTTTTGATCCCAAGACGAATCTCTTCGCGCCCTCGAAATTCTGTGCATACCGACCAATTCATTCCGACAGCGCGAGTGCCCCTTCGATTCCTACTGCGAACATGACGATGGAGCTTTACGCCAGCCTGGACGAGAGCGATCCGAGATTCGATGGAAACCGGGCTTGGCGACACCTCCATGAGCATTTGGGAATGAGACTCCTAGCGGTTGCTGAAAGTCCAGCAATCTCTGCGTTGTTTGAAAAATGGATCGAGGGCGTGCGCGACATGGTGCAACTTGACGGCAGAGCCACGCAAGTGCTTTCTCCACCGGAATGGTTTGAGTAGCCACAATGAACCTCGTAAACACTCGCCACCGTGAGACCTCAGTCCGCGATGCCTGCGGCCCGGCAATCTCCGAACTCCTTTCGACCTCCACTCACCAGTTCTTCCTCGCGTGGTCAATCGCCGCGCGGAGCGACCGATGATTCTTGTACTCAACCCAAAGCTCCATCCAGAAGTTTCCGGTTCCACTCTCAAATATCCCCTGAAGCCAATCCAGGCGATCGCGGTCCGTCACGGTCATCCATGAATCCAGGCCGTGGCCCGTCTCCGCAACGATTGCGCCCGGCGGAGCCGCGCTGCTGGTTTTTTCGGGTCGAGCCGTTCGTTTCGTTTGTGCCTTCTGTTTCTTCACGGTACTTTGCCCTCATCCGCTCGGTCGCGCCGACCCCAGTCCTTCGGCCAGTGTATCAAGCGACTTTCCAGTTGTGAGTAGCGACTCAGATCGTCGGCGCACGCGATCCGCGCGATCGTTCCTAAGTTCGCGAATGTTCAGTTGCTCATGAAGCGTCACCTCTGCGACTTCGCTCGCCCGTCGGCACAATGACCGCCACACGTCCGGGTCGTATTGGTCGTTAACGACCGTCCAACGATCGCTGTTGAGGTTGATGTCACGTCCACGGTTCGGATCATCACGGTCCATGTCGTCATCGTACGGTTCCTCAAGAATTGACAACAGCGACTCATCAACGATGGGCTGCAAATCGGCATCTAGCCAGACTGTACGTAAGATTGGCGGGAACAGCTCGTCAGCCCGGCGGCGAAGTGCCTCCGGAGTTGAGTGAGGCCAGTGAGCTAGTAGTTGCACAGCTTGTGCAGTATCAGCGGCGACGAGAAAGTCGAACCTAAAGGCAAGTTCGGACAATTGGGTTTCAGGGATGCGAGGGCGGTATCTCCACATGGCGAAGCAGATCCCTCGGTCGTCCCATCGGAGATAGCGCTCCAGACCGTCCAGAAACGGTTCGCCAAGTCGGGCTAACGATACGCCGCGGCGTTGTGCAACCCGCCGGTCGAACGTCATTCGATGCGTAGCCGCTCGCAGTGAGCGACGGATAGGCTCGTTGGCGTCGATTGCGTTTGGAAAGCGTTCCAGGAAATCCCCTATTGGCAACAATGTGCCTCGCCCCTTCCATTCATCACAGAAAAACCAGTACCGTGCGACGTCGTCCGCCGAGCCATTCTCGCCCCACCGCGTGAAGTCGAGTCGCTTTAAGATCCAACTCTCGGCGGTTGTCCGGTGTTGCTTCGACGCGATGTCCAGCTCGACAAGTTCGCGGTGAAACTGGTGATCGTCTTCATCGTGAAGTTCGAACGCATCGAGTTCGTCCTGTGCCCGAATCCTCTTGAACTCTCGGTCGATAATCCCACCTTCACTGCCCAGTCGTGCCGAGAACTCAGCAACGGCATCTACCCCAGCAGTTAAGAATGTAGTGGTGAATCGTCGCAGTTCTTCATCGACGACGTATTGCAGCGTCGCAATCGATCGATTGAAGACTCGAAATGCTTGGTCAAGGCAAGCGGACCATGCTGCCTGCAGATCCGATCCATCTGTTACAAACACCACCGATCGCACGGCCTTACCAACACCGAATCGATCGAGTCGTCCCATGCGCTGCTCAATCCGGTTGGGTGAAAACGGCAGGTCGCAATGCACCAACACAGCGCGACCTCCCTGTAGGTTCAATCCTTCCTCCGCTCTGCGGTCGCAGACCAACACGTTGCAGAGGGGGTCAGAATGAAAGCGTTTCCAGCCCGATGAAGAGTCCCCATCGCTGGCAAGTGGGACATGTCGTTCGACGCGGTCTCCCAAAGTACTGTGTAAATGACGGAACACCCTGTCCGCAGTTGAGGGGTAATTCGCGAACAGAACAATCTTCGTGACGCCCGAGGTGATGTGGACCGCGAGCAACTCGTTCACGGTTTGTTCAATGGACTTCAATCGCAATCGCGGATCGACGTCGAGAAGCAGCGATTGCATCTCGGTGAGAATCGACCGCTCGGCCGCAAAACGGGGCGCAGCGTGAATGAGACGGCGTTCCTCTGAAGAAAGAGCAAGGTCGTCAAGAAGCTCGACCCTCTCTCCCAGCCTCGCAGAAAGGATCGCGTCGAGCGACAAATGATCCGACACAGCGGCTTCCGCAAGCACAATGGCGAGTTGTGCGACGTGGTGTGCGGCCGGAGTATCTTCACGACCGTAATGTTCTAGCGCGGCAGCCGTTCGCCATCGACTCAAATGTTCTTCGACAAGCAATTGAGCCGGATCTGACCAGTAGCAGGTCGTCAAACCGTCACGGCCCGGTGTCAAAGGCCGCGTTGCTTCGGTTCTACGATTTCGGAAAATGCGCCTGTGAAGTCGGTACGTCTCGCTCACGTGAGTTCGAACGGCACGTATGGCCTTCACACGGTAGGGGTCATTCTCGGTGACATCTGCGTCGATCAATCTGCGAAGCCTTTCGAGCAATTCGAAGAGTCTACGATCTCCTGGAAAGGAGTCGGACAAGCGTTCGACCGCGTCGTTGAGGAAAAAATTGGACTCGCTCTCCTCTAGCGAGAACAACACCTCGGCGAGAGTCTGCCGGCGCGCGACTCGATCGCGAAATGCCGCGAGGTCGTCGAGCGGATGGACGCTGGGGTCGAGTAGGTGCAACATTGCCAGAAACCCCTGCTCGTTGTGCAAAAGCGGCGTCGCCGACAGAAGCAACAGCCGCTTTTCCGGCGACTGCGTGATGGACCGCACTGTCTCGAAAATGTGCCGCTCACCGGCGTTGCTGGAAATCGACCACCCACACAAATGATGGGCTTCATCAATCACGATCATCCTCGCGTCGCTCCCAGTCCTCTTGATTAGATCAAGGTCGTGAGTCGGAACGACGTGAATCGTCTTGTCGAGAAAGTCCCCGAAAAGGAACTTGCTTCGCAATTCTGCGCGCCATTGCGCGACCAACGGTTCGGGCACGATCACCAGCACACGATGCGAGTCGCGGTAATCGAGGACATACTGGCGGATGAGTATCCCAGCTTCGATGGTCTTCCCGAGTCCGACTTCGTCCGCAAGCAGGTATCGCTGAACCGGATCGCGGAGCACCCGCCGCACAACGCCAAGTTGATGAACTTCAAGGTCGATGACGGCGGACAACAACCCACGCATGCCTGCACAGGCCGCGCGTTGTGAAACCAGCGACTGCATGAACCCGGCACGGCCCGAGTGCCAATACGGGGTCTCGTTCAACCGGAACGCAAGATGAGTCGTGGGGTCATCAATCGGTCGATGCCACCGCACACGCAACTCGTCAGGCGGGATCATCGCTTTCTTGTCGTTCGGAAACTTGACAAAGACACGGTCTTCGACGATTCCGATGACTCGCCCCACGCTCCAGCGGTAGGTCTGTGGGTCCTCGTGATAAACGCGAGTTTGCTCATCGAGCCGAAACGGCGAAAGACTTTTCCGGGAAACTGTGCACCTTGGCTGCTCAGATCGCGCAGGCGAGTCGAAATACTCAATGACTGCCGAGTCTTGGGTGCTCTCAATCACACGACCGGGGCCAAAGTCGTTGTCCGACGATTTCCAGAAGATCGGCGCGCCGCGCATCTTGACCGTCCGCGTCGGGTATTCAACAACGATTGGAACTCTGCCAAGACCGTCTCGCGCCGAGCTGACGGCAAACTGATTATCCGGCAGGATTAGTCGCCGAACAAGCAGCTCGTCGAATGGCTACGAGAACTGGAGCGCGGGTCTGGTGTGTCACGACTGGTTTCCAGGTCTGATTTGGCTATTCTTGAACCGCCCTTGGAACCAAGCGTCTCTGAAAACCGCCACCCCGGAGTTCAAACTGACCGATGCCAATCATCCCGCTACAGATGTCCTCCGTCACGTATCGAAGCGATCAAAACGCGATTGTCGAGGCACGGAGAATCTACGCGAGGACGAACTTCACCGCGCAAAGCGGAGCCGACGTTTATTTTCGTTCGATCGTCGATAGCGGCGCGCCGTTCAGTGTGCTTCCACATTCGCTCTGGCATCAGCAAAAGCTTCGGTGGACGCGCTTGGGTGGGACTGCGCTGACTCGCGTAGCGCTGCCTGCGACGGAGCAACTGATCTGGCAAGGAGTGGCGTGTGAACTGGGTGAGACGAACGTGTTCTTGCTGGACCTTGCGAGCGGAGTGCAAACTGGGCCGCATCGGGTTGTGGGGAAGTTTGTCCAGCAGTCGGTCGCGGGCGAGTTTGAGACGACTGCTCTGCTCGGCCTTAATTTCCTGGCGGACAATGCGATTCGGTTCGCCGTTGAGGGTACAGGGGCGTCGCTGACCTCGCATCTGATCGTGCCGTAGCAGCCCGAATTCTCGGACCGGCGGTCATCAATGCGGCACGTCCGACAGCGGCGCGTCGATTCCAACAATGACCAGCTCTTCGATCTTCCGCCCGGTCTTGGCGGTTGCCTCGTTCAAGACGGCCTGAACGTCACGGCCGTGTGCGACGATGCGTCTGCCGTAGGGAACGACGAACTCGCCCGGATACGATGCAATCACCTGAGGATCTTCTTCGGCCCAGGCTGCGTCGGCAAGACGCTGACGTTGCTCTGCGGTGAGCGGTCTGGCGGTTGCGGGTTGGGACAGCCCGCCCTGCGGCATCTGCGCGAAACTCGTTTCTGCGGCCTGCGACTCGGTAGACATAGGGGAATCCTGAGAACGAACGGTTCGTCGGCTCCGACTTACTCAATTATCGGTTCGTCGGCTCGTAACGGCAAGCAGATTCGAGTTTGGACAGCGTACTACGCACAAGCAGTCTACTGGTGAGCAAACGCATTCGCTATCTCAGCCTCCACCTGCCGCAGCGGCCGGGTGTAGCGTTGGCGAGCATAGCGGCGGATGATTTCGGCCCGCTTCGCGTCGAGCTTGCTCAGTTGGGTCGGAATCGTTCGCATCGAAAACGGTCGGCTTGGATGGCCGGCGATGAGGAGCCGGGCGTAGGCCTGGTAGCGGGGTAGGCGCATCAGGTCGGCCGGCGTGAGGTCGCCGCCGAGTTGCTCGGCGAGAATCTCGGCGTCGTTGGCGCCAACTTGGAAGCAGAGTAGCGTGCCGACGTTGCCGAATACTGCCGCGGCCGTGTGCTCGTCCATCTGGGCGAGGTACTGGTTCGCGATCGTGAGATTCAGTCGGTACTTGCGAGCTTCGGAGAGAATCGTGGCAAAACTCTCGGTCGCGAAGTTCTGAAATTCGTCCACGTAGAGATACCAGTCCCGCCGCTGAACCTCCGCGACGTTCGAGCGACTCATGGCAGCGATCTGAATTGCACTGACGAGCAGCGAACCGAGCAGCGGCGACGCGTCGTCGCCGATCCGGCCCTTGCTCAGGTTCACGATGAGCACCTTGCCCTCGTCCATGATGCGACGCAGGTCGAGCGTAGAGCGTGATTGTCCGACAATGTTGCGGGTGAGCGGTGAACTGACGAAATGCCCCACCTTGTTCTGAACCGGCGCGATGGCTTCCACCTGCAGCTTGGCGTGCATGGCGGCGAACTCGCGGTTCCAAAAGGCACTGACGACCGGATCGCTCACCTGCTTCAGAATGGCCTCGCGGTATTTCGCTTCGCTCAACATCCGCAGCAGCGACAAGAGCGACGTGCCGGGCACCTCCAGCAGTGCGAGCAGGGCGTTTCTGAGAATGTGCTCCATCCGCGGCCCCCACGAATCGCTGTAGAGTTTCTTGAACGCAGACACGATTCCCGACGCGACCAACGGCCGCTCCTCGACGTTGCGACACGCCAGGATGTTAAACGACAGCGGGCTGTCTCGATCGCCCGCATCGAACAGCACCACGTCGTTCGTGCGATGCTTGGGGACCAACGTCAGCAGCGTGTCGGCAAGATCCCCGTGCGGGTCGATCAGGCCGACCCCGCGGCCGTCATTGATATCCGAAACGATGAGATTCTGGAGCAGTGTCGATTTCCCCATACCCGTCTTGCCCAAGATCGCGACGTGGCGCCGGCGGTCATCGGGCAGAATGCCGAACCGTTTGTGCGTCGAGCGAAACTGTGTGATGCCGAGCGTGGCGATATCGGCATGATCGCGTACGAGCGGCAACTCGACCGGCGGTTCCATCTCTCGGCTCTCCACGGTCGCCATCGTCGGGGCGCGGACGGTGAGTGTCGGCGGGTGCCAGATTGTCGCGAGCTCCTCGGTTGAAAGCAGAAAACGGTGGCGAGACGCGCGATGCGCTGCTGTGCGATAGCGACGGATGCGCGATAGATGAAACGACGCAAGGCGCGGTGAACTGAACTGCCCGAATGCCCCGCCAATCTCGCGGATCTTGTTCCGTGCTTCTGCCTCGGCTTCTCGCGGCCCGGTGACGATGACCCGAATAGTCGCTTCAAACAGCAATTTGCCGAGCTTGTCCGCTGTAGCTTGCAGGTCATCCTCACGGTCATGGAGTCGAGTTGACGACGTGGTCAGTGCGTCGCCCTGCGAGCTAACCGCCGCAGGAGTGGCGCAGCGACCGAGAAGCCATCCAAACACGCGAACGGACCAACGTCGTGACATCGCCATCGTCGCGTAGGTGTGGGCAAGACGGTGGTGTGAGCGGAAGAAGGCGCTGGTGAGCCGATTGACAATCCTCCGACCGCGGACGCGAAGTCGTGGACGTGCGGGCCGGATGGCAATTTCAATGCGGCTGCCCCTGGCTCGGGCAAGGCAAGTGAAGATCGCAGTCAGCGGATCAGCCGTGACTCGGTTCAGTGCGTCCTCGAATTGTGGATACCGCTTGATCGGGAAAATGTCAGGCCGGAGATGCAACTCGGCGATCCAGTGCTGATGATTCGGGACGTGCGAGTCGATTTCGGCCTCGCGCAAAAAATCGACTTTGCCGTCGGGATACTGCGCGAACAGTTGCTGTTCGACCGCCGCTCGGAGTTCCTGCGGAAACGAGCATGCGAGAGTGACCGTTTCGTGGTGGTGGGCGAATTCAAGATGGATCGGCAGTCGCCGGCGGTTCGCTTGGTGAATGGCGGCAAGCGCCTGATCCATGTACTGCGGACCTCGTTCGTTCGTGGCCGGTACACGGATCGCGATGCGCACGCGGGAGAGCATAGCAGACTCCGAGCGAAGTCCGCACACGTTGCATTGCCGGGCCGCTCATCTGACGGCTCGAATGTCGGGTTCGTTCAGGCCAGACCTGGAATGAGGGTGAACGACTTGTTCTTGCCGTAGCGGTAGACCGTGAAATCTCGACGGTCGAGTGTGAAAACGGTTTCGATCCCCTCGCGTTCCGCGAGGTACACCAAACAGGCGTCAGCCAACTGCGCACCGAGATCGGCGTACCGCGCGACGAAACTGGAAATCCAAGGAGCCGCCTCCTCGTCGAGAGGGAGAAGCTCCAAAAGTCCGACCTCGAAACCGGCGAGCATCCGCTGAACTGCGGCGAGATCGTTGCGAAGCAGCCAAGCCGCCTCGGTGATTACGGGCCAGCACGTAAGCAGCGGTGGTGCGAGTTGGCGAAGTTGCTCGACACACTCATCGTGGTGATGGTCTCTTTCAGAGAGGATCGCGACGAGCGGTCCGGTGTCGAGGAGCACCCGTTTCATAGTGAGCCGAAACCTTGAAAGTGCTCCGGGTTTGTGCTCAGGTCAGCGGGAGCATCCTTCAGGATGCCGATCATGCCGGCCTTCTGCGCGAGATCGTAGCAGGTCGTCACGGCCTCTGCGGTCGCACGGCTCACGTCGGAGATGGTGACCTTCACCCGCTTGTGTTCTGGCAGGTCGAGCTGTTCGAGCGGGCGGAGCACTCCCTGCTCGTACACGGCTTCGAGAGTTTTCGGATTCATGGCAACATTTTACACCAGACCTGGCCGGAAAGCACATCAAAGTTGCGGGAGAAAACACCCGCCCCCAATCCTTGCGCATGGCGGGGGCGGGGCCTGCGGTGCCCGTGTTCGTTCTGTGCTTGCCCACTCCGCGGAGGCGTGACCTGGAAGGTCAGATGACTCGGCAGCATGCGTAAGCCCGATACAAACCCCGGCTGCTGTGACTCCGAGTGCCTGTATCGGCAGAATGGGGAGTCCGCTGGGTAGCGGGCTCGAAGCGGAGGGCTTCCAGCAGGGGCCAATGTTAGCACACCACCACCGCCTGCAAAGAGTGGTCGCGCCGGCCCGATGGTTGAAGGACGGCGGATGAATCGTGAACCGGCGGCCGGCTGTCAGTTTGTGCCGATGGGATCAGCGAGACGGGCCGGCCGCGATGATTCAGGAAGCAAGTTGTCGTCAACGGAAAGTCGGCACTCAGGTACTGTGGCAGGCAGATTCCGTAGAAGAGTGACCGCTGGGCGTTGCGAGTCAACCGCGCGGCGGCATTCAGAATGTGATCGAGTCGCTCCGGGCGTCGCGTCGTGACAATGAGCACGCGGAAGCGCTCGGGGCAGTGGTCTTGGCAGCTTTCGTAGAGACGAATCTTTCGCTCCCAGCTATCGATCGGCTTGTCGGACTCAACGCGCTCGCTGCCGTTGTCCAGCTCGACGAAGTAGGAGAACGCGCGGCCGTCGGCCGTCACGAGCTGGAACGCGCAGTCGGGGTACAGGCACTCCTTGCCGATCTCCAGCCGAAGTGTGTTCTCGCGGCAGAAGTTTGCCAGCGTCCGCGACGCAAGCGACCACTCGCGCCGGCCCAGTACCTTCGGCATCGTCTACTCCCGCGCCGGCACGTAGCCAGCACGGGGTCTGAGCGTTCGGTTGCAGCAGGCTTCTCGAAACCGAGAAAGGAGGACACTAGCCATGTCCACACAAGCGACGCAGGCACAACCCGTGAACGAACGAAAGCCCAAGAAGAGGCCCGAGGTGAAATTTGGAAGGGTCGCAGTCTGGCAAAACAGCACTGAGACCCAAGAGGGCGTCCGCATGTTTCGTTCAGTCAGCATCTCGCCACGACGTTTTCAGGATGCACAAGACAAGTGGCGAGACGCGCCAGGATTTCGCGCCGACGAGTTGGGCTCACTCATCGTAGCCTTGCAGAAGGCCCTCGACTACCTGCTCACGACTCCGATTCAGGGCCACGAGCATGACGACGAGGACGCCGAGCCCATTCCGTTCTGACCCAATCCGCTGAACGCTCAGACGGGAAGCCCCAGCCTCACCAGGCTGGGGCTTTTCTTTTGGCTTCCTCTTCCCGAGGAGAACTCCTTCGATCCGCCGGAGGCCCGCTCCGCCGGGCCGTCACCGGACTGTGCTATGCTTCCAAGTGCCCATGCCCCCTGAGACCACAATCGACGGCTGGTTCCACGACTCAGAACAATCGGAGGAGCTGGCTGAGGATGAACGTGCAGAAATCTTGCTCACTCTGAAGGACCAACTCGACTGGGTCCGCGCTCACTTCGAGTACCGCGCAGAAATGCGTCGGCAAGTTCAACAGCTCATCAACTGACCGTCGCAGCCCAGTTTCGAGCTGGCAACACGCTGGCAACAACATTGCCGAGTTGCCGACAGGAGTGTTGCCAAGCTGTTGTTTTTGTAACTTGTTTCCCCCCAAGGGCGACTTCGACGGGGTGCCGGGGACAGTCACTATCGTTCCGTCCCCGGCCATTTCTGTTTCTCGCATTAGGGTTGGACAACTTTTTTCCCCCTAAGCCCGACTCGCTCCGGACCACGGTGCAGCAGAAATGGCCGGGGACGCGGCCCCCGGCACCCCCGCCCCGCTCACCCGAACCGTGATCGGGGCGTCGCTTCTTCGGAAGCGGCGAAGTCGCCCTTCCCCCCCTGGCTGCGGCGCTACGGCCAGTCGGTCCACCGGAATGCCGGTGCGTTCAAGTGTGTTTGCTGTTGGTGTGTGCGGTTTTGTGTTGGGGTGTGGAGCCTTGCGTGCTGCCAAATTATGCACGCCGGCCTTTGATCCGCCGTCAAGGTAGTACCGTTCGCCGAGCTTCACGGTCTCCACCTTGACCGCAGGGCCGGCGTGCATGCAGCGCGGCAGCCCGCAAGGGCCTTTACTTCATTCCCATCCATCCATGATCTACCAAATCTGGTTACGCGGCTTCGAGGTCGCCGCACGGGACTCTGCCGACGCACTGACAAGGGCGTGCCAGAAACTCCGAGAGAACCCGGCTGCGCACATCGCTGGCGTGAGACACGGTGCTCGAAAGACCAGGCACGGCATCCTCTGGAGGCTCGTCACAGGCAAATAGAAGTGCGAACCGGCGTCAGCGTGACGCCGGTTTTCCCTTAAGACTGCGGCGCTCCAGTCGGTCGGTACGCCGCTGCGCGGTGCCGATGGTTGAAAAACGAGAAGTTTGACTGCTCGCAGCCTTCACATTGTAGCCGGCCGTTCCCTAATGCCGTTCAAGGGGGACTCGCCGAGTCCGCGGCAAGAGGTTGGCTTCGCTGACCGCTCGCCAACCTGCACGCTGACTATCGGCTCGCATTCCCTTGACGGCGGGCGTGCGGCCGGCTGGAGGGAAGCTGCTTCTCCGCAGGCCAATCCTCGGAGAGGCGGCTTTACTTCCTTCTAATCCCTTCCCAATGGCACTTCCATCGCCAACGGCCGAGCGTCCGGCCGAGAAATCCGACGCGACATCACCGGCCAAGCCCACCATTGCCTTCCAATACGGGAGTCTCTCGGCGGCCATCTTCGCTGACAAAGTGAAGCTGCAGAGTGGCAAGACCGTTACGATTTGCCACGTGTCGCTCAGGCGGTCGTACAAGACCGACGCGGGATGGCAGACCAGCCAATCGTTGCGGATGAGTGACTTGCTGCCGGCAGCGTACCTCATGGCACGCTGTTTTGCACACCTCGCGGAAGCCGGTGCCTCTGACGAGGACGAGCGGGATTGATGCCCGTTCACGCCCACGGTCCCTTCGGGGGCCGTGGGTTTTTTTGTTGCTCGCATTTGGTCGCGCCGAGGGGGGCTGGCTTCCGCTTTCGCGTAGCTCGGCAGGCTCGCTCGCTACAGCTCCGGCCAGCCCCCCGAAGGTCGGCCCCAGTGACCGGTTCGAGGCGAGGCTGCGATTTGGTCGTGGACTCGGGGAAGGACAAAACCTGACGGCGCTAGTCGGTTGAATTCATGGTGTGAAAGGCCGTGTTCAGAGTTCGCTTAGGATAGCTATGCGGAGAAGTTGAACCTTGGAGCAAGAGCAGTGAGGTGTGCGATGTTGTTGACGATCAAACAGTGTGCAGGGCGGCTCTCGGTGAGCGCCCGAACGGTGTACTTACTCGTGAATCGGTGCCTACCGCGCGCCGTGCGAATCGGCGCGGGCCGCGGCGCCACCGTGCGGTGAACGCAGCAAGTGGCCCCTTTCGTTGCCCAATTGCTCGTGGTGCATCGACGGCTTGGATGGGACGATCCTCAAGCATCTCGTGGAAAATGCCATGACACACGTTGCAAGTGAACTAGCCGAAGTGATTGAACGCTTGGATCGCATCGAATCAGTCTTGGGAGTTCTAGTCGATCGCGAGGCAGTCCAGGATTGGTATGACACGGCGACGGTCGCGAGCGTTCTCGATCGGTCGCATTACCAAGTCCGCGAATGGTGTCGCGACGGTAGGGTGAATGCGGAGAAACGAGCCTGTGGGCGCGGCCGCGCCCGCGAGTGGATGATCTCGCATGAGGAACTATTGAGGATCAAAAGCTACGGCCTACTTCCGGCCAAAAACGGCAAGGATCGCTGATTTTTGCTTGGTCGGCAGCAGATGCAGATAGCGCTTCCGGATCTCCGTCGTGTGACCCGTCCACTGGTCAAGCATACGCTCGTCAACCCCTGCTGCGGCAGCATTGGAGATGAAGCTGTGTCGAAGCGTGTGGTAGCCGCGCATTACCTCCCACTTGCTGCCCGCCAAGGCGCGCTTGAGGTGGTCACTTGCCTCATCCGGCGTAATGGGTCCGGGTTCCGGCCGCCTGCGGACCTGAACCGTTGCCAATCGGCCACTGAGGCTCGTCGGCCGGTTAGCAGCCGTGTGACCGGTCGTTCGGCTTCTGGTCTTGCTTCGGAAGACTTCTTCTCCCTGGCAGAAAAGGTGCGGTCCTCCAGGATGGACTTCGAGCCATTGCTTGAGAATCGTCGAGAGCTTTGGGTGAATCGGTACGCGACGGGTCGTCACTTGATCGTGACGGCGCTTTCGTTCTCGGATCGTGATGATTCCGCCCTCGAAGTCAACATCGGTGGTCATTGCCCGCAAGACCTCAGACCGGCGCGCCCCCGTAAATGCCGCAAAGGCAATCATTGGGTGAACGAATGGCTGAATCGCACTCTTCTGAACGTGAGCGAGCATTTCCTCGATTTCCGGAACGGCAAGAAACATGGCATCCCAGTACTCCTCGGCCGCCACGTCGGACATGGCCTTCGTCACTCGCTCGATCTCGGAGTAAGTCATGAACGGCGGCTTTTCCTTGCCCTTGGGGTACCTGAGATTTCTCCCAGGGAATTCGCCAGCGACGTAGCCCCGGTCGCGTCCCCACCGCCAAGCTACACGGAGGGTAATGATCGCCTTGCGGATCGTGATTGGCGTGACCTTCCCGCCGTACCGGCCGTCGTGCTTCGCTCGCCTGTTGACGTATTCCTGGAGCTTCACCGTCGTGAGGTGATCAAGGGGAAGACGTTTTCCGAGAATGCTCTCCAGATGTTTGCGGTGGGTCTGCATGCTTCCGAGCGTGCTCTTCTCGTTAGCTCCAGGCGGCAGGCTCGTGAAATAGTGCTCGAAGAGATCGTGAAGGGTTTTCGGCGCGTCAGACGAGGGCTGCACGATTTGCTGCGAGAGCTTCCCATCGGAAAGCAGCCAGGATTCGAGACGGGCACCTTCCGGCAGCGAGAGGTCTCCACGAGCGAGGAGACGCAACCGGTGCTCAACGCGGGTGCAGAGCGACTCGGCGTCTTCAGGATCGTCCGTGCCCAAGGTGATGTTGAATCGCTTCCCGCGCAGCCAGCATACGGCTCGGTAGCTGTTTCCTCGCTTCTCCAGGGACGCCATGGGAATTGCCTCCGCAAACGACACTCAAACGCTTCTACATCCCCATTTTATCCCCATTCTGACTCGGCGTGTCAAGTCCCTCCAGCCGGATGAATCTCACAATACCCTTGAAAACATGCCAAATGCGAGAGGCGGGAGTTGAACCCGCACGGGTTTCCCCACAGGATCCTAAGTCCTGCGCGTCTGCCAGTTCCGCCACTCTCGCGATGTGCATCATGCTACTGGGCTTATCCTCATTTCTCAACGCTGGCTCGGAGGCGTTGTTCGCGCGCGTCATCGACTGTGTTACCGTCCGCGATGGCTGACTCGTAAGATTGGTGGATGGGCTCAACGGGTCACGAAGGTAGGGCACGGACCGAAGTAGTGAAGCTTGCCGCGAATCTTCTTCGCCGAGCGTTTGGTAGCGTGAGGAAAGAGCGGGAGTCTGGATACGGCTTATTCGGCTTGTCTGTGCGTTTTTTCGCGGCTACCTTGCTCATGTTACTCCCTTCGCCGTTGCAGGAGATTTACTGGTGTCAAACAGGTATCAACCAGTATGAACCGGCTCTTTGGAGAGTCATCAATAGTGGCTTGTTTTGAGCTTGCGCCCGTAGCTCAACTGGATAGAGCAGCGGATTTCTAATCCGCCGGTTGCAGGTTCGAGTCCTGCCGGGCGTACCTGAAGAAAACGCCGGAATTCTCAATGAAAGTTGGGGCTCCGGCGTTTTTCTTTGAATGAACGAGGGCGCACGCAAGCGACCAAAAACGTCAAGTTTTCCCAGATTCACGAATTCGGATGGCACAAATCTGGCACACCTTGTCCCAATCAAAGGTGAGCCAAGCCGGCAGGGTGCCAGTCATCGTTGGTCTTCCCGTGAGTTTCGTGCTACTCTGCGGCACGGATGGCAGCACACACGTCTCGTCGGCACACGATGCAGTCTGCCTATGCGGGCTTGAACTTCATCAAGGCGGCGTTCTGTCCGTTGGAGTTCAATGCAACCAGACTCGGGAACCATCCGCTGTACAGGCGCCTAAGACGGGATGAGGCGCTGGCAGAGTTGGAGGTCGGGAGTCCGCTGCACTACCCGCGGCAGTTCACGTACACAAATCGGAACGGCAATCGGAGGACGGGGACGCAGATCATCACTGCCCCGTTCGGACTCGCGCCGGCGGACTTCGACTTGTTTTTGGGACTCTTCACCTACCTCAAGCGACTGCCCGAGATTCCCAAGGACGGAGTGCTGCATCTTACCGTGGGCTTCATCGCGAACACTCTCAAACTGCCCGCCACGTGTCAGGCGGATTACTTGCGGATTCGCAGTCGGATCTTCCGGTTCTCGTACGCCAAGTACACGAACTCGGCGTTTTGGAACTCGCAGACGCAGACGTACGACCTTGTGAACTTTGGGTTCTGGAACATCGGCGCTCTCTCACTACTCACGGAATCTCGCAGGCCGGTGGAATTGCACTTGGATCGGACACTTCTCAAACTCGTCCAGCAGTCGCCGGCACTGGCATTCGACTACGATCTGTACCGCGAGTTGAGTCCTGCGATGCGGCGATTCTACCTGATTGCGAACCGCGACGGATGGAACCAGAAAAACAGCAGTGTCTTTCTCGCCGACGACTTCACGATTCACCAGATTGGCTACTCCGAACGGCCAGAGTTGGAGAGACTCCGCCTGCAGAAGCTTCGGCGATTGTTGTCAGAGGCAGAGGAGCGAGGGTTCATCCGACCCCTCGATAGTTGGAAGGGCTACTTGCAAGTGACGAACACTGGGCCGGCCGCGGGCAGACTGGCGGTGCGGTGGAGCCGTGGCCCGGCGCTGCGGACGAAGGACGCGAAAACGACCGCATCCCAGATGGGTCGCATTGAGGATGATGCCCTCTACGCCCAGGTCGGTGAGATTCGCGATGAAGTCGGGCAGCCGATGAATCCGTTGACCTACCACCGACTGCTCTCGAAATTCGGACGGGAGCTGCTTCAGAAGCATGTCGCTGTGATCCTCGCACAGAAGGAGCAGCATCCGGGGAGCTTCACGAAGTCCGAGGTCGCGGCGCTCGTCGATCGCATACAGCACGACTACGCGGAGCCCGACTGGTACCAGGACCTCAAGCGTGCAGAACGACTTTCGCCGTTCGAAGAAATACAGCCCAATCAACTTTCGATGGAGATGTACGAGGCATTCTTTCGGGATGCCCGCTAGTGGGGGCGGCGATACCGAATGTGACCCGAAGTTAGTGGGTCTGGCGATACTGTGATTCCTG
>Ga0247727_10009650_pt1 | contig 17379 bp, 14 predicted proteins | sample WisWelCaveWW1625_FD_202498 | JGI IMG/M metagenome (GOLD analysis project Ga0247727, IMG submission 202498) | Biofilm microbial communities from Wishing Well Cave, Virginia, United States - WW16-25 | ecosystem: Environmental > Aquatic > Deep subsurface > Groundwater > Cave microbial mat | place...
GCGCGTGTGGACGGGGAGGAAGTAAAGCTCGCTTCCAACGCAGCGGATGTCGGTGGGCTTGCTCATGCGTGGTCGAGTTAGCGCCCGCGAGGACCGGGATAAACGTGGTCGCACAGCCAGAGAAGTCCGTCCCAGATCAGGTCAGCCGACGCGCGGGCCAGTGCAAAGAAGATGATGGAACAAACCGCCAACACAGGGATCCAATCCCAACCAGACTCAGCGTCTTGTGATGAGTCCAGGATCGCAAAGATGATGAGGGAATACACGAAGCCCAGCGCAGTGGCCGTTCTCACAAACTTACGCCGCCCCGCCTGCCTTGTTCGTTCGAGCCAGGCAATGTGATTCGGATGGAGGGGTATCCTCAATTGATTCGCCTCGTCACTTCTTCTTTCCCTCGCTCTTCCTCAAGATGTCCGCATGCACGCGCGCCACGTCACCCATGTAGCCGTTCTCGTTCGCGCGCTCGGCGGCCTTGAAGATGTAGTCGCGCGCCTTGGCCTTCTCGCCAATCGCCTCGAAGTAGATGCCGAGATAAAGATGCGCGTAGAAGAGATTGTGGCCGAGCCGGTCGGGAGCGGGGTCGCCGGCCTTCGCGGCGGCGAGGACGTCCTCGGGCTTGGCCTTGCCTGCGAAGAGCATCTGGATTTCCTTCATCGGCACGCGTGCGTCACCGGTGATGGGGATGAGGTGGTGCCGGGCCTCGGCGAGATTTTCGGCGCGCGTCGTGCAGAGGAAATGCCACACCGCGTTCTCGACGTCGTTCTTGTTGACGGTCTGGTGGATCTCGAACTGCTTCTTGCCGTCCGCGAACCGGCCCGCGTAGTAGAGCGCGATGCCGCGCTGCCAGTTGTGCGGCGCGAGCGCGGGTTCGGTGGCGTTGAACTTGTCGAAGTCCTCGAGGCATTCCCCGATCTTGCCGGCGCGGAAGAGTTCCTCACCCCGCTTCATGCGGACGCGGTTCGGATTTGGGGCGACTGTCATGGCCGTGCCGTAGGCTTCCGCGGCCTTGTCATACTCGCGAAGGCGGCTGTGGTAGGCCGCGAGCGTCATGCGGGCGTTGAGATGCTTGGGGTCGGCGCCGATGGCCTTGTTGATGAGTTCGAGCGCCCCCTTGAAGTCGTCTTTGCGGAAGGCTGCCGCGGCCTGCTCCAGAAGCGTGTCCGCGTCTGGCGTCTGCGCGAGGGAGACCGTGGCGGCGACGAGGCAAGCGACCCCGAGAAGGGCGGAACTCCAACTCCGAGAGACACCGTGCGAGGAGGGATTCATGGGCGCAGCGTAATGCCGCGCGCACCGGGCGGCAATAATAGAAGCCGCGGCAAAAATCCGTGTCCATCCGTGTTCATCCGTGGTTATGCTCTGCGCGCCGTTCATGGACTACGAAGCTGACATCGGGCTCGAGACGCACGTCCAGCTCAAGACGAAGTCGAAGATGTGGTGCGGTTGCGCGAATGAATTCGGCGCGCCGCCGAACACAAACGTCTGCCCCGTCTGCCTCGGCCTGCCCGGCGTGCTGCCCGTCCCGAACGATGAGGCCCTGCGGCTCACCGTGCTCACGGGGCTGCTGCTGCAGTGCGAGATTCCGCGCTTCGCGAAGTTCGACCGGAAGAACTATTTCTATCCGGACATGCCGAAGAACTACCAGCTCACGCAATACGACCGCCCTTCGACCGCGAACGGCCACGTGGACTTTGAGTTCGAGAAGGGCGTCGCCCGCGTGCGCATCAACCGCGCGCACCTCGAGGAGGACGTGGGCAAGAGCTTTCACTTCGAGCGCTTCAGCGGCGTGGACTTCAACCGCGCCGGAGTGCCGCTGCTGGAGATCGTCTCCGAGCCGGACCTGCGCGGCGCGGACATGGCTTACGAATACCTCAACGCGCTCAAGGACATCCTCCTCTACGGCGGCGTGAGCGCGTGCGACATGGAGAAGGGCATGGTGCGCTGCGACGTGAACGTGAGCATCCGCCCGCGCGGCGCGGAGAAGCTCGGCGCGAAGATCGAGATCAAGAACATGAACAGCTTCTCCGGCGCGCGCCGCGCGCTGGAATACGAAATCCCGCGGCAGATCGGTGTGTTGAATTCGGGCGGAACGCTCCGGCAGGAGACGCGCCGCTGGGACGACGACCGGGGTATGACCGAAGTCATGCGCACGAAGGAGGAGGCGCACGATTACCGCTACTTTCCGGAGCCGGACCTCATGCCGCTCGCGCCGACGGACGCGTGGCTTGCGGAGGTCCGCACGCGCGCGGTCGAGCTGCCGCTGGCGCGCAAGCAGCGCTTCATGCGCGACTACCAGCTTCCCGAGCCGGACGCGCAGACGTTCGTGTGGGACCGGCCGCTGGGCGATTACTTCGAGGGCGTCGCGAAGCAATCGGGAAACCCGAAGGCCGTGGCGAACTGGGTCATCAACAACCTCCGGGCGAAGATTGCCGAAGCGCCCCTCACCCCGTCCCTCTCCCCATCGGATGGGGAGAGGGTGGCGAAGCCGGGTGAGGGGTTGGCAAACCTCAAGTTCGAACGCCAACACCTCCTCGAACTAATTTCGCTCGTGGAGAACAAGACCATCAGTTCGAGCATCGCGCAGCAGGTGTTCGCGGAGATGTTCGCGAGCGGCGAGTCGCCTTCAGCCATCGTGCAGCGTCAGGGCCTCGCGCAAGTCAGCGACACGGGCGCGCTCGAGAGATTCTGCGACGACGTCATCGCCGCGAATCCGGGACCGGCGGCGGACTTCAAGTCGGGCAAGACCGCGGCGCTGAACTTCCTCAAGGGCCAGGTGATGAAACTCTCGAAGGGCAAGGCGAATCCCGGCGCAGTCGGGGAGATTCTGGAGCGGCAGTTGAAGGGTTAGATTACAGCAAACTTGCGGCAATGGGGGTGGAGGGATACCTTCGGCCAGCGAATCAAACACCGTGTGAGCAGCAACCTATCAGCCGTGTTCACCCTGCGGGGAAGGACAGACGGAGTGGAAATTACCCCGCGGACAATTGGATTGTCGTTGTTCAACCAATTCAACGGCGAGGTTGAGTCGTTTATCGCTGGCAGCCAGCGCGATGTGAGATTGAACGACGCTCATGTTCAGATCGAAGAGGGCTCTTACCAAGTTCGCGTCCTGCTGTCGACCGCGCTCATGGCAGCGCTGGCTCCCGACCTGCGCGCACTTGAGCGGGAGGACAGCCTCGGAGAAATTGACCCGAAGCGTGCCGAGACCGTCCTGAAGTGGCAGGAGCGCGCCCGCCGGAGCGACAGCCTGTCCTACAACATCAGCGCGCCCGACGAACTCAGGAGACAGGTGGTCATCGCACGAAGCACAAACTACCGCGAGGGCGAGACATCTCCTTGGGTCGAGATTGAAAAATATCTCTTCGGGCGCGTCGTCGACATGGGCGGCACTCACAAGGCCAACGTTCATCTTGCGCTTGAAGGTTCGGGCGGGACGATGATTGTCGGCAGCTGCGAGGACTTCCTCAGAGAGCAGAAGGACAACCGCCTCTATCACCGCTGTCTGCTGCGGGTAAAGGCCAGGCAAAACGTCCTCACGGGCAAACTGCGCGACATTCAGTTGCTTGATTTCATTGACTACAACCCGACCAACGATGAGGCCGGCTTGGAGCGGTTTATCGAGCAAGGCACCCGGGCGTGGGCGGACGTTCCCGACGCTGCGGCCTGGGTTCGCGAACTGAGAGGGGGGCGTTGATGCAAGGGGTGTCGCTGGATACGAGCTTTCTGATCACGCTCGCCGATCGTAATCGCCCCAATCACGAGACCGCCAAGCGGTATTGGAAGTTCTTTCTGGAGTCGCAAACACCGATTTACCTTTCGACCATTGTCATCTCGGAGTTTGAACTCAAGCAGCCGATCGACAATATCATCCTCAGGAGCTGCATCATCCTTCCGTTCAACCACGCAGATGCGGTCAAAAGCGCCCAGCTCAACTTTGCGAAATACAAGTCTGAGGCGGCCAGCCGGGACGCGCTCAAGGACGATTTCAAAATCATCGCTCAAGCCGAGGTCCAAGGACTGGCGTTCTTGATTACAGATGATGTCGAAACACTTTTCAAAATCTGCGGTCAATTGAAGGCGACTGGCGCAGTTTCCTTTTCCGCCATCAAGCTTTCGGACGGCTTCCACGATTCGACCGGTCAAAAGCTTTTGGAGTCAATTCTTGATGACGCTGCGGGGTCGCAGGCTGAGGAGGGGCAGCCACCGAAGGGCGATTGATTCGGTTTGATGGCTTCCATGTCCACCGCGATCAAGTCCGTTCACTTCAGCGGCATCGGCGGCACGGCGATGGCCGCGGTCGCGGCGGCGATGAAGGAGAAGGGCGTCCACGTCACGGGCTCGGACCAGAATGTCTATCCGCCGATGTCCACATTCCTCGCGGAGCGGCACATCGAGGTGATGAACGGCTACGCGGAGGACAACCTCGTCCACCGGCCCGACCTGGTCGTCATCGGCAACGCACTCTCGCGCGGCAACGCGGAGGTCGAGGCCGTGCTTGCGAAGAAACTCCGCTACTGCTCGCTGCCCGAGTTGCTCAAGGATTATTTCATCCGTGGCAGGCGCTCGCTCGTCGTCTGCGGCACGCACGGCAAGACGACCACGACCTCGTTGCTCGCGTGGGTGCTCGAGCACAACGGGATGAACCCGAGCTTTCTCATCGGAGGCGTCCCGATCAACTTCGGGCAGGGCGCGCGATTCACGGACAGCGAGTGGTTCGTCATCGAGGGCGACGAATACGACACGGCGTTCTTCGACAAGCGTAGCAAGTTCGTCCACTACCTCCCCGAGGTGGGCATCCTCAACAACCTCGAGTTCGACCACGCGGACATTTTCGAGGACGTCGAAGCCATCCAGCGCGCGTTCAGCCATTTCATCCGGCTCGTGCCGCGCAACGGACTGCTGCTCGCGAACGGCGACGACGCAAATCTGGCACCGCTCATCGCGAACGCGCCTTGCCCGGTGAAGCGCTTCGGCTTTGGCGAGGACAATCACCTTCACGCGTTCAACCTGCGGCTTGGCGCGACGGCGAGCGAGTTCGAGACGCCCAACGGAAAGTTCCACCTCGACCTCATCGGCGAGTTGAACGTGCGCAACGCGCTCGCGGTTGTCGCGGCCGCGCGGCACTGCGGGCTGACCAACAAGCAGATTCAGGAGGCGTTCAGCACCTTCAAGGGCGTGAAGCGGCGGTTGGAGGTGCGCGGTGTCGCCGGTGGCGTGACGGTCGTGGACGACTTCGGCCACCACCCGACGGCGATTCGCGAGACGTTGAAGGCGCTGCGGGTGAAGTTTCCGCGGCACAAGGTGTGGGCGGTCTTCGAGCCGCGCTCGAACACGACACGGCGGAATGTCTTCCAGCGCGAACTCGCCGAGGCGTTCGCTGGCGCGGATGCGGTGGTGGTGGCACAGGTCGCGCGACTCGACCTGCTCGCGCCGGAGTCGCGCCTCGACCCGGAGAAATTGATGGCCGACATCCGCGCCCTCGGAAAGGACGCCGCCTACCTCGCAGACGTGAACGCCATCGTGGAGCACCTCGCGGCGAAAGCGGCGGGCGGGGACGTGATCTGCGTCTTCAGCAACGGCGGCTTCGGGGACATCCACGCGAAACTGCTCGTGCGGCTGGGGAGGCGCTAGCCCGATGGCACCGGCCGGGAATCCCGGCCGGCGCGCCGTCGGCGACCCCGTGTTCAATCCTCCGGCGGTTGCGGAGCCTTGTCAGGCGCGGGCGGTGCGAGGCCCTTTTTCTGCCGGTCCTCCATCGTCTTGGTGACCCGCTCGCGGACGACTTGATGGTGGGCATGGGTGACCTTCGCGAGGTGGGCGCGGGCTTCGTCGAAGCGGCCCATGTTGACCTTGATGCGCGCGAAGTGGAGGTAGATGCCTTGTCGCTCGAATTCTCCGGGCGCGAGCTTCAGCACCCGCTCCCAGGCGGCAAGCGCCGCATCGTTGCGCGGCGGGCGGATGCCATAAAAGGTCTGTGCGATGTCAGTCGCCAGTGTGAAGTCCCGCGGATCGAGTTCCTGGGCACGCGCGTAGAGGGCGAGCGCCTTGTCGAACACCTGTTGCTCGTCGAGCTTGAAGTGCTCCATCGCGTCCTTGCGATAAAGGAAGACCGTGGTGGCGAAGTTGTGGTGATAGACGGGTTGACCGGAGTCCAGTTCGATGGCTTTGCCGTAGTAGTCGAAGCCCTTGCGGACGGGGCCTCGGTGGCCGTAGTGGTTGGCGAGGTTGTTCCATGCGGCGGGGTTTTTCGGGTCGAGTTCGCGGGCGGTCTCCCAGGACTTCACGCCGTCGCGTTCGAGTCCCTGTTCGCACAAGAAGCTGCCGAAAGCCAGATGGCCGCTGGCGTGCCTTGGATTGCGCGCGAGGAATTCCTCATAGCGCTTGCGAACTTCGGCGAGGCGCTGTTCGGCTTTCAGTTGAAGGGCCGCGCGCACGGAAGGCGCCGTCGGGCCCTCGGCGTTCTGGGCCTGGATGGTCCACTTCTCGACCTGCTGCTGCGCCGCGTCGTCGTCGGCCATGATCTTTCGCAACTCGGCCTCGATGGGATCAGTGGCGGGGGCGGACCTGGCGGGCGTGGACTTCGAGTCCTTCGAGCCGGGGGACTTTTGGGATACGGCTTGTGCGCACAGTGAAACCAGCGCGAGACTGGCGAGGAGAAGCCTGATGGCCATGGCGTGCAGCGAGGTTGCTCAAGCCTTCGGTCCCGCGGCTTCCGGAGGAAGGCACGTGTGGTCTTCGATGACTTTCAAGAGGTCCTGCAGTTGCACGGGCTTGGTGAGGAAATACATGCCGTCATTTTCCAGGTTTCGCGCCCGCGCCTCGTCGGGAGTGATCGTCGCGGTGAGGAACACCACCGGCGTGCGCGCGAGGATGCGGTCGCCGCGGATGCGCGAGGCTAGCTCGGTGCCGTCCATGCCGGGCATGATGATGTCGAGGAGGAAGATGTCGGGCTTGAAGACGTGCGCGGCGGCCAGGGCGTTGGCGGCCGAGTTTTCCTCGCGGACCTCGTAACCGCCGTGCTGCTCGAGGTTCAGCTTCACCATGCGGGTGAAGGCGACATCGTCATCCACGATCAGGATTCGCTTTGTTTGCATTCCCATGGGGGGCCGCCTTGAGGATGACCGTGGCGCACACGCCGCTGCCGCCGCGGCGGTTCTGGATCGCGATGTTTCCGCCGTGCATCTCGATGATCTTCTTGGTGACGGTGAGCCCGAGGCCCGTGCCCTTGGCCGCGGGCTTCACGGTGAAGAACGGGTCGAAGATGCGGCCGAGCTTCTCGGGCGGGATGCCGGTCCCGGTGTCCTCGATTTCGAGGATCAACGCGGGCTCGTTCCTGCGCAGCAGCCCCGTCACGCGCCGGTCGTTGTCGGACTCGACTTCGCCGCGGTGCGGCTCGTGGAGCCGGGTGCGAAGCGTCAGCGTGCCGCCATCGGGCATGGCTTGAAGCGCGTTGTTGAGGAGATTGATCAGGACCTGCTTGATGCGGTTGCGGTCCACGAGCGCGGGCGGCAGGTTCGGGTCGAGTTCGCGAACGACCTCGCAGGCTGCCTGCTTCACGTCATGGTCGAGGAACTGAAGAACTTCGCCGAGGATTTCGTTCAAGCCGGCCGGCGCGAGCTGGAGTTTGCCCGGTGCCGCGAAATCGAGCAGACCGTTGAGGATCGTGTCGGCGCGACGGAGGGCTTCCGACATTTCCTTCGCCACGACCGCGGGTGCGGAGGGGAGGCTCCTGATCTGGTCGAGTCCGGCGCGCATCGCGTCCAGCGTGCCCTTCATCTCGCGCGCGAATCCCGCGGCGAGGCGGCCGACCATCTGGGTGCGTTCCATCTGGATGATGTGGCCCTGCGCTTCCTTGACCTCGTCATGCTTCTGCCGCAGGTCGCCGAGGGTTTTCAGCACCTCCTCGCGGCTTTGCGCGAGGTCCGAGTTGGCCTGCTTGACCTTCTCCTCGGCGAGCTTGCGTTCGGTCACGTCCCAGAAGATGCCCTGGATGCCGATCACTTTTTTGTCGCGGTCGCGGATGGGAGTCTTGATCACCTGCACGTAACGCTTCCGGTCGCTGCCGGGCGGCTCGTGTTCCTCGACGGTCTCGAAAACCTCCCCGGTCTCCATCACGTTCCGGTCGTCAAGCTGGTATTTCTCCGCGAGTTCCGGCGGGAAAAAATCGAAGTCCGTCTTGCCGACGATCTCCTCGATCGGTCGGCCAAGCTCGGCGAGGAACTTCTGGTTTCCAAACGTGAACCGCCCCTGCAGATCCTTGCGCAGGATGAACTGCGGCACGTTGTCCACGAGCGACTGGTAGAACGCCTCGGAGTGGCGCAGCGCTTCCTCCGCCTTCTTCCGCTCGATGGCGTAGCGGAGCGAGCGCGCGAGCAGATGGCTGTCCACGCTGCCCTTCACCAGATAATCCTGCGCGCCCGAATGCACGGCGCTCACCGCGGCGTTCTCGTCGTCGAGTCCGCTCATCACGAGGATCGGCATCGTGGCCGCCTGCGCGCGGACGATGTCGAACGTCTCGAGCCCAAAGCTGTCCGGGAGCGAGAGGTCGAGCAGCACGACATCGAATGTTCCCCTCGCGAGACTTTCCAAGCCCTTGCCGAGCGTCGCCGCCGGCGTGACTTCGAAGCGCGCCGAGGACGGTTCGGCCAGCATCGCCTGGATGAGCAGCGCATCCGCCGGGTTGTCCTCGATGAGCAGGACGTGGATCAGAGGCAGGCCCGAAACCGGCCCGCTGGAGGCGGACTTCGAGAAGATGGAAGTGTCCTTGTTCACACGCGGCTGGCCATGGGCGCAGTCTCATAAGGCGTCCCGGCCATTTCAAGCACGAAACCGGGCGGCTGGCTGTGCGTGCGAGCGCTTGAATTCCCGGAAGGCGTTCCCCACACTCACGCCGTGTTCTCCACGGCCTCGAAGGGACTCCCCGCTTACGCCCGCGTGCGATGAAGAGACCGGCGCTTTCCTGGACGCTCGCCGCCACCGTCGCCGCCGTCGTGTCGTCGGCGATGCTGCTCTCATGCGCGAGCGTGCGGCGCACGGTTTCCGTTCCGCCGCAGGTCGAGGGCGCGCACTTCACCGGCAACAAGTCCTGCGCCGAGTGCCACACGAACTACACCCGCGTCTTCGCGGGCAGCGCGCACGGGCGGTTCCACCGCGAGAGCGAACGCGCCGCGGGCATGACAGGCTGCGAATCGTGCCACGGCCCCGGCAGCAAGCATATCGAGTCGGGCGGTGATCGCCGGCTCATCGTCAACCCGCGCAACGACTCAAAGGTCTGCTTCGACTGCCATCTCCAGACACACGCCGAGTTCAACCTGCCGCACCACCACCCGCTGCCCGAGGGCAGGCTCCACTGCGCGCAATGCCACGACCCGCACGGCACCGACATCCGCAAGCCTTCGCGCGGACTCGCGCTCGCGCGGTTGAACGAGTCATGCACCGAATGCCACCGCGAGCAGACGCGCCGATTTGTCTTCGAGCATCAGGCGCTGCGCGAAGGCTGCACCACCTGCCACAACCCGCACGGCTCCATCAATTCCAAGCTCCTGACTTCACGCGACGCGAACCTCTGCCTCCGCTGTCACGCGCAAGTGCAGGGCGCGGGCTTTCCCGCGGGCGAAATCTACATCGGTTCGACGCGGCACACGGATTTCCTCCGACGCGGCACCTGCTGGTCCGCGGGCTGCCACACGTCGGTCCACGGGTCGAACGCGGATCACAAGCTGCGATATTGAATGAGCGCGCGGCAATCCATCGCGGGGAAGTGTTCAGTGTTCAATGTTCAGTGTTCAGTCGCGCTCGCCGCCCTTCCCTTGCTCGGCGCGGACGTGGACGTGACGAAGCTTCCGCCACCGTCCACTTCGCCCGTCGAGTTCGCGCGCGACATCCAGCCGCTGTTCGAGAAGTCGTGCCTGCGCTGCCACGGCCCCGTCCGGCCGAAGGGCCGTTTCCGCCTCGACAACCGCGAGTCCGCGCTCAAGGGCGGCGCGAGCGGTGTCGCGCTCATCCCCGGGCAGAGCGCAAAGAGTGCGCTCGTCCACTTTGTCGCCGGCCTCGTCGATGACATGCAGATGCCACCGAAGGGCAAGGGCGAGCCGCTCACGCGCGATGAAATAGGCCGGCTGCGCGCGTGGATTGATGCCGGCGCCGTGTGGCCGGCGGCGACTGGCGAGACGAACTTCAACCACGGCATCGCGATCTTCGTGCGCGGCGTGGGCGTGCGCGGGAACGAGCGCGTGTTCCGCGAGCACTGGGGATTCCGCGAGGGACTCGGCGCGGGACTCGAGCGCTTCGAACTCTCGCAGCGACTCGACGCCGACACACGGCTCACGCTCGACGCGCGCGCGATGCCGCTCGAGGAGGACTACCTCGTGCGGCTCGCGTGGGAACGCAACGAGGCCGGATTCGTCCGCGGCGGATTGGAGCAGTTCCGCCGATACGATCACGACACGGGCGGCTACTACGCGCCGTTCGCGACGCCGTCCTTCACGCTCGGGCGCGAGCTGGCGCTCGACACGGGCAAGGCGTGGATCGAGTTCGGCCTCACGCGCCCCGAGCTGCCGCGCATGGTCGTCGGTTACGAATACCTCTTCCGCGACGGCGCGATCTCGACCCTCGAATGGGGCGACTCGACGCAGGGCGGCGTGAACAGGGCCATCTTTCCCGCGTTCAAGGAAATCGCCGAGCACACGCACGTGCTGCGCTTCGAAATCGAGCACGAGCGCAACGGCACGCGCATCGAGAATTTCTTCCGCGCCGAATTCACGGACCTCGCCACGCGCAAGAGCACGGTGAGCCTCGCGACCACGGCGGGCGCCGCGCCGGACCGCCTCGTGTCCACGCGCGAGTCGCACCGCAGTTTTCAGGGAACCGACACGCTGCGCGTTGAGCGCGAGTTCAAGGACTGGCTCACCGGTTCGGCGGGTTACTTCTACTCTCGCGTGTCCGCCGATGCGGCGCTCGGGCAGGTCACGACGGACCTCGCCGGGGCGACAGTGGATGGCGAGCGGTGGTTCGCGAACCAGCTCCTGCTCGAACGCGAGTCGCATCTCATGAGCGCGAGCGCGCTGGCCGGGCCTTGGCGCGAGCTGACGTTCTCGGTCTCCGCGCAGGGCGAATTCACGCGGCAGCGCGGGTTCGGCGATGCCAACCGGCAGGTGGTGTTCTTTGGTCTGCCGTTCGCCGACGCCTCGCCGCAGCGCAGCGACCTGGACATCCGCCGCGCCACGGAGCATGTCGCGCTTCGATGGACGGGCCTTCCGCACACGGTCGTGTTCGCCGAGGGCCGGTTCGAGCAGGAGGACCACGGCATCTTCGAGCAGCAACCCGCCGGCAACGAGCCCTTCCTGCGCCGCACCGACGCGCTTGGCGAACTGCGGGAATGGCGCGCCGGCTTCCACTCGGTCCCGTGGGAGCGCGTGACACTCGCCGCCACGGCCCGCCGACGCGGGAAGCGCACGGACTACACCAACATCGAGCAGGTCGTTCCACCCGGTGGCCATCCGTATCCGGGCTTTCTTCGAATGCGCGATGCCGTCACTGATGAACTGGAGGCGCGCATGTCGCTGCGCGCGGCTGCGTGGTGGCGCATGACGCTCGCGTATCGCCTCACCGCCGCAGATTACGTGACCGCGACCGACGGCTATCCCGCGCTCACGCCCGGCGGCGCGATCTACGCTGGGAACTACGACGCGCACGTGTGGAGCGCCGGCCAGCAGTTCGCGCCGTGGCGAAACGCGCTCGTGAACGCCACAGTTTCCTACGCGGACACGCGCCTCGCGACCGCACAGAATGGCGCGGACTACGTGGTGCCGTATCGCGGCGGCGTGTTCAGCGCCATCGCGGGCGCGACGTGGACGGTCAACGAGGCGACGGTCTTGCGGACGAGCTACACGTTCTCGCGCGCGGACTACGGGCAGAACAACTTCGCCACGGGGCTGCCGGCGGGCGTGGAGTTCGAGCGCCACGGCGTGCTGGCCGGCGTGACGCGCCGCCTCGGCCGGAGCGCGACGGCGCAGCTTCAATATGGCTTTTTCAAATACCGCGAGCCGACCGGCGGCACCGCCTACGACTACACGGCGCATGGCGCGTTCGCGACGATGAGCTTCGCGTGGCCGTAGTTCGGCCTCGTCCTCGAAATCCTGAGGTCGCAGGTGGGAGCGGGGGAAAGCGGGAAAGTGGGACATGCCTCAGCCGATTGTGCCCACCCTCTCGCTCTCCCACTTTCCTGCTCTCGGATTCGAGGACGAGGACGACGACGAGGACGAGGACGAAGGGCCAACACCCACACACGGCCGCTGCGTCCAAAATAGTCTTTGAAATCCACCAGCGCGAACCGCACCATCCGCGCTCTGTTTGCACAGGTGGCGCCGCTTGCGCTGCGAGCGGCGAAGCCCCGCGGCGCGGCGCTTTCCACCTCAAACCACGAAGAATGAAACGAACGCACCACTGCAATGAACTCCGGCCCGCGCACATCGGGCAGACCGTCACGCTCACCGGCTGGGTCCACAGCCGGCGCGACCTTGGTGGCGTCATCTTCATTGACGTGCGCGACCGTGAGGGCCGCACGCAGACGGTGTTCGATCCGTCGGACTTGACGAGGGAACTGTTCGCGACGGCCGAGGCGCTGCGCAGCGAAAGCGTCGTGCAAGTCTCGGGCAAGGTCCGGCAGCGTCCCGCCGGCACAAACAACTCGAAAATCCCGACCGGCGAAGTCGAGGTGCTCGCGCGCGAACTCACGGTGCTCAACCACGCCGAGGTGCTGCCCTTCCCGATTGATGACCCTGAACAGGCCGCGAAGGTCAACGAGGAGCTGCGACTCAAATACCGCTACCTCGACCTGCGCCGGCCTGAGATGGCGCGCAACCTGAGGCTGCGCAGCAAGGCCGCGACGGCCACGCGCGTGTTCATGGACGAGCAGGGCTTCCTCGAAGTCGAGACGCCGATCCTCTTCAAGTCCACGCCCGAGGGCGCGCGAGAGTTCCTCGTGCCGAACCGCCGCGAGCCCGCGACGTTTTACGCGCTGCCGCAATCGCCGCAGCAGTTCAAGCAGATCCTCATGGTCGCGGGCGTCGAGCGCTACTACCAGCTCGCGCGCTGCTTCCGCGACGAGGACCAGCGCGCCGACCGCCAGCTCGAGTTCACGCAGGTGGACATCGAGATGAGCTTCATCGAGCGCGAGGATTTGTATGCGCTCGTCGAGGGCCTGCTCGCGCGCGTGTGGAAGACCGCTCTCGGCATCGAAGTGCCCACGCCGTTCAAGCGGCTCACGTATCAGGAGGCGCTCAACCGCTTCGGCATAGACAAGCCCGACACGCGCCTTGGCATGGAGCTGGCAGACTTCACCGAGGAGTTCCGCGCGAGCACGTTCAAGGTCTTCAGTGGCACCGTCGCGAACGGCGGCGTGGTGAAGGCGCTCAACGCAAAGGGCCTCGCCTGCGCCACGCAGGGACAGATGGAGACGATGACCGAGACCGCCAAGAGCTTCGGCGCGAAGGGCCTTGCCTTCATCAAGGTCGAGGGCGGCGAGTGGAAATCGCCCATCGTGAAATTCTTCAGCCAGGCCGAGAAGGATGCGCTCAAGATCAAGCTCGCCATCGAGGAAGGTGACTTGATCCTGTTCGCCGCCGACCAGTGGCTCAACGCCTGCGAAATCCTCGGCAAGATTCGCCTCTACTGTGCCGACGTGTTGAAGGCGACGGGCAAGCTCGTGATTCCCGGGGACCGCTTCGACTTCCTGTGGGTCGTGGATTTCCCGCTGCTCAGCTTCGACAAAGAGCAGAACCGCTGGTATTCGAGCCACCACCCGTTCACCGCGCCCGTGGCAGAGGACGTTCCGTTCCTCAAGTCCGACCCGAAGAAGGTGCGCGGCCAGCACTACGACATCGTGGTGAACGGCGTCGAACTCGGCGGCGGCAGCATCCGCATCCACCAACCGGACGTGCAGAAGACCGTGTTCGAGGACGTGCTGCAGATTCCGCCCGAGGAGACGCAACTGCGTTTCGGCTACATGCTTGACGCCTTCAAATATGGCGCGCCGCCGCACGGCGGCATCGCGCTCGGTTTCGACCGGCTCATCGCCATCCTCTGCGGCACGCCGAGCATCCGCGACGTGATCGCCTTCCCGAAGACCGCCAAGGGCACCTGCCTGATGACCGACTCGCCCGCGGGCGTCTCCGCGCGGCAACTGCGCGACCTTCATCTGGAAGTGAAGGCGGCGGTGCAGAAGGAGTAGTTACAGGGCTGCTGCAAGCTGCTACCTTACCAGCCGATGCTCACACGCCTCAAGGTAACTGGTTTCAAGAACCTCGTAGGGGTGGATGTTCGCTTCGGTCCTTTCACCTGCATTGCCGGCGCAAATGGAGTGGGGAAATCCAACCTCTTCGATGCGATCCGGTTCCTGAGTTCGGCAGCCAACTACTCTTTGCTGGAAGCGGCACTCCGTGTCCGTGACGAGGCAGGTCACAACAATGATGTGCGTGGCTTGTTTCACCGAGTCGGAGATCAACCGGTTGACGAAATCTCTTTTGAAGCGGAGATGATCGTGCCATCTCAGGCAGTAGATGATCTTGGCCAGGTTGGCCGGCCTACAGTCACATTCCTGCACTATTTGCTCACAATCCGTCTTCGCTCTGGCGCGATAAACGGCACCAATCCGAATCCCCTCGAAATCGTCCGTGAGAAGTTGGTTCATATCAAGAAGGGGGATGCTCATGAGCATCTGCTTTTCGAGCATGATGCTCGGGAGTGGCGGGATGCGGTGGTAACGGGGAGGCGAGCCGGTGTCGCCTTCATCTCCACGACAGAGAAAGAGCCTGGGGTTCGGGTCATCAAACTTCACCAAGATGCTCAAGACGCCAAAGGTGGCGGTCGTGCATTTGAGCGAGCGGCAAACACCCTGCCGCGAACCGTGCTTTCTTCAGCCACCGCCGCTGAAAGCCCTACTGCGCTCTGCGCCCGCCGGGAGATGCAATCGTGGCGCCTGTTGCAATTGGAGCCGACCGCGTTGCGGAAGCCTGATGAGTTCACGGCTCCGACCCATTTGGAGAGTAACGGCGCTCACATGGCCGCCAACTTGGCGCGATTGGCAGCCAAGGAAGACCCGGAACGAATTTACAGCCAGATCTCAAATCGGTTGAGTGAATTGATCGGACGCGTTCGCTCTATTCGGATTGATCGAGATGAGAAGCGCGAATTGCTCACGTTAATGATGACGGAACGGGGCGGAACAGAGTTTCCAGCGCGAGCGTTATCTGACGGAACACTTCGACTTCTGGCATTATCCGTGTTGGAACTCGATCCCGAAACTCAGGGCCTGATTTGCATGGAAGAACCGGAGAACGGAATTCATCCGGATCGAATACCTTCCATTCTAAGGCTGCTTCAGGACATCGCGACGGACCCAGATGAACCAGCGGACGAATCGAATCCACTCCGGCAAGTGATTGTGAACACTCACTCGCCATCGGTCGTAATGGCAGTGCCGGACGATTCGATCCTGCTGGCAAAACCCACGAAGGATCTCCGGGCAAGCCAAGAGTTTACACGGGTCGAATTTGCCTGCCTCCCCGGGAACTGGAGAACCAAAGCCGAAGTCAAACCGGTGGTCGTGAGCCGGGGCGAGATGTTGAGCTACCTCAACCCGGCGGCGGTCATACGCACGTTACCGCCATCGGAGCAGCGTTCCCGGCGCGTGATTGATCATCCTGAATTGGGGCTTTTCATTTCCTCCTAGCCCTTGATGAAGGTTCTTCGGCACACGCTGGTTTCTGATGGGACGACCGATGCGAATCTGATCCCGGTCATTGATTGGAGTCTGCAACAGGTGGGAGGGGTGGCTCTTTCGGAAGGCACTCGCGCCGAATTCTGGCGGTTGCAGAACAAGCCCGCAGGACTGGCCGAACGTCTGGCCAAAGCCGTTGAACTATTTCCCTGTGATGTTCTTTTCGTGCATCGCGATGCGGAAAGAGAATCGCCCGAGGTGCGTGTTAAGGAGATACGCGATGCGTTCGCCATCATCCGCGAGCAAGGAATTCAATTGCCAGCGGTCGCCGTGGTGCCGGTTCGCATGATGGAGGCTTGGCTTTGTTTCGATGAGCGGGCCATTCGCAAGGCCGCGGGTCATCCCAACGGAACCTTGCCCCTCGAGCTGCCGCCGCTGAAGCGTGTTGAGTCCAGACCTGATCCGAAAAATGACTTGCGACAGGCGTTGCAGGACGCGAGCGAACACACTGGCCGGCGGCTCAAGAAGTTCAATACGAAGGCTGCCTTTTGGCGCATCGTTGATTGTATCGATGATTTTTCCCCGCTCCGGGAGTTGCCGGCGTTTCGGACTTTTGAAGAATCCATCCAGAGTCTGAAGCAAAACAACTGGAAACCTGGCTTTTACGGCTGATGCGGCCCAATCCGCGCAACAGTTGCTTCGTTCGAGCGGTAAACTTGAGGCTGCTTGGAGTGGGATTGAATGGGCGGACAGGAGTCTTCACTGCGTTGCGCGCGTCGGTTCTCGCTTTCGTCTTGCTCTGTGTTTGCGTCTGCGCCTTGCAGCGGCGGCTGATTTATTTCCCAACCAAGCTTGCGCCAGCTCTTGCCGAACGAACGGCTGCCCAGCGGGGCTTCCTGCCCTGGCGCGATGGCTCGGGCCCGATCATCGGCTGGCACCTCCCCGCGGACGGCCGCTCAATGGGATCCGTCCTGATCGTCCATGGGAATGCGGGCAGTGCGCAGGATCGCGGCTATCTGGCCCAGCCCATCCACGCGGCGGCGGCGGTGGATGTGTTCGTGCTGGAATACCCCGGCTATGGTGCGCGCCCCGGCTCACCGAGCGAACAGAGTTTCCTCGCCGCAGCCAACGACGCGTTCTGCCTGCTCACGAACCGCCCGCCGGTCTTCGTCGTGAGCGAGTCGCTCGGCACGGGCGTCGCCGCGCACCTCGCCGGGACGCATCGCGAACGCGTCGCGGGGCTGATGTTCATCGCGCCCTACAACGACCTCGCATCGGTCGGCCAGCGCAAGATGCCGTTCCTCCCTGTGCGCCTGATCATGCAGGACCGTTTCCCGGCGGCGAAGTGGCTGTCGGAGTATCGCGGCCCGGTCGGCTTCCTCCTTGCCGGCGAGGATGAAATCATCCCGACGGACCTCGGGCAGAAACTTCACGACGGCTACGCCGGGCCGAAGAAGCTGCAGGTGATTCCCGGCGCGCGCCACAACGACATCGCGGAGCAATCCGCGCGCTGGTGGGGCGAAGTGTTCGAGTTCTGGCGCGCGCAGAATGCGGGCGGCTCCCGGTGAGGCGCTTTCGGTTCAGCCCGAACTCCGAAGCGGGAATTGGCAACCACGGATGGACACGGATGAAACTGAGGACCGAGGCGTGAGAACTTTTTCCCC
>Ga0247727_10009651_pt1 | contig 17376 bp, 18 predicted proteins | sample WisWelCaveWW1625_FD_202498 | JGI IMG/M metagenome (GOLD analysis project Ga0247727, IMG submission 202498) | Biofilm microbial communities from Wishing Well Cave, Virginia, United States - WW16-25 | ecosystem: Environmental > Aquatic > Deep subsurface > Groundwater > Cave microbial mat | place...
CGATATTTTAAAAGCAAAGGATATTTTGGAAAAACATAAGAATCATTGGAACGATAAACGCTTGATGTCTTTTTTTGAATTGGCTTTAGAAAATTTGAATGAACGTCAAGAAGAGCGAGATGGGTTCGTTGAAAGAAATAATTTAATCTTTCGAAGAGCCCGGTCTCAGAAAGAATACGATGCGTTAGCCCATCTTTTATCAAAGCCAAGGAATCCAATTGATCTTGATATGTTTTTTATTAATGATGAAGGTAGATTTCCTTTTCAAGAGGAGGCTTTCCTTGTTTTTCGAAAAGGTACAAATCGTTTATTAGGAGGAGCTGTTTATTATTACACACAAGATCAGCATGTCTTTTTGCGTTATTTTGTCACACATCCTGATTATCAAAACAGTTTTATGTTGGAGGAGAAATTGTTTGCTCAGATGGTCAACCGTTTTAAACAAAGGAAAGTGGAAATTGTTTACTTCGGAGAGGATCCCACATTTAGGCTTCCCAAGAGCTTTAGCAAAAGACAAGGATTTGTTAAGGATGAAAATAATGCTTATGTATATACAATTTCAGATGCGGCCATGTCGCAGAATAATCCTGGTGGTATTGATCTGAATCCGGATAATATGGCTTTGAAAGAAGAAGGGGAGGCGATTGATTTTGATTTTTCAAAGACGGATTTACCCGGCTTGTCCCCTGAACAGATTCAGGGCATCAGGCCCGTTATTATCAATATGACTCCCGTAGTTTACTTTCCCTTTTTGTTGGGACTCGATAGAAGGGATGTCGATCGCCTGACAAATTCATTGGCCGCCCAATTGGAGCCGGACCAGCCTTGCCAGGATGGCCACGCAGTCCCATCTTTTAAGTGCGTAAGGCACAATTCTTTAAATAGGATATGACAATTTTAGATGATTACTTTATACTGCTTTTTTTTAGAATCGCGAATTAAGGAAGGCAGTACTTTGGTTCCTAGATTATTAACAGTTGTACAAAGTACTATGCCTCGTTAATCTTAAGGAATGGTATCATAATTTTGGTAACGAGGCAGTAGTATAATACCCAAATGTCTTGGGTTATATTATTGAAATTATTACGTTTGGGTATAGAATTGTCCTATGCCAACAACGACAAGAGCTTTAACGTTTTTTTTAGGTTTTGTTTTCGTGGGGATTGTTGTCTTGACTTGGGCGGTTAATGAATGGATCGCCAAAGAGTTTAGCCCCAATTATCAAAAAGCTGTTTATCAACCTGCCAATGGTTTGTCCAGCCCTGAACAAACAAACATACACAATCAAATAAAAGGCGTAGTCCGCAAAATGCGTCTTGAGCCCAACCGAAAGTTTTATGAGAGTATTTTTTTTGCTGAGGGCCAGGAAATCGCCAGGTATAAGAGTGAGGGAGAGGTTTTTGAAACGATTTATGACCTCCAGGGGACCATTCCGGACGGCAAGGTCGACTTTGTCAATGAATCGAGGGGGACTTATGGCCAAGAGCGATATAAAGATGGAAAAAGGCATGGGATGTACGAAGAATTTTATAGGGAAGGAGGCAAACGGAAGGAAATCGTGTATTATCAGGGAAACGTTAATGAGATACGGGAGTATTTCATTGACGGCCAAGTGAGAATGCGCGTTGATTATTATGATGCCGTTGAGGTCCCTGGGGAAAAGGAGGTTGGCCGCGGCAAGATCTATTTTCGCGACGGGTCGCTTATGTATGAGTGGAATTTAACGAACACGGATGAGAACCGCTATAAAAAGTCTTACAATATTAAAGGGGATCTGGTTGAGGTGAAGACCTACGATCGGCAGGGACAATTAATCCAAAAAAAGAGATTAGGGCAAGAGTTAACTGTGCCAAATCAGGTTGGCCTTTGATCATTAATATAGTGTATACTCTGATCAAGAATATATACCCAAACGCAGCAGGGTTTAGAAATCAAAATCGTATAATCTATGGCGTTTGGGTATTATACTGCTTTCCTCAATTTGCGATTATGAGTGAAAGCAGTATAAAAGTTGACGATAATGGCAAACCCATCGTAAGGTGGGGACCCGCGTATCACCGCATGAGGCGATACGCGGCCGTGGACGCGGGAGCGTTCATGGGCAAAGCCGCGTTAATGCTTCCTCAATGGTGTTTGGGAAGCAACGCGTCCTGTGCTAATAGGGAAGATAAGATAGACAGGATGAGGGTCCTTCAAAAGAGAAGGATAGCCTGGCCGCCGAACCAATGAATGGAAAAGTGTGCCAGTCTATCCTGATAAAAGCATTTTGGGATAGACTTTTTTGTTATACCCATATTCGTAATTCTAAGGAGAGGCAGTATAGGAGCTAGAAGCGCATGAAACTTTCTGAAAATGGTTTTAGTCTTGTCGAGGTTCTGGTGGTGGCTGTGATCTTAGCTGTTGTCCTGACAAGCATGGTCCAACTGTTCATTTATTCAAGTGTCCAGGCGCAGTTGGGGGGCGAACAGACCGCCGCGGTTAGTGAGGCTCAAAATAAAGTTGAAGAGATCCGCGGGCATGACTTTGACGCCATCGTAACCGACTATGGTGTTTCGGGAACGCCAGGCAATAAATTCAGTTTAGATCAACTTACCGGGATGGGGGCTATTTATATTGATAACAGCAATTCGAATTTATTGGTGATTGATGTGGTCACAAGTTATGAATCAAAATACGACCGTATCATAGGTGAAGATGCCAATTTGAACGGGGTTTTAGATAGCGGGGAGGATGTCAACAGTAACGGCAAGATCGATTCCCCTGTTAAGGTTTCGACCATGTTAACGCGCAGGTAAACAATGAAGATAAACCAAAAAAAATTTTATTTTCAAAAGTCGCATGGCTTTACGCTCATGGAAATGCTTATTACGATCATGCTCTTCTCTTTTATTATGGCCGGTGTTTATGCCGTTACGGCCGCGGGCGAAAATTCCTGGCAGGTCAATCAGGTCAAGATCGAACTGCAGCAGGAGATGCGTAAAGCCATGGATAATATGATTCATGAGCTGCGTCAGGCCGGAGATTCGTCTATTGTTAATGTCCCGGCTGACAATACCTGGTATACCACCGTCACATTCAGGACTCCGGCAGGCGTATCTTCAGGTTCTATCAACTGGAACGCCGATACTATTCAGTTTGTCCGTGGCGGCGCGAATAATGAATATCTGCAACGTGTCTCATCAAGCACAAAGACAATATGCCAAGATATGCAATCGCTTCAGTTCAGGCGGCAATCGACCAGTCCCGACATTTTAGAGGTCGCGATGCAGGCTCAGAAAAATACAGTTAAAGGGGCTGTGGTAAATTACGATTTAAATTTTTCCATCCAGTTAAGGAATTAGAGGAGCGCGGAAATGTGGAAGCCATTAAAGCCGTTAGATAATATCCGGGGGAGTGTGATAGTGATGGCTTATCTTGGGATTATTGTGATCCTTGGGGTAGGGGCGGCATTCTTGGTGTTGGCCACAGGCGAAAGCCGTACGGCCGAACGCCAGAGGTTAAATACAATCGCCTTCCATATCGCGGAGGCCGGTGTCGAGCGCGCTTTAAATGAATTGAGGTTGGATTTTGTGAATGATTCGACCAACCCTAGTTGGAATGATGGCAGTGTCAACGGTTACTCGATTAGTTCAAGTTATTCTTCTCCCTATTCAACGGTCTCGTTCAATAATGGGACCTATTTAGCCCAATGGAAGAACGACGCGGTAATCCCTGAAGATGTTTGGGTCAAGTCAACCGGAACAATAAATAATGTCAGTCATACTGTTGATGTCTATGTCCGTATGGTGAGTTTATCTCCTTGGGAATATGCCATATTTGCTGGTAAGGGGGCCTCCGGAATGTTGATTAACGGTAACGTGGATATCCGTGGTTCGGTTCTCGTTTTGGGTAAGGATTTAAATCCCGGAGATTATGCCATTGATTTGGGAGGGACAGCCGAATTGGTTGGAAACAATTATAACGGATTAGCCTCTTCGCTGGCGGCCAAAGTGCCGGCATTGCCGACAACAGTTCATAACGGAGAGACCGTCTCCACGTTGAACGCGGAGTTGAGAGTTAAAAGAGGGTTGGTTGGATTAAGCGGTTCGGCGACAGTTGGCGAGGCTCATATCGCGGGAAACGCTGTGAAAGAGACGGTGGATGGGATTTATGTGACGGATGGTTTTGGGGGGAACCAGGGAGTTTCCGGTGTCCATTCCGATAATGGGACAACGAATGGTTATGATTTGGGAGAAGCTGTCGCATTTCCAAGTTTAAACGATCCATATCCAGGATTTTCAACCTACAAGGATTACCTCAAAGCGACAGGATATGTATTGACGTCAGCTGAGGCAACCACTCTGTCGAATATAACCCCCGGTTCAAATTTTTCTTATGGAAACGCCAATGGAAGTGTTGCGATGGATGGTAGCGGCAATTTGACAGTGAGTGGGCTTGTTTACGTGGATAATGGAGGGGATCTGAATATGTCTAAGGCTGGATCAAATAAGACGATCACGTATACAGGTAAAGGATCACTGCTTGTAACAGGAGATGTTCAGATTGATGTTAATTTGGTAACCAGCGGGAATTCTTCATACCCGACAAATATTATTGGTATCATGACTCCAAACAGAATTGGCTTTAACGAAGCCAGTATTGATGTCATGGGATTATTCTACGCTGAGGATCAGGTGAAGGTGGAGAAGCAGACCGACATTATGGGGACGATTGTTTCTAATTATTTTGACATGGGGACCAATGTTCCCGCGATTTATCAAGTGCCTCAAACCGCTGAGAATCTTCCTCCGGGGATGATCGGAGGAGACGCGCGGTGGTATCTGGTGGTGGCCTGGATCAAGTCGTAGGCTTCGCTAGCGCCTCGTTATCAATGTTGATAATTCAGGAAACAAAGCACAGTTAAGATTTTATCAGGTTTGTTTTTTTCTTTCCTTGACAATAAATGGCGCCGATGGTATATTTTTGAAAATTTCAACCTTTAATCCGGTCCCGCGAGGCCGGTAAGGCAAGGCATGAACGATAAAAGATATTTAAGAATATTAAAAGCTCACCTTCTGGCGGGAGGTGGGCCTTTTTTGTGTCAAGTTTTAAGTGTCAAGTGTCACTATTTTGACACTTGAAACCTGAAACTTGACACTGTGAGGAGATCAAGATGGCAAAGCCAATGAAGATTATGGACAAAGATAATATTCGCCGGGCGATTGTCCGTATTTCTCATGAGGTCCTTGAAAAAAATAAAGGTATTGAAAATCTTTGTATTGTCGGTATTCGTACGCGGGGGGTGATTATTGCTGAACGTATTTATAAGTATATCCAGCAGATCGAAGGAACGGAGATCCCCGTTGGTATTTTAGATATAACGCTTTATCGTGATGACCTAACGCTTATCGCGACCCAACCGTTGGTTCGTGAGACACAAATCAATTTTGACATCAATGGTAAGAAAATCATTTTGGTTGATGACGTTCTTTTTACCGGCCGGACGATCCGCGCCGCGCTTGACGCGCTTATTGATTTTGGCCGCCCGGCCAGCATTCAGCTGGCCGTTTTAATCGACCGGGGGCATAGGGAACTGCCGATCCGCGCCGAATATGTGGGAAAGAATATCCCAACCGCCCTTGAAGAGAATGTGAAGGTGATATTGGAGGAGAGCGACAATCAGGAGGATCAGGTGATCGTTAAGAAAAGGGAATCGAAATGAGCGGATGGTCCAGAAAAGATTTATTGGATTTGCAGACCTTAAGTCAGCAGGAAATCGATTTGATTTTGGAAACAGCCAAATCGTTTAAAGAGGTTTCAACCCGTGAAGTCAAAAAAGTTCCCGCCCTTCGCGGGAAAACAGTGGTGTCTTTGTTTATTGAGAATTCCACGCGAACGCGGGCTTCCTTTGAACTCGCCGCCAAACGGCTTTCAGCGGATATCATTAATATTTCAGCCGGAGGAAGTTCTATTTCCAAAGGGGAAACAGTATTGGATACGGCCAGAAATATCGAAGCCATGAATGTGGACGCGATCATCGTTCGACATTCCAGCGCTGGAGTCCCAAATCAGCTGGCACAGAATTTGAAAGCGTCTATCATTAACGCGGGTGACGGCTGCCGCGAACATCCCACGCAGGCGCTTTTGGATATGTTTACGATCAAAGAAAAGTTGGGGAAGATCGAAGGTTTAAGGGTGGCTATTATCGGGGATATTTTACACTCAAGGGTCGCCCGGTCGAATATTTGGGGATTAACCAAATTGGGGGCGCGGGTCACGGTTTGCGGACCTTCCACATTAATGCCGGTTGGTATAGAAAAGATGGGTGTTCAGACGACCAGTGATCTTGGTCATGTGATTAAAGAGAGTGATGTTTTAATGGTCTTGCGAATTCAGTTGGAGAGGCAGAGAGACAATTTTTTGCCTTCACTGCGGGAATACGCCAAACAGTTTGGGATCAATAAAGAAAAATTAAATCAAGCGAAAAAGAACGTTCTGATTATGCATCCGGGTCCCACAAACCGCGGTTTGGAATTATCCGCGGATGTCGCGGATGGAGAGTATTCAGTGATTTTGGATCAGGTGACTAATGGCGTCGCGATCCGCATGGCTGTTTTGTATTTGCTGCTGGCTTCAGCTTAAAAAGGAAAAATAGATGCCGTTACTTATTAAAAATGCCAGGATTGTCAATGCCGATAAAATAAATGATCAGGATCGGGATATTTTATTGGATAAAGGGAAGATTATTAAGATAGCTCCTTCAATTAAAGCTGATAATGTAAAATCAGTTAACGCCAGTGGAAAATTGGTCATGCCGGGGTTAATTGATATCCACGTGCATTTTCGTCAGCCAGGCCGTGAAGATAAAGAAACGATCGAGACCGGTTCAAAAGCGGCGGCTAAAGGTGGATTTACAACGGTTATGTGTATGCCCAATACTAATCCGGTGATCGATAATGGCATGATCGTTGAGGCGATCTTGGAGGAAGCCAGGCGGGTTGGGCTGGTCAATGTTATTCCGATTGGCGCGATCACCAAAGGGCAAAAGGACCAGGAGTTGGTGGATATGTTCGAACTAAAACAGGCGGGGTGTCTGGCGTTATCTGATGATGGCAAATCTGTGGTGAACAGTCAACTTATGCGCATGGCCCTGCAGTATTCCAAAATGGTTGGAATTCTTTTGATTGAGCATTGTCAGGATCCTCTTTTGACAAGCGGTGGAGTTATGAATGAAGGGAATAGTTCTACTTTGCTGGGATTAAAAGCTGATCCGGGTATTTCTGAAACCGTTATTGTGGCCCGTGATATTGAACTGGCGCGTTATTTGGATACTCAAGTGCATCTGGCCCATATGAGTTTGCGCCGTAGTGTGGAATTGATCCGTTTTGCCAAGAGCCAGGGGATTAAAGTAACAGCGGAGGCGTGCCCTCATCATTTTACTTTGACCGATGATGACGTTAAAAGTTTTGATACAAATACAAAAGTCAATCCGCCGCTTAGAACGCGGGATGATGTGCAGGCCATTAAAGAAGGGATTAAGGATGGGACTATCGATTGCATTGTGACTGATCACGCGCCTCACACGCGGGAAGATAAAGAAGCGGATTTCGATCACGCGCCTTTTGGAATGATTGGTCTGGAGACTTCTGTGGGATTAACGGTGACGGAATTGGTGGATAAAAAGATTTTGAGCTGGCCGGAAATGGTGGAAAAGATGTCCGCCGCTCCTGCCCGGATAGTCGGTTTGGAGAACAAAGGCGTGATTAAGGAAGGGGCTGATGCCGACATTACGATCATAGATCCACAAAAAGAATGGGAAGTCAAGAAAGAAGACTTTGTTTCCAAGTCCAAGAATTCTCCTTTTATTGGAAGAAAATTCAAAGGCTATGTAGAGGTTACGATATATAAGGGAAAGATAGTCTATGATGGTTAGACCAATATATTGTGTTTATTCACAAGATATGCACAATATGTGGATAAATGGATTAATATGGAAAATCAAAAAATTACTATTTCTGTTATTGGCGGCAGTAAGATTGACTCTGAAACTGAGAAGTTAGCTTATAATGTGGGAAAAATTGTTGCCAAAGCGGGCGCTGTCCTTATCTGCGGTGGCCTTTTTGGAGCGATGGAAGCGGCCTGCCGGGGGGGGCTAAAGAAGCCGGGGGAATGACCATCGGTCTTTTACCGGGTATCAATAAATCAGATGCCAATTCTTACGTGGATATTGCCCTGCCGACAACAATAGGATATGCCCGCAACGCGATGGTGGCTTGCAGTGGAGATATCATCATCGCTTTGCCAGGAAGCCACGGTACTTCATCTGAAATTTCCTATGGGCTGGTTTATAAGCGGCCGGTTATTGACCTTGGCCATTGGGATCGAGAGGCAATGATTAAGGTCAGGAACCTTAAAGAGCTTGAAAAGAAAATTTCGCGGTTAATTAAAGACTTCAGAAAGAAGTGATTTTTTCTATGCCAGAATTGCCAGAGGTTGAAACGATCAAGCGGGATTTATCCAGACTGATTATAGGACAGGGAATTGAAGATGTTTTTGTGAGAGACGATCGGGTTATAAAGAGTCATAAGCTAAATGATTTTATCTCAAGCCTTAAAAGCAAAACGGTCCAAGGAGTGGATCGGCGCGGCAAGCTCATTGTGATCTCTTTTAAAGAAGGTGGATATCTTTTGGCGCATCTGAAAATGACCGGCCAGTTGATTTACGGGGAGCGGTTGAATTTAAAAGAGACAAAAGTGGTTTTCAAACTTTCACGCGGGCAGTATTTAAACTATAATGACCACAGGCTGTTTGGACGTTTGAGTTTTGTGCGGCAGCTTCAAGACGAACCGTTTTTAAATGCCATAGGCCCGGAACCTTTAAAAAACGGTTTTAATACGGAATGGCTTTCCAGGAATTTGAAACGCCGATCCGTCTCCATTAAAACGTTATTATTGGACCAGCATTTTGTGGCCGGCATTGGAAATATTTATGCCTCGGAAATCCTGTTTGACGCGGGGATCAACCCTTTGAAGCCGGCGAGCCGGTTGACAAAGAAGGAAGTGGCATCCCTTTATCAATCGACCCTTGATATATTAAGAGAAGCGATCCAATACCGTGGTTGTTCCATGAGGAATTACCGGGATGCTTCGGGAGAAGAGGGAAAATTTTTAAACCGGGTCAGAGTGTATAACCGGGAACACCAACCGTGTCGGGTCTGTGGGACCATGATTCAACGCATGGTGCAAAACGGCCGAAGCACATATTTTTGTCAGCGATGCCAACAGTAAGTCAACCGAAACAAAATATCTTTTGGGGAAAACGCAGAAAGCGGATACAGACCGACAATACAATTGTCCTTTCGGTCATTATTTTGACCGGATTATTATTTCTTTTTCGAGATCTCTATCCGAAAAGTCCGTTGTTGACGCATATATGCAATTTTCTTGGGTTTACCGCGATTCTTAAAGGGTGTCTTTTTCGGATGTGCGCCCGCGGACACAAAAAAAAGGTTGGCCGCTGGGATCTTTGCGCGACGGGTCCTTATGCCTTTGTCCGTAATCCCATGTACCTGGGCAGTTTTACCATTGGAACAGGATTCGTCCTGCTTTTATGGCCATGGTGGGCTTTGCCGATCTTCGGCGGCTTATTTTATTTGAGGTTTATCCGTCAGATTAAACGAGAAGAGCGGCAGATAGGGGATCATTTAGGTAAAGAATATAGTCATTATTGCAAGAAAACCCCGAGGATTTTCCCAGGGATTTCTCAATATAAGAATTTTAAAACAAAAGAAGTATTGAATCTTCAAGAGGCATTTAGTACGAATGAGCAAGGGAATTTATATGGATGGGTTTTGCTGGCCATCATCATAAAATTTTTTCAAGAGACGATTGTGTACGGATATGAGAGTATCGATTTTACGCGGACCATGTTGACATTGGCTGTGGCGGTCGTGGTGTTTATCGCGGGTTATGGGCTGGGTTATAAATTTAAGTAATATTTTATGGATAAAATTCAAAACATTTTTAAAGTCGTCTCTAATGAGAAACTCTGTCCGAAGTTTTACCGGCTTTGCATGGACGCCAAACCCATCTTAAAGAAGGTGAAACCCGGACAGTTCGTTCATATCCGTGTCCGTGATGGTTTTGAGCCGTTTTTCCGCAGGCCGTTTAGCGTGTATCGCGTGAAGAAACATGTTGAAATTTTTTATGAGGTCGTTGGCCCAGGCACGGCGGCAATAGCGCGGATGAAAAAAGGGGATCCCATTGACGTGTTGGGGCCTGTTGGCAGACCGTTTACCCTGCCTGGCCCACAGATCAAGCAGGTCGTCATGATCGCGGGAGGGATTGGCATCGCCCCTTTTTTAATTTTATCGGATGTCTTAAAGAAAAAGAAATATGAGCTCATTCTCCTTTATGGGGGACGGACGCGGGGGCATGTTTATAAGATGCTGGAATTTAAGGACAACGGGGTTAAGGTGATGGTGGCCACCGATGATGGGAGCCGGGGGGTTAAAGGGCGGGTCTCAGAGCTGTTTCATAAAATAAAGGTTAATCCAAAAACGACGATGGTTTATACGTGCGGTCCAAAACCGATGATGGCGGCCGTTCAGGATTTCGCGCGTCAGAACAAGTTAAGCGGTGAGGCGGCTTGCGAAGAGGTGATGGCCTGCGCATTGGGGGCGTGTTTGGGATGTTCAATTCATACCAAATCCGGTTATCGGACCGTTTGCTACGATGGGCCGGTGTTTGATTTAGATGAGATTGTTTTTGGAAAGTAAAATGAGGATGCCGCTACATAAAAGCAAATATGAATATTTCAATTAAAATCGCCAACATATCATTTAAAAATCCAGTCACCGTTGCCAGCGGGACGTTTGGGCATGCGGAGAAATACTATAATCTTGAAGAGGTCAAAGAACTGGGAGCGCTCGTACCCAAAACCGTGACGTTAAACGCTCAGATCGGTAACCCCCCGCAGAGGATTGTTGAGACTCCTTCGGGGATGCTTAACGCCATCGGTATCGAAAACCCCGGGGTGGATGGATTTATCCGGGATAAACTCCCAGGTTTTAAAAAGATAGGGGTTCCTTTGATTATCAGCATTCTTGGGCATAACGACGAGGAGTTTGTCATTTTAACAGAAAAGTTTAACGCTGCCGGTGGTATAACGGCGCTGGAGTTGAATTTGTCCTGCCCCAATCTTGGGCATAAGGTGCTGGTTTCCCAGGATGCCAAAGCCACGTTTCGTGTCGTTGGTCAAGTGAAGAGGATTTCGAAGGTCCCTGTGTTTGCCAAATTGTCCCCTGATGTGACAGATATTAGAGAAATCGCCAAAGCCGCAGAAGAGGCGGGAGCCGACGCGATCAGTTTGGTCAATACATTAACGGCGATGGTCATTGATATCGACAAAAGAAAATCGGTCTTAGGAAATTTTACGGGCGGCTTAAGCGGCCCGGCGATCAGGCCGGTGGCTGTTAAGAAGGTTTATGATGTGGCCAAAACGGTCAAGGTCCCTGTTATCGGTATGGGGGGCATTATGACAGCGCGGGACGCGCTCCAGTTTTTGATCGCGGGGGCGACGATGGTGGCTGTGGGAACGGCGAATTTTATTAATCCCCGGGCCCCGTTGGAAGTTTTGGAAGGGATTAAAGAGTATATGGGAAAGAATAAAATAAAAGATATCAAGGAATTGATCGGAAGTTTGGAATCTGGGGACGTGTAACGAAACCTTATTTAATTTGGGTTTCGTTACACGTCCCCAGATTCCCAGATTCCACGGAAAAATTTTTTCGCAATTCTGATTTATTTGAGTATATTCCCGCCCTGTGGTCAGTTGATCGGGTGGATGAAGGTATTTTGACAATGACTGAACCAAAAGATAAATTAATCGTTGCCTTGGATGTCGACACATTTGAAGAGGCTAGGATCCTGGTTGATTCTTTAGGCTCTGTTGTAAATATATTTAAGGTCGGCTCACAGTTGTTTACGGCCTGCGGTCCCGTGGTTGTCCGGTATATTCTTGTCAGAGGCAAGAAGGTATTTTTGGATTTGAAGTTTCATGACATTCCTAACACGGTGGCCAATGCCATTAGAGCGGCTGTCAATTTAAGCGTTGCCGTTCATGAGATTATAGAAAGCTCGGGGAAAAAAAATGAGATTAACGATGGAATTTTTATGTGCACAGTGCATACTATGGGAGGAAAAGAAATGCTTGAACGGGCTGTAGAGGCGGCCGCGCAACAGGCCCAAAGCGTTGGAGTTATAAAGCCTCTTTTGGTTGGGATAACGGTCTTGACAAGCGAGGCCTCAACGAATAATATGAGTGCTCTTGTTTTAGAGAGGGCCCGTTTAGCTAAAGAATGCGGCCTTAGCGGTGTGGTGGCTTCAAGCCATGAAGCTAAATTGATTCGTCAAGAACTGGGAGATGATTTTATCATTGTGACCCCAGGGATTCGTCCCAGTGGGGCCGGTGAGAATGATCAAAAACGTGTCATGACTCCCAGAGAAGCCGCGCGCATGGGAAGTGATTTTCTTGTCGTTGGTCGTCCGATTGTCAAAGCGGAAAACCCCGTTTTGGCCACAAAAAAAATTCTAGAAGAAATAAGTCAAGTAAATTAGGGAGGTCCCCGGATATTCAGATTCCAGGGGCGCCCCAAAATACGGGAGAAAAAAATGTCCCAGCAGGTTCAAGAGTTAATTGAGAAAATCAAATCAGAAGGCATTGAGGCCGGGCAGAAACAAGCTGACGATATTATCAAGGAAGCGCAAAATAAAGCCGCGTCCGTTATTAAGGATTCCAAAAATCAGGCCCAGCAGCTTGTCCTTCAGTCTCAAGAAGAAATCAAGAAAATGAAAGAGGCGGCCAACAAAGCTTTGCAGCAGGCCTCCCGTGACGCGCTCCTTTCTTTAAGAAAAGAAATTGAAAACACGCTAAAGAAGCTGGTTTACCGTGAGGTCGGCGCGTCCTTGTCAGGTCAGCCATTGGCAGAGATTTTGAAAACAGTGATTCAACAAACGTTGAGCGCGGCTAAAGAAGGTCCTGACATCCAATTTGTTTTAAGTCCTCGGGATCTGGACCAACTCAAAAACGGTTTTCTGACAGAACTCCAAAAGGAGCTTAAAAACCCAATCCATTTTCAGTCTTCGGGAGATATTTCCGGAGGGTTTACGGTGAGTTTTGACTCCGGGAAGTCCAGCTTTGATTTTACTGATGAAAGTCTGGCCGCGTATTTAGGGATATTTTTAAACGCCCAGGTGGCCGCCATCGTCAAAGAAGCCGTTTAATTTTCTTTTATGGAATTGTTATGAGCCGAGCCTATTATTATTTTGCCGCAAGTTTGCCTATGATTGATTTTGACAATAAGCCGCCTTTTTCGGTTGAGAATTACCTCGAAGATTGTTTGCGTTTGCTTTCAAGAAATGATTTTGAGCTCATGAACGAGCTTCTTACCCAGAAGGAATTGCCGGAATATACAGATGATCAAGTTGTTAACGCGTGGATCAAGTTTTATGAGGGGTTCTGGAATGAGTTGACGTGGCAGCGCGCGAAACGGGCGGGAAAGGACTCCGAAAGTTTTATCCGTTCGCGCGCAAACGCGGATTCGCGTCAGGCAGAAGTGATTCAGCGGGCGCTTAAAGAAGTTGATCTTCTGGAAGCAGAACGGATCCTGGACCGCTTTCGCTGGGAGTTTCTCAATGAGCTCGAAAAGGGACAATTTTTTAATTTTGGTTTTCTGGTGATTTACGGACTTAAATTAAAGATTTTGGAGAAATATCAACGTATTCAATCGTCCCAAGGCCAAGAAATTTTTGAGGAGATTAAAAAGGTTGATTTGTTAACCATAAGGAGCCAATGGTGAGCGCCAGTTTAAGACAAGGGAAAGTTATAGGAGTCAACGGAAACATGGTGGCGGTCGAGTTTGAGAAACGCGTCATACAAAATGAAGTGGCTTACGTTGTTGTTGGACAGGAGAAATTGAAAGCCGAGGTGATCCGCGTTAAAGGCCATAGGGCAGAGCTTCAGGTCTTTGAAGATACAACGGGTATTAAAGTCGGTCATCCGGTTGAGTTTTCGGATGATCTTCTCAGTGTTCAATTGGGACCAGGTTTGTTGGGACAGATTTTTGACGGGTTGCAGAATCCGCTCCCTGAATTAGCGCGGGCGCACGGGTTCTTTTTGAAAAGGGGGGCGTACCTTCAGGCGTTGGATAAGAACACCGAATGGGATTTTACTCCAACGGTCCAGGTCGGCCATAGGCTGCGGGCAGGTGACTCGGTGGGTTGGGTCCCTGAAAAAATATTTGAACACAAGATATTGGTTCCGTTCGGGTTATCGGGAGAGCTGGAAGTCACTCAGATCGTGGGTAAAGGTAAATATAAGATCGATGCTGTTGTCGCTCAAGTTAAGGATAGGAACGGAAAAGTCCATGAGGTCCAAATGTCCCAGATTTGGCCTGTTAAAATTCCGATTACGAATTATGTTCAAAAATTAAAACCTGTTGATCCGCTTGTGACTAAAATTCGGTTGATTGATACGTTGTGTCCCGTGGCCATTGGCGGGACATTTTGCACGCCGGGACCGTTTGGGGCCGGCAAGACGGTGTTGCAACATTTATTGAGCCGGCACGCGGAAGTCGACATCGTGGTGGTGACGGCCTGTGGGGAACGCGCCGGAGAGGTCGTTGAGATCTTGGAAGAGTTTCCCCATTTAAAGGACCCCCGTACAGGGCGGACGCTGATGGAGCGGACGATTATTATCTGTAATACAAGTTCCATGCCGGTGGCCGCGCGGGAGGCGAGCGTTTATACGGGCGTCACGTTGGCCGAATATTATCGGCAGATGGGGTTAAACGTTTTATTACTGGCAGATTCTACGTCGCGTTGGGCCCAGGCCATGCGCGAGATGTCCGGCCGTCTTGAGGAAATTCCAGGAGAAGAAGCCTTTCCCGCCTATTTAGAATCCCGGATCGCGTCTTTTTACGAAAGAGGCGGCCTTGTTAAGTTAAGAGATGGCAGAACAGGGTCGATCACCATCGGCGGCGCTGTCAGCCCGGCCGGGGGGAACTTTGAGGAGCCTGTCACGCAGGCGACGTTGAAAGTGGTCGGAGGATTCTTGGGGCTTTCCGCCGCCCGGGCCAATGCCAGGCGATACCCTTCCATCGATCCATTGGAAAGCTGGAGCAAATACAGCAGTTTCATTGATGGGGATAAGATCAAGAAGGCCAAGGCCATGCTCCACAAAAGCAATAACGTTAATCAGATGATGAAAGTGGTCGGGGAAGAGGGGACCTCAACAGATGAATTTATCGACTATCTTAAAGGAGAGTTCATCGACGCCGTCTATTTGCAGCAAAACGCCTTCGACAAAACGGATGAAGCGACCCCGGCCCAAAGGCAGAAATATGTTTTTGGGTTGATCGATGAGATCATAGATCAAAAGTTTACTTTTGAGAACAAAGACAAAGCCAGGCGATATTTTCAGGAATTAACACAGTTGTTCATTACGTGGAATTCAACCGCGTGGGGCGCTGACGCGTTTAAGGTGAAAGAAAAAGAACTCAGGGACAAGATGGCGCAGGGGAATATCATGGTCTTGCAAGAAAATAGTCAGCGCTAATAACCTTCGCAACAAAAGGAATTTAAGTATGCAGAAAGTCTATAGTCAGATTTTACAAATCGCGGGAGATGTTATTACCTTAGAGGCTGAAGATGTCGCCTATAAGGAGTTGGCGGAAGTCCGGACTTCACGCGGGACATCTCTGGCGCAGGTCATACGGCTTGAAGGGAATAAGGTGTCTTTGCAGGTTTTAGCCGGAAGCCGGGGCATTGCCACCGATGATAAAGTGAGATTCTTAAAGAGCCAGATCAGGGTGTCTTTTTCGGAAAATTTATTAGGACGCGTTTTTACCGGAAGCGGCCAGCCCAGAGACAATGGGCCAGCCTTGACCGACAACATGATTGACATCGCGGGCCCGTCCGTTAATCCAGCCAAGCGGGTCGTCCCCAAAAATATGATCCGCACCGGCATCCCCATGATCGATGTTTTTAATTCTTTGGTTGAATCGCAGAAGCTGCCTATCTTCTCCATCGCCGGGGAACCGTATAACCCGCTTCTGGCGCGGATCGCCATGCAGGCGGAAGTCGATATCATTATTCTTGGAGGGATGGGATTAAAATACGACGATTACCTTTTTTTCCGTGACGCGCTTGAGGAGCACGGCTCTCTGTCCAAATCGGTATTATTCATTCATACGGCCTCCGACCCCACGGTAGAATGTTTACTCGTCCCCGATATGTGTTTAGCGGTGGCTGAACGGTTCGCTCTTGAAGGGAAAAAAGTTTTGGTCCTTTTGTCGGACATGACCAATTTTTCGGACGCCCTTAAGGAAATCGCGATTACGATGGAACAGATTCCCTCCAATAGAGGATATCCCGGTGATCTTTACAGCCAGTTGGCCGCGCGTTATGAAAAGGCGGTCGATTTTCAAGGGGCGGGGTCCATCACGATTTTAGCTGTCACCACCATGCCGGGAGACGATGTCACCCATCCGATTCCGGATAACACAGGTTATATTACGGAAGGGCAATTCTATTTGCGCGGGGGGCGCATTGAGCCCTTTGGGTCGTTAAGCCGGTTGAAACAGCAGGTGAATGATAAAACCAGGGAAGACCACCGGGCTATCATGGACCGGATGATTCAGTTGTTTGCCAGTTACCGGGAAACATTGGAAAAACGTTCGATGGGTTTTGAAATGAGCCGTTGGGATGAGAAACTGATCCGCTACGGCGAACGGTTTGAACGTGAGTTAATGGACCTGTCGGTGAATATTCCATTAGAAAAGGCCCTTGATCTGGGCTGGAAGATCCTTTCGGATACGTTTGAACCGGCCGAGACAGGGATGAAACAGTCTTTGATCGACAAGTTTTGGAAGAAGGAAAAGGTCGAATGAGGTTTGGGCGATATTTCAAGCTTTTTGAAACATCTTTGAGCCTTAAAGGAAGATTCATCCGATGGCTAAAATCAAATTAACCAAAGGCGAATTAAAAAAACAACGAGACAGCCTCAAGCAGTTTAAAAGGTATTTGCCAACGTTGCAGCTCAAGAAGCAGCAGTTGCAGATGAAGATCCTTGAGGCCCGTAAACGATTTGATGAGTGTCAAAAGGCCTTTTTTGAAAAGGAAGCGCTGATTAAAAAATGGTGCGGCCTTTTTGGCGAAGCTCAGGATTTGGATTTCAGAAAATGGGTTTCTCCCAAAGAGATTGTAACGGGTACGAACAATATTGCCGGAGCCAAGGTGCCCGTGTTTAAAGATATCTTTTTTGAAGAGGCGGTTTATGATTTTTATATAACGCCATTTTGGGTTGACCGCGCTATTGAAGAGCTTAAAGAATTAATCA
>Ga0247727_10009652_pt1 | contig 17374 bp, 18 predicted proteins | sample WisWelCaveWW1625_FD_202498 | JGI IMG/M metagenome (GOLD analysis project Ga0247727, IMG submission 202498) | Biofilm microbial communities from Wishing Well Cave, Virginia, United States - WW16-25 | ecosystem: Environmental > Aquatic > Deep subsurface > Groundwater > Cave microbial mat | place...
AAGAAGTAGTCGAGCGACTTGTGGCGGAACTGCCGCATCCAGTCGGGCTCGTTCTTGTGCTCGGCAATCGCCTCGACGACTTCGTGCGAGATGCCTCTCCCGGACTTGAAGAAGTAATCCTTCGCGTCGTCGGGGTTCGAGAACCCGTACTTGTACTCGGAGCGGATTTCGCGGACGACCTCGGTCTCGTGTGTGCTCATGCGTCACCTCCGACGCCGGCAGGGGTGAAAGCCTCGTAGCCCTGCGCCTCCAGTTTATGGGCGAGCTCCGGGCCTCCTTCCTCCACGATACGCCCATCCACGAAGACGTGCACGTAATCAGGTGTGACGTAGTTGAGGATCCGCTGGTAGTGCGTGATGACGAGCGCGCCCATGTCGGGGCCGACGAGCGCGTTCACGCCGTTCGCGACGATCTTGAGGGCATCGATGTCGAGGCCTGAGTCGGTTTCGTCGAGCACCGCGATCTTGGGCTTCAGCATCGCCATCTGCAGGATCTCGACTCGCTTCTTCTCGCCACCCGAGAAGCCGTCGTTCAGGTAGCGCGACGCGAGCTCGCGCGGCACCTTCAGCTCTTCCATCGCCGCCAGCAGCTCGGTTCGGAACTCGGGGATCGGCACCGGGTTGTCCTCACCGCCATTCGCCGCCTTGCGGAGCGCATTGATCGCGCTGCGCAGAAAGCTCGTCACGGTGACGCCCGGGATGGCGTGCGGATACTGGAACGCGAGGAAGAGTCCACGCTGGGCACGCTCGTCTGCCCCGAGCTCGGTCACGTCCTCACCGTCGAAGAGGATCTGACCCTCGGTGATCTCGTATGCCGGATGCCCCATCAGGGCGTAGGCGAGCGTGGACTTGCCCGATCCGTTCGGCCCCATGACCGCGTGCTTCTCGTTGGAGGCAACGACGAGATCGACACCCTTGACGATCTCGGTGCCGTCTTCCAGCGCAACGTGAAGATTCTTGATCTCGAGCTGAGCCATACGGTGGCGGAACTGCCGCATCCAGTCGGGCTCGTTCTTGTGCTCGGCAATCGCCTCGACGACTTCGTGCGAGATGCCTCTCCCGGACTTGAAGAAGTAATCCTTCGCGTCGTCGGGGTTCGAGAACCCGTACTTGTACTCGGAGCGGATTTCGCGGACGACCTCGGTCTCGTGTGTGCTCATGCGTCACCTCCGACGCCGGCAGGGGTGAAAGCCTCGTAGCCCTGCGCCTCCAGTTTATGGGCGAGCTCCGGGCCTCCTTCCTCCACGATACGCCCATCCACGAAGACGTGCACGTAATCAGGTGTGACGTAGTTGAGGATCCGCTGGTAGTGCGTGATGACGAGCGCGCCCATGTCGGGGCCGACGAGCGCGTTCACGCCGTTCGCGACGATCTTGAGGGCATCGATGTCGAGGCCTGAGTCGGTTTCGTCGAGCACCGCGATCTTGGGCTTCAGCATCGCCATCTGCAGGATCTCGACTCGCTTCTTCTCGCCACCCGAGAAGCCGTCGTTCAGGTAGCGCGACGCGAGCTCGCGCGGCACCTTCAGCTCTTCCATCGCCGCCAGCAGCTCGGTTCGGAACTCGGGGATCGGCACCGGGTTGTCCTCACCGCCATTCGCCGCCTTGCGGAGCGCATTGATCGCGCTGCGCAGAAAGCTCGTCACGGTGACGCCCGGGATGGCGTGCGGATACTGGAACGCGAGGAAGAGTCCACGCTGGGCACGCTCGTCTGCCCCGAGCTCGGTCACGTCCTCACCGTCGAAGAGGATCTGACCCTCGGTGATCTCGTATGCCGGATGCCCCATCAGGGCGTAGGCGAGCGTGGACTTGCCCGATCCGTTCGGCCCCATGACCGCGTGCTTCTCGTTGGAGGCAACGACGAGATCGACACCCTTGACGATCTCGGTGCCGTCTTCCAGCGCAACGTGAAGATTCTTGATCTCGAGCTGAGCCATACGAAAAGGACCTCGTTCAGGGTGGATCGGCAGAAGACGGACTCGCCTCATCGCATGGTAGCCGGACCCTGGTTCCAGGTCGGCCCGATGGTATCGTGCGCTCATGGCCTTTATCGGTCCACTAGGCACGCCCGAGCTGATCATCATCATGGTCGTCCTGCTCCTCCTCTTCGGGGCGAAACGGCTGCCGGAGATGGGCCGCTCGGTCGGAAGAGGGATGCGGGAGTTCAAGGACGCAGTCACAGGTGACGAGAAGTCGTCCGTCGAGCCCGCCGAGATCTCGGCTCCAAGCGAGTCGGAGACGAACGATCGTCAAGCTGAAGACACTCCCGCCGAGAGAGCCGAGCGGGAGACCGTCTCCTAGGAGCCCTCGTGCGCCGGTGGCTGCCGCGCCGCCTCCACCACGGTGAGGAGGCCACCCTCGTCGAGCACCTCGACGAGCTTCGGTCGCGGATCATCATCAGCCTCGTCGCGATCGTCCCGGCGTTCGTCCTCACGTTTGCTTTTCACGAGCGGATCATGGGCTGGCTGACGGGGCCGCTCCCCGGCGGCAAGAAGCTCGTGACTCTCGGCGTCACAGAGCCCTTCACGACCTCCGTCAAGGTGAGCATGATCGCCGCGCTGGCACTGGTAATACCCGTGCTCCTGTGGCAGGTCTGGGGGTTCTTCGCCCCCGCAGTCGGGGAGCACCATCAGCGGGTCGTTCTCGTCCTCGTCATGATCGGTAGCGCGCTCTTCGCATGTGGCGTCGTCTTCATGTACTACGTCGTTCTCCCGCGGGCACTCGAGTTCCTGACGACGTACGACGACGAGCTCTACGACATCCAGATCCGGGCGAGCTACTACTACTCGTTCGTCGCGCTCCTTCTCCTCGGTGGCGGACTCATGTTCCTGATACCGATCTTCGTGCTCGGGCTCGTCCGGCTGCGCGTTCTGAGCTCCGACCGACTGCGACGTAACAGGCGGATCGCATTCGTTCTTCTGCTCGTCTTCGCCGCGCTCCTACCGACCGTCGATCCGGTGTCCCTGGCGTTCGAGGTCGTCCCGCTCGTGCTCCTGTTCGAGCTCTCGATCTGGGTGTCTGTCTTCATGGAGCGCCGCTGGGAGCGCGGCTGGGACGAAGAGTTCGCCGAAACCGGGCTTCCGTGAGAGTGCTGTCGGCGGACTGGGTGGTCCCTGTCCAGGGACCACCGATTCGCGACGGGGCCGTCGCGATCGAGGGCGGTGTTATCGTCGCCGTTGGACCTGCCGCAGAGCTCGGGGAGGGAGAGCGCTATCGGGACGCAGTGATCCTCCCGGGCTTCGTGAACGCCCACAGTCACCTCGAGTACGCGGTATACGCGGGATTCGGCGACGGCCTTTCGTTCGGTCCCTGGATCGCGCTCCACGTCGAGCGCAAGGCGAGGATCGACCTCGCGGACATGGAGGCGATCGCCCGCTTCGGAGCGCTCGAGTGCCTCCGCTCCGGGATCACAACAGTCGGCGACTGCAGCTTCAGCGGGGCCGCTGCGACGGCGTGCGCGGAGCTCGGCCTGCGCGCGCTCGTCTACCTCGAGGTCTTCGGCGTGGACGACACCGCGCTCCGCGATCGGTTCGAGCCGGCGCGCGAACGGATCGCGGGTGATCTCCCCGTCGTCAGAGTCGGGATCTCGCCGCACGCGCCGTACACCTGCTCCCTCGATCTCTACCGAGCATGCGACGCGCTCGACCTTCCGGTCGCCACTCACCTCGCCGAGAGCGACGCCGAGACTGAGTTCCTCCGCACCGGCGAGGGGAGCTGGCAGGCGTTCGCCGAGATGCTCGTTCCGCCGCTCGGAACAACCGGGATACGGGCGCTGGCGGCCGAGGGGCTGCTCGGACCCCAGGTGCTTGCAGCGCACTGCGTGCAGGCCGACGAGGAGGAGATCGAGCTGCTCGCTGCAAACGACGTGGCGGTCGCCCACTGCCCGCGCTCGAACGCGATCCTCGGGTGCGGGATCGCACCTCTGAGCGCTCTGCGCGCAGCGGGCATCCGTGTCTGCATCGCCACCGACAGCCCCGCGTCGACGCCTTCGTTCGACATGTTCGACGAGATGCGAGCGGCAATTGCAGGCGCACGGGCGCGGGAGCGGCGGCCAGATGCTCTCAGCGCCGCCGATGCGCTCGAGCTCTCGACGCTCGGGGGCGCCCGCGCGCTCGGGCTCGACGACTCGCTCGGTTCGATCGCCCCCGGCAAGAGCGCGGATCTCACCGTCTTGTCACTTGCCGACACGGCACTCATCCCATGGGAAGATCCCGTTACGGCGGCGGTTCTCGGAGGTTCGCCACAGCACGTGATCGCTACTCTCGTGTCCGGTGAAACGCGCTATGAGAAGGGAGGGGAGACATGGCTCGAGCTGATCGACGCCGCGCGAAGCGCCCGCGGCCGGCTGCTGTCACACGCAGACCCGACGTCGTGATCGAGGACACCATGTTCTTCCCGCGCCTGCGCAGGCACGCGAAGTGGATGTTCCTGTTTCTCGCCTTGGCATTCGGGCTGGGCTTCGTCGGTTTCGGGGTCGGCGCCGGCGGCATAGGTGTCGGCGACGTGTTCCGCGGCACCGGTGGCCCGAGTGGTGTGCCCTCGATCTCCGACTCGGAGAAGCGTGTCCTCGACAACCCGAAGGACGCTCAGGCGTTCCGAGACCTTGCCACCGCGCACCAGGCTGCGGGGAACACGGACGACGCCATCGAGGCCCTCGAGAACTTCATCGCACTCCGTCCACGCAACACGGACGTGTTGCGCGAGCTCGCCGGGCTGTACCTCGCGAAGGCAAGCGAGGCGCAGCAGCGCGGCCAGATCGCCGACTTTCGCGCGGCCTACCTGGCGCCCGGGACGGCGGTCGCCGGCGCGATTCGGCTCGGTGACACGCCGATCGATCCCGACCCGATCACACAGGCAGTGAGTGGGGCGATCTCGGAGGACAGCTCGGTCGCATACTTCGAGGCACAGCAGGCATCGACGAAGGCCGTCGACATGTATCGGCGCATCACCGTGGTGCTGCCGAAGGACCCGAGCGCTCAGCTCGAGCTCGCGCAAGCCGCTCAGAGCGCCGGCGACTCGGCTACCACGATCGCGGCCTACGAGGCATTCCTGAAGATCGCGCCGGACGACCCGACCGCTGTCGAGGTTCGGCGCATCCTGAAGCAGCTCCGCGCGTTCGGCGCGAGCGGCTGAGAGGGCTTCGAACCGCCCGCGGCCGCGAAACGGCCGCCTTCAGGAGTCCGCGCGCCCGGGATCCGCGCTATCGGATCCCCGTCTTGCGCAAGGTGATTAGACTCGCCTCCTGTGAGGCCCGCCGTACTCGCCACCGCCGCGTGCGCGGCCTTCGTGTCGTTCTCGCTGGCCGGATGCGGGACCGGTGGGTACTCGACCGAAGGGAGCCAGGGCGCAGGCAAGCAACTGTTCCTCGACGCGAATTGCGGAGCGTGCCACACGCTCGCCGACGCCCGCACAGCCGGGGTTATCGGGCCGAACCTCGACGACGCGTTCGCGCAGGCACGCGAGGCTGGCATGACGTCGGCGACGTTCACGCAGGTCGTGCGCGACCAGATCCTCTTCCCGATCACGGAGACCTCCACGGGCGCGACCGGCATGCCTGGGCCGGACGAGACGCTGCCGGTGTGCAAGGACGGGGAGGACGCCGACGCCTTCTGTGTCGCCGACCAGCATCAGGCCGCGACGGACATCGGGGTCTACATCGGTGCCGTCGCGGGAACGGGAATCGTGGTCGAACCCCCGGCAGGCGGAGACACCGACGGCAAGAGCATTTTCGCCGGGAGGTGCGGCGCATGTCACACGCTGGCCGACGCGGGAACCTCCGGCACGGTAGGCCCGAACCTCGACGAGTCGAAGCCGCCGAAGGATCTCGTCGTCGATCGCGTGACGAACGGAAAGGGCGTGATGCCGCCGTTCAAAGACTCGCTCGACGCGGCGCAGATCCAAGCGGTCGCCGACTACGTCGCGTCGACAGCGGGGCGCTAGGCGTCCTCGGCCGGCTCTGCCGCGGCTTCGGCTTCCAGATCGACCACGACGTGCGTCACCGGCACGTCGTAGCGAGCGCGAACAGCGTCCGGCACCCCGCGCACGAGCCAGTTCGACCGACCCACTGGATGGGTCGAGATGACGATCTCGTCGGGGTGAAAGGTCCGCACGGCATCTTCGATCGCGACGAGTGGATCTCCGTCTCCGATCTCCCCCTGAGCCTCGATCCCGACGGAGGCAAGGCGCTCCAGGGTCACGCCGAGTCGGGCCTGCGCCTTTGCGCGAGCCGGATCCTCGTCTGACGTCCATGTCTTGAGGCGGGAGTTCAGCGCCGGACAGACGACGAAGAACTCGGACTTCCATTCGAGGGCGCGGACGCTGATAACGCTCAAGAGCTCCTGTCCACCGACCGTCTCGTTCGCCACGACGAGGATTCGCCGCTCGTCGGGCGCGCCGACGTGCTCGACGTGCTCGCGGTCCGGAGCGGGGCCGCGCTGACGGAGGTAGATCGCGACCGCAGCCCCAGCGAGGATCAGGAACACGAGGAAACCGAGGGCCGGGTCGATCGCCGAGGCGCCGACGATCAGCGCGAAGGCGCCGATCGTGATGAGCAGGAAACGGAAGGCGGCGGCTTCGCTACGAAACGGGCTCTCCACGGCGGCTACTCGTCCTCAGAGAAGGTAGACCGTCGCATAGACGACGATCCACATGACGTCGACAAAGTGCCAGTAGATCCCGGGTAGCTCGACGCCGTGATGATGCTCCGGCGAGAAGTGGCCACGGAACCCCCTGATGATCACCATTCCGAGCAGGCTGAGCCCGATGGCCACGTGCGCACCGTGCAGGCCCGTCAGCCCGAAGAACACCGACGCGAAAGCGCCGTCGCCCGTGTTGAACCCGACGTTCACGTACTCGACCACCTGCGTCAGCAGGAAGGCGAGACCCATGACGAACGTCAGCACCATCCCGGCCAGAAAGCCGGCGCGCTGGCCACGCTTGATGGACTGCAGCGCCCAGTGCATGGTGAAGCTCGAAGTCACGAGGATCGCGGTGTTGACGCCGGCCACGAACACCGGGAAGTGGTATCCCTCGGGCGGCCATTCGGGCGGAGCGCTCGGGTTGACGACCCTGACGAAGAAGTAGGCCGCGAAGAACGAGCCGAAGAGCATGATCTCCGACCCGATGAAGAGCAGCATCCCGAGCGTGCGCGCATCGACACGCGAGCTCTGATTGGCCTCGGGCGGGCCGTGATGGTCGTGCAGCGCCTCGGCGTGGAGGCTCACATCGGTCACGCATGAACCTCCTGCGCCTCTTTGGATGGGCTCATGATGGCGTGCCGTGCGCCTGGAACTCCGTACTCGTAGGGGCCGCCGACGACCTGTGGGATCTCGTCGAAGTTGAAGATCGGCGGCGGCGACGAAACCTGCCACTCGAGCGTGCGCGCCCGCCACGGATTGGCTTCGGCAATCGGTCCTCGAACCCAGCTCGTGATCATGTTGTAGACGAAGACGATGAACGACGCGCCGAGGACGAACGAGGCGATCGAGATCGCGAAGTTGAGGTCGCCGAACGCCGAGTCGTAGTCGAACACGCGCCGCGGCATGCCCCGCAGGCCTACGTAGTGCATCGGGAAGAAGGTCGCGTTGAAGCTGACGAACGTGAGCCAGAAGTGCCACTTCCCGAGCCGCTCGCTGTACATGCGCCCGGTCATCTTCGGGAACCAGTAGTAGATGCCGGCGAAGATCGTGAAGACGGACCCGCCGAACAGCACGTAGTGGATGTGGGCCACGATGAAGTAGGTGTCCGACGCGGCGATGTCGATGGGCACCGACCCGAGATAGATCCCGGAGAGCCCGCCGATCACGAACATCGTCACGAAGCCGAGCGCGAAGAGCATCGGCGTGGTGAGATGGATGCGGCCGCGCCACAGCGTCGCGACCCACGAGAACACCTTGATCCCGGTCGGGATCGCGATGAGGAGCGTCGTGATCATCATCGGGACGCGCAGCCAGTCGGCCATGCCTGCGACGAACATGTGGTGCGCCCACACGGAGAAGCCGAGGACGAGGATTCCCATGAGCGACAAGGCCATCAGCCGGTACCCGAAGATCGGCTTGCGCGACATCGACGAGATCACCTCCGAGACGATCCCGAAACCGGGCAGCATCATGATGTAGACGGCCGGATGGCTGTAGAACCAGAAGATGTGCTGATACCCGAGCACGTAGCCGCCGCCTTCGGGCGTGAAGAAGCTCGTGTGCATGATCCGGTCGAACATCACGAAGAACTGCGAGCCGGCGATGAACGGCGTCGCGATGACGACGAGCAGCGAGGTCGTGAAGTTCGCCCAGACGAGCAGGGGCATGCGCCAGAAGGTCATCCCCGGCGCCCTCATCGTGATGATCGTGACCAGGAAGTTGAGGGCGGTCATGATGCTCGAGGCACCCGCCCACTGCACGCCCATGTTGAAGAACGTCTGGCCGAGCGGCTGTCCTTCCGCTAGCGGCGCATAGCCCGTCCAACCCGCGCCGAAGGCGCCACCTGGGGCGAGGAAGCTTGCGACGAACATGATCCCGGCGATCGGGAGCAGCCAGAACGAGAGCGCGTTCAGCCGCGGAAAGGCCATGTCCGGCGCGCCGAGCATGAGCGGCACAGCGAAGTTCGCGAGCCCGGCGAACGCGGGGATGACGAAGAGGAAGATCATCAGCGTCGCGTGCACTGAAACGAGGCCGTTGAACGTCTGCGAGTCCACGAACTGGAGCCCTGGTTGCGCAAGCTCGGCCCGGAAGAACATCGCCATGAGCCCGCCGATCGTGAAGAACACGAACGTCGTGACGAGGTACTGGATCCCGATCACCTTGTGATCGGTGTTGACCCGGAAGTAGTCCTTCCAGCTGCGGGCTCCGTGCCCGGAGTGATCCTCCGGACGCGTCGGACGGCCCGAGATGTAGTGCAGCCAGTAGTCGAAGGAGCCGATACCGGCGAGGAAGCCGATCGGGGCGGTCACCATTCCCGCGACCGCGAGAATGACCTCCGTGTTCCAGTAGGGATCCCAGCTCCACCACCAGCGGAGCGCGAGGACGAGGAGCATCCCGAAGACGAAGCCCGCGCCCGCCATCCACCCCCCGCGTACCAGTCCGGGCCCGAAGAGCAGCCTCCACGTAGGCCCGTGGGGAGGCTCGAAGTGTGCCGGATACTCGGCTTGCGGCGTGCCGTGGTGGCTCGGCGTCACGCCCGCTTCTCCTGTACCCACCTGTCGAACTCGGCCTGGCTGACAACGCGCGCCTTCGCACGCATGGTCGCGTGCCCGAGCCCGCAGAGCTCGGTGCAGACGACCTCGAACTCACCGGTCCGGTTCGGCGTCACGAGGATCGTCGTCTCGATTCCCGGCACGGCGTCCTGCTTCTGCCCGAAGTTCGGCACCCAGAAGGAGTGGATGACGTCGACCGCGGTCATCGTGAACCGCGCCTCCCGGCCCACCGGGAGCACGAGCTCCCCGCTGGTCAGGTCGTCGTAGTCCGAATACACGAACTTCCAGGTGAACTGCTGCCCGATCGCGTTCACCTCGAGCGGTCGGTTTCCCGCTCGACCGTTCTGGGACATCACGACCGCGCTGACGATGCCGATAGCGATCACCAGAATCGCGGGAACGGCGGTCCACGCGATCTCGAGCCCTGTGTGGCCGTGAATCGGCGGCCCGTCCATGTCGTCGTCCAGCGGAACCCGCCACTTCCACACCGAGTACACGACCACGGCGCCGACCACTGCGAAGATCACGATCGAGATCCACGTGGCGAACCAGTAGATGTCCTGAATCCGATCGAACTCCTCGCTCGCAGACGTCGGCAGCCACTGGAACAGGACCGCGACGAGCGTGACCAGCACGCCAATCACGACGCCGATCGCGACCAGCTGCACGATCCCCTTGCGCACCGGGTCCGAGCCTACTTCAACCGCAAGCTATCGTGGGGCGGAACCGAATCGCGCTGTCAGCCTCGTTCCTCATGCCTCGAATAGCAAAGCTCTGGCTCATCCTCGTTGTGCTCGCGGCCTCGCTCGCAGCGGCCTTCGGCGGCCTCGTGACGGGACGCGGGGAAGCCTCGCCGACCGAACGTCAGGCGATCGAGAAGCCGGGCCCGGTAGTGCTTGCATTCGGAGGCGACATCCACTTCGAAGGCGTTCTGGCGGCGAAGCTGGCGGCAGATCCCGAGCGCGTACTCGCGCCGATCGAGCCGGTGCTCGACGACGCCGATCTCGCGATCGTGAACCTCGAGACCGCTGTCACCGGCGGCGGCGCGCCGGTCGCGAAGCAGTTCGCCTTCGCTGCCCCGCCGAGCGCGTTCGCTGCGCTGCGCGGCGGCGGCGTGGATGTCGCATCGATGGCCAACAACCACGGCATGGACTACGGCGAATCCGGACTCCGCGACTCACTTGCAGCAGCCAAGCGATCTCGATTTCCCGTGATCGGGATCGGGCTCGACGGCAGGCAGGCGTATCGTCCGTTCCGCCGCACGATCAACGGCCAACGCATTGCGGTCATCGGCGCGACCCAGGTGTTGGACGACGAGCTGATCGCAGCGTGGACCGCGGGGCCGAACAAGCCCGGGCTCGCCTCGGCAAAAGACGTGCCGCGGCTGCTCCAGGAGGTGCGTGCCGCTCGCAGGACGGCGGATACCGTCGTCGTCTTCCTCCACTGGGGAGTCGAGCTCGATAAGTGCCCGACGGCCGACCAGCGCAAGCTCGCGACGCAGCTTGTCGGAGCAGGTGCGGACGTCGTCGTTGGCGGGCACGCGCATCGGCTGCAGGGCGCAGGACGCATGGGTAGAGCGTTGATCGCATACGGTCTCGGCAACTTCGCCTGGTACTCGACGAGCGAGCTCTCGACGCAGACGGGCGTGCTCTTCGTCACGGTGACGGGCCGCAAGGTGAACGGGTACCGGTGGGCGCCGGCGCGGATCGTCGGCGGGGTGCCTCGTCCGCTCAGCGGGGCGGAGCGGCGGAGCGAGCTTGTCTCGTGGCGCTCACTCCGTAGTTGCACGGGCCTCGAGCCCTAGCTCGCCGTTCGAGCCGCGTTCACTTGGACGAGGGATCGAGATCCCCCTGTCGGGGGGCCTCCCCGGTTCCGATTGCCTCGATCGTATGGCAGCAGGGTTTTCTGCGGCCTATGAGTACCTTCGGGACCCCCATGAGCATGACCACGACCGGTACGGCGGAGTCGATCGCCTTGTCGCGACGGAACCTCGCAACAGTCGCGATCCTGGCGTGTGTACCGCTCCCGCTGCTCTCGCTCGGGGCAATGGCGGTTCCCTTGCCGCGGTTCGTCGAACGGGCCGCAGCGAGCTTCATGTCACTCGCGGCTCCGGTTCTCGACGGTAACGGCCCGGTCATACGAGAGCGTGTCGTCGCGGTTCGTTCGGTCGAGATCGTGTACACGCCACGTGAGCAACGCGTGTCGTCCGTTGCCAACGACTCGCCTTCGCGCGGAGGGTCGCTGTCATCTTCACGCGGCGTTCCGGCACGAGGTGGCTTCGGAGTCGCAGCGACAAAAGCGCCCACGAGCAGCGCGCCGCAAACCACCCCGGCTGATCCCGGTGCCGGACCGGCCGACGACCCCACCGATACGGGCGCGCCCGGAGGTGGGGACGGTCCTGTCGCGGAAGATCCTCCGACAGGCGGGCGAACGCCCGGCGACGGCCAGCCCACACCGGGTCCTCAGACCGAGCCACCTTCCTCGACGCCGCCTCCTCCTGGCGGGGGCGGCGGAGCCGGAACCGGTGGCGGCACCGGAGGTGGTGGTAGCTCAGGTGGTGGCGGTGGCTCCGGAAGCGGTAAGCAGGAACCACCCTCGAGCGGAGGCGGCACGCCGCCAGACCCAGGTCCCGGTGGTCCAACCGATCCGCCCGGAAACGGCAACGGTTCCCCACCCGAGTCACCACCCGGGAAGGACGGCACTCCTCCAGGCAACGGGAACGGGCGTCCATGATCACGCGCACGGTTCGGGCCGAGCCAAAGGGTTCCGCGCTCTTCTCGGAGGAGCGTCCTCCACGGCTCGTCTTGCGCTTCGCCGTCGTGCTCTCGATCGCGCTCGGGCTCGCTTCGGCGCTGATCCTCGTCGTCGTTCACCATTTCGCGCTTTCGCAGGCCGAGCGTGCCGCCACTCGACAGGCCGGGCTCATGGCGTCCGCCGTCCTCCAGCGCGAGGTGCGCGGTAAGGACGTGGCAGCGCCCGTTTCGCCGGAACGCCGGGGAGAGCTCGACTCGATCCTGCGCACGTATAGCCTCGCCGACGGCTTTGTCGAGCTTTCACTCGTGCGCCGGGACGGGCTGGTCACATACTCGACCGACCACCGGGCGATCGGAACGACTTCGTCGGGCCAACTCGCGTCCGAGGCCTCGCTCGGGACGATCGTTAGCCGGGTGTCGCCGTCGCGCACCCACGTACCCGGCGGCGAAGACAAGCTTCTGGAGACATACGCGCCTGTGGGCCCGGATGCGAGAGGGGGAGCGGCCGTGATCGCCCAGTCGTACGGACCGATCGCGGATGCCGCGCGGTCATTGCAACTTCGGGTGGGCGCGGTGCTCGAGGGGCTTCTCATCGTCCTCTTCGCGGTGCTCGTACCGTTGCTTATTCGCGTGACGAAGCGCATCAAGGCACAGATCGAGCGAATCCACCGCCAGGCCTTCTACGACGAGTTGACCGGACTGCCGAACAGGACCCACCTCTTCGAACGACTCGATCTGGCCGTCACTCGCGCCTCGCAGCAGAAGCGCGTGCTCGCTGTCCTTCTTGTCGACCTCAACCGCTTCCGCGAGATCAACGACACGCTCGGGCACGAGGTCGGAGACACGGTGCTGGTCGAGGCCGGAGCCCGGCTACGACGCGCCGTCGGCGAAGACCGGTTGCTGGCTCGCCTTGGAGGCGATGACTTCATCGTTGTCTCCGAGTTCGAACAGGAGGAAGACGCGATGGTGTTCGCGGGGGAGATGCGTACCGCTTTGGAGACTCCGATCGAAACACATGGCATGCAGCTCGCGGTCGATACGACCGTCGGCATCGCCTTCTATCCCACCGACGGCAAGGACGCGCACACTCTCGTCAAGCACGCCGAAGTGGCCACGTACACGGCCAAGGAATGGCGGAGCGGAGTACTCGGCTACAGCCCGGCCGTGGATCCACACGACCCGGAGCAACTGAAGTTGACGGCGGCTCTCCAAGAGGCTGCGGACGAGGATCAGTTCCGGCTCCACTTCCAGCCGAAGGTCGACCTCGCCACGAACGCGATAGCCGGCTTCGAAGCGCTCGCGTACTGGAACCACCCGACCCGAGGGCTGCTGCCACCCGGCGCGTTCATCCCCGTCGCGGAACGAACTGGAGCTATTCGTCACGTAACGCGTCCTGCGCGCCGCAGTGGAGCAGCTCCGCGATTGGTCACACACGGATCTCACGATCGCCGTGAACCTGACTGCAATCGATCTTCTCGACGCCGACCTGTTGAAGCGCGTGAAAGGCTTGCTTCGAGAGCACAGCGTCGATCCCAGCCGACTCTGCGTCGAGTTGACCGAGAGCACGGTCATGGCCGACCCGGAGCGGGCGCAATCGATCCTGGCGCAGATCGCGGACGCCGGGGTGCGCGTGTCGATCGACGACTTCGGCACAGGCCACTCCTCCCTCGCGTACCTGAAGGACCTGACGGTTCATGAAGTCAAGATCGACCGTAGCTTCATCGCGGACATGTCCGTGTCGCGCAACAGCCGCATGATCGCGAAGGCGACGATCCAGCTTGTTCACAGCCTCGGGTTGCAGGTCGTCGCCGAGGGCGTCGAGGACGCAGACGTCGACAGCTCGCTGCGCGGGTTGGGGTGCGACTACGCGCAGGGCTACTTCTACGGACGACCCAAGCCGCTCGAAGCCGTCGAGCAGCTGCTCGCGGGCGACACCCTGCAGGCGGCGTAGCAGCCTCGATTCGCTCGATCGGGCGAGGCTACACTGGCCGTCCCGGGCCGGTAGCTCAGTTGGTAGAGCAGGGGACTTGACGTGGGGGAACCCATAGTTCCCCCACGAGCCCCCCTCCTTCGCGCACGACATCGCCTCGCGCAGCGAGCCTCTCGGCCGAATAAATCGGCCTCCGGCGATCAGCCGTGCGGCTCCCATCAACCGCCAAGAGCGGCTTCTACCCGTGGCTAGACTTGCTCCTCCGCGGGCCGTTAGCTCAGTTGGTAGAGCAGGGGACTCTTAATCCCAAGGTCGAAGGTTCGAATCCTTCACGGCCCATTCGACATCGCGCCGGGCCCTGCGGGCACGTCTCGGCGACGGATCGGACACGTCGGTGCCGTTCGCGCTACGCCCGCCTCCAGCTCGAGCGGTCGTTCCGTTCGGGTGCGGCGGGCCAATCCGTTGCGCTCCTGCTGCGGGGCGCACGACCCCGTAGGGTCCACGCCCGAAGGGGATCCAATGCGGTCCCACCTGGCTCCCAGGGACTCTTCCCGAAAGAGCGAGGCGGAGATGCCAAGGCTTGCGCGCCTTTCGTGCAGCCTTGCCGATCCCCCCGCCGACGACGAGCACGATAAGCGGCTCTCGCGATACTCGGGTAGGCGATGGTTCCTTGGCCGACCGGAGCATCACCATAGGCTGTCGCAGTGAAGATCTTCACCGTCGTCGGGAACCGGCCCCAGTTCATCAAGGCGGCGCCGCTCTCCGCCGCGTTGCGGGCCGCCGGGATCGACGAGGTCGTCCTCCACACCGGGCAGCACTGGTACCACGTGCTATCGCAGGTCTTCTTCGATCAGCTCCGCCTCGCGGAGCCGCGCTACCAACTCGACCTTCACACCGCCGACCCGGCGACGATGGAGCCGGCGATCGCGGAGCGGATCAGGGCCGAGTCGCCGGACCTCGTGCTCGTGTACGGGGACACCAATTCGACGGTCGCAGGCGCACGCGCGGCAGCCGACGCGTCCGTTCCGCTCGCCCACGTCGAGGCCGGGTTGCGGAGCGGCGACCTCTCCATGCCCGAGGAGCACAACCGGATCGAGACCGATCGGATCTCCTGGCTCCTCTTCTGCCCCGATGACAGATCGAAAACGGCGCTGAACGACGAGGGTGTCATGGGTCGGATCTATGTCGTCGGCGACGTGATGGCCGACGCGAGCCGGATCTTCGCGCCAATCGCCCGTGCTCGCTTCCCCGTTCCGTACGAGCCGCGCTCCTACGTCGTCGCGACGATCCATCGCCAGGCGAACGTCGAGCAGCCGCGACTCGGCAGAATCGTCGAAGGGCTGAACGGGATCGACGAGTCCGTCGTCTTCCCGGTGCACCCGCGAACCCGCTCCCGCATCGAGAGCGAGGGCCTCGAGCTCGGCGCGCACGTGCGTGTGGTCGAGCCGCTCGGCTACCTCGAGCTGGTGTCGCTCGCGTCCCAGGCTCGCGTGATCGTCACCGATTCCGGGGGGCTCCAGAAAGAGGCCTACTGGTACGGCGTGCCGTGCGTGACGACTCGACCCTCGACGGAGTGGATCGACACGGTCGTGCTGGGCGCCAACGTGCTCGTCGACGACCATCCGAGCGCCATCGCAGAGGCGGTTGCAAACGCCGTCATGCCTCCTCGGCTGCCCGTTCTCTACGGCGACGGACACGCCTCCGAGCGGATCGCGCAGGTGCTGGTCGCTACGATCCCCGGCCGATGAAGCGAGATGTCGCAATCGTCGGAGCCGGGTACGTCGGCCTCCCGCTCGCACGCGTGTTCGCGGACGCGGGCCGCAGCGTGCTGCTCGTCGATGTCAACGCGGATCGGGTGGCGCAGCTGAACCGCGGGGAGACCTACATCGAAGACGTTCCGTCCGATGCTCTCGGACCGCTCGTCGCCGACGGCCGGATCTCCGCGACGACGGACTACGACGAGATCCGCGAGGCCGATGCGATCCTCATCGCGCTTCCTACCCCACTTTCGCGGCAGCGCGAGCCGGACTTGAGGATCCTCGTCTCGGCAACCGCCGAGATCGCCAAGCGCCTTCGTCCGGGACATCTCGTGGTGCTCGAGTCGACCACGTATCCGGGGACGACCCGCGAGCAGGTCCAGCCCGTGCTCGAGGCCGGGAGCGGCCTCGTAGCCGGAAAAGACTTCCACCTCGCGTTCTCGCCCGAGCGGGTCGATCCCGGCCGCGAGGACTGGACGACGAAGACCGTCACCAAGGTCGTGGGCGGAATCGACGACGCCTCGACCGCAGCGGCGGTGGCCCTGTACTCGTCGGCGATCGACGTCGTCCACCCGGTGTCGTCGCCTGAAGCCGCCGAGCTGACCAAGCTCCTCGAGAACATCTTCCGCTCGGTGAACATCGCGCTCGTCAACGAGCTCGCGCAGCTCTGCGACCGGATGAACATCGACGTGTGGGAAGTCATCGACGCGGCCGCGACCAAGCCGTTCGGCTTCATGCCGTTCAAGCCGGGGCCCGGCTTGGGCGGGCACTGCATCCCGATCGATCCGTTCTACCTCACCTGGAAGGCGCGGGAGTACGGCTTCTACACCGAGTTCATCGAGCTCGCAGGGAAGGTCAACGAGTCGATGCCGTACTACTGCCGGTCAGTTGTCTCGCAGGCGTTGAACCACTCCCGGCAGCGCTCGCTGAAAGCATCGCGGATCCTCGTCCTCGGCGTGGCGTACAAGCCCGACATCTCGGACACGCGCGAGTCTCCGGCCGTGAAGCTGATCAGCCTGCTCCAGAACGCTGGAGCCGATGTCGACTACCACGACCCGCACGTTCCGTCGTTCACGGAGAACAGGGTCGTGATGAGCTCGTCACCGCTCGAGCCCAACGCGTATGACTGCGTCGTCATCGTGACGAACCACTCCGGGATCGATTACGACCGCCTGGTGGACGACGCGAACCTCGTGGTCGACCTCAGGAACGCCACCGGGACGAACGGGGCGCTCTCGGACAAGGTCTGGAAGCTATGAGAGTCGGTGTCGCGGGTCTCGGCCATTGGGGGCCGAACCTCGCGCGAAACTTCGCCGACATCGCCGAGCTTGCGTGGCTCTGCGATTCCGATCCCACCAGGCAGGAAGTCGCCGCGCGCTACGCGCAGGCGCGATTCACGAGCTCGTTCGACGAGATGCTCGGGGACGCCGATCTCGACGCGGTCGTCGTGGCCACGCCCGTTCCAACGCACTTCGAGCTCGCCCGACGGGCACTCGAGGCGGGCAAGCATGTGCTCGTGGAGAAACCTCCTGCGATGAAGGGCCATGAGATGGACGAGCTCGTGAGGCTCGCGGGCGAGCGAGACCTCGTGCTCATGCCCGGTCACCTGCTTCTGTATCACCCCGGCGTTCAGCGAGTGAAGGAGATGATCGCGGCCGGCGAGCTCGGCGACGTGCTCTGCGTCTACGGGAATCGCCAGAACCTCGGGATCATCCGCTCGAACGAGAACGCGCTCTGGTCGCTCGG
>Ga0247727_10009653_pt1 | contig 17371 bp, 10 predicted proteins | sample WisWelCaveWW1625_FD_202498 | JGI IMG/M metagenome (GOLD analysis project Ga0247727, IMG submission 202498) | Biofilm microbial communities from Wishing Well Cave, Virginia, United States - WW16-25 | ecosystem: Environmental > Aquatic > Deep subsurface > Groundwater > Cave microbial mat | place...
GGATGCTCCCCGGCATTTCGGCCGAAGATTGTCTCTATGCCGACTTGGGACTCGATCCCGCCGACTCCGGCTGCCAGTCTTACGAAGCAACGCATTTCATGCTCAACGTCCCGTACATCAATCCTTCGAGCACGTTGGTGCTGTGGCAGGTGGGGGTAATCGGGCATTCACTGTACCAGTACTCCTATCACCTTTCGGCAATGCCGATGCTGCTGGAGCGACTCTATCGGTATTATCGTCCGGACCACCCGGTGATTGTGTACGAGGCCGCCGTGCTGCCGGGTTGTGAACCGGTCATCAAGCGAATTCCGCTCGCTGCGTTGCCGGCGGCGGGTCTTTCCACGTCTTCGACCGTGTGCATTCCTCCCGCTCAGCCCGATCCACGCATGGTCGATCGGCTGAACGTACTTTATCAAGACAACCGAAAACTATGATCGCATCGGTCAGCAGTGCAAACAGCGCGTGCGGGTTCGATGCCGACAACGTACTTACTCTCGCCCGAATCTTCAGTCAGATCAACTTTGCCGACAGCGGGCCGCCGGACATCCCCTGGGGCAATCGCCCCTCAGCCAGGGCATTCAGCCAGGCCATTGCGTCGGGGGTTCATCACCTTCCCTTGGTGTACGAGCACGCGTACATCGAACCGCTGCGACGGCGAGTCGGCCGGGTGCTGCGTCTGACTCAGAAGGGTGGTGGCACCGAACCGGCCGAGACGCTGCTGGGTGCGGTTTACGAACATGCCCCTGGTGCCAAGGTGGCCCCACAACTGCGGCGATTTTTGGCCGTGGTTTCGGATCTGTACCGGTCTTTTCTGAGCCGTGAGAAGCGGGCAGGACTTGCAATTCCATTGATTGAGTGGCTGCCCCCCTTGGCGGCATTCAAGTCGAGCGGCGTGCAGGGGCCATTCACCTACCCGGCGTCGAGCGTTGAGGCCATGACCGGCTCCCGCGTTGGGGTCGTAAGCCTACCGTCGAGTTACCGCGACCATCCGCTCCTCTGGGCTGCACTGGCTCATGAGACCGGCGGACACGACATTCTCCATGCCGATCCGGGACTTCTCGATGAGCTGTCTTCCGGGATCCGCGGAATGTTTGATGGACTCGCCTACCAAGGACTGGTCTATGGTTCGTGGCTCGATGCCGGGACCACGCAACTGCTGGGTTACTTGTGGAGCTACTGGTGCGATGAGACCGCATCGGACGTGTACGGCATTCTGAACATTGGTCCGGAGTTTGCGCTGAGCTTCATTCCGTGGCTTGCGGCCTTGCGCATGCGGCTCGGTGGACTGGCACAGCCCGCGTTGCTCACCAACACACTCTCCGGGCCGGGCAATCCGCTGGACAGCCATCCGACCGATATTTTACGGATATTTGTTGCGATCGGCGTGATCGAAAGTCTGTGCGGTCTCGGGCCCCAGGTCCGGCTCGAGTACGTGCAACTGTTGAATCGCGTCGCGTACATGCTCGCGGGCGGAGTCCAACAAATCACAATTCAGGGCGAAATACCGGGCCACGGCAGTAATCCAGTTCCGATCAACCTCGCGCTTCCGGTTCCGATCATGGCCAGCGCGGCTGCGTTAGTTGGCCGATTCATTGCCAGCGTCCCACTTCGCGCACTTTCGGGGCGGAGCATTCAACAGATCGAGACATGGGACGATAGCGATGAAGCGGCGGCCCGCCGAGTCGCCCGCGAGGTGAGCCATTGCTCACTTCGAACTTCATTCGATGCCGCGCAACTATTGGCCGGATCCATACTGGCAGCATTGCGAAATCCCGACGCTTACAAAAGAATCTCGAAACACCTCGGCGAATCGCTCGATCGCGTATTCGACCGAGATCCGGTCTGGAAGAATCATTCTGCAAATCGCGAGTAGATTATTTGCACCGGGTTGGCCTATTTCGTCACCGCCGCGATCTCGCGCGGCCGGAACCGCCACAATTCTACTTTCACGTGCAGTCCCATGCCGAGCAGGTAGTCGCCGCTGCCCCAGGTGGTGGGAACGATGTCGCCTTCATAGTTGACCGGGATTTTCTCGAGCGTTCCCGTTTTCGGGTCCAAGAGCGCCGGCCCCCAGAACCAGGAATCTCTGGATGGCACGGTGACGACGATGCGACCGTCTCGACCCACCGCATTGCCGACGATCGGCGTGCGGGCCGGGCGCAGGTCACCGCGAATGGAAATCTCCTGCGCGGTCTCGTTCCCCGAAAGAGGGAATCGGATGAATCGAACTCCGTCATGGAGATTGCGTTGGATGACCAGGGCATCACCACCGGGCTCGATCGCAACCGCGTCACCCGCGTCAATCTTTTTCGGTTCGCCGTCCGTGGCGGGAATTGCCCAGATCGTGCCGGATGCGACGTAATACAAAGTCTGGCCGTCGGGCGAGGCGGTCAGGCTATGAATGTCCTCAGCCTTGACGCCGTTCAGTCGTCGTTGGATGCGACCGTCCTCCGAGGCGATCGCGATCGTTTGTTCGGTGGGCCGTCCAACGACAAAGGCGATCACGTTGTTGCCAAGTCGAGCGGCGGGTAGGCCGGTATCCTCGCGAATGTCCACCAGGGGCCGGCTGTCCTTGCCGGTTCTGACCACGAGTAGTTGGGAGCGCCCGGACACGATGCTCGGCAACAGCACGCTGCCGTCCGACAATTCCAACGGCGTCCACCGCGCCTCCTTGATTTCCAGGTTCGACGGATTGGTGATGTGTTCGGGGTTGCCGCCGGTCGAAGGGAATCGCAACATCTCCACGGGCCGTTCGGAGAGGCAGGCGTAAACACTTCCATCGGAGGCGACATCGAGATAGGTCGGTGTCATGGAAAGCGTCATCAGCGTGCGAATCGGCCCGGTGCCGTCGCGGGCCACAGAGGAAACGTGAAAGAGATCTCCCGAACGAGTGCTGACAATCGCAAACTTGCCATCGGCGCTCACGCTGAGACCGCCCAGTGGCGGTGAGGCCCCGAATCGGAGGTCCGGGTGCAACGGCCGCCACGTTCCGGAGGTCAGATCGATGGAGTAGAGTCGCCATTCCGGGTTCGGATCTTTGTCGTCTTCCAGAGCACCAAAGAACAACGCTTGCTTGCCGTCGGGAAACACGCGCATCGGCCAGGGCGGAGGGCCGCCTTGCAAACGGGGTCCCACCGGATCCAGTCGGCCCGTGCTGGGAGAAAACCGGAAGTACTGAAAGCCACGCTCCGCCACTTTCATGACCAGCATGTTCCCGTCCGGCAGCACCTCCGGGGCACCGGCGTCTTCCAGCACCAATCGCTCCTCGCCACCCAGAACCGATACGCCATAAATCCCGCTCGGCGAGTCGATGTACCTGTCGAAATAAATCGTTGTCCCGTCGCGCGACCACGTCTGATGTCCGATGATCCCTCGCGTTCGGTCCTGCGTAATTACGAGCCACCGTCCGGTGCCCGGCTTCATGACCGCAAGCTGGCTCATCCCCCGAATGAGCAATTGAATGCAGAGGGTCTGACCATCCGGCGATCCGCGGGCCGCCATCGTCGGGATGACCTCGCCGAGCATTCGCTCACCGGTCCATTCTACTGCTTTTTCAGTTGGCTCGACTTTGGGCCGCAGTGCCACGTGAATCAAGCTGACCACGGCCAAGATCACAGCCAGGCTTGCCAGCCAGATGGTCCGACCGATTCGCTGCGGGCGCGAAGTTTGACCTGCTGGCTCATCGGGGTTCGCGAGCACGTCCTCGATTTCGAGACGTGCGTCGCCGATATCGCGCAATCGTTGAGTCAGGTCTTTTTGCAGGCAACGGCGGATCAAGCGCTGAATTCTCAGCGGGGTCTGATCCGGTAGAGCCGACCAGTCAGGCTCACTCTTGAGGATGGCGGCAATGGTGTCCGACGGCGTTTCCCCGAAAAATGCTCGCTTCCCGCTGATCAATTCGAACATCACACAACCGAACGCCCAGATGTCGAACCGTTTGTCCACGGGCTTTCCGCGAGCCTGCTCGGGACTCATGTACGGCACGGTGCCCAGCAGCAGGTCTTCGCGAGTTTGTTCCTGGTAAGTCCGAGTGACTTCCAAGCTGCCACTGCCACTCGGGGCGACAATGCCCATGTCTTTGGCCAGGCCAAAGTCCAGCACCTTGGCCTTCCCCTCGGGAGTGAGCTTGATATTCGACGGTTTCAAGTCGCGGTGCACGATGCCCTTTTCGTGCGCTGCTTCCAACGCCTCGGCGATTTGCCGACCGACCTTCAGCGCTTCATCCAGTGGCAGCGGACCGTCGCGGAGAATCTGGGCGAGCGTATTGCCTGGCACCAATTCGAGCACCAGGAACCGCACACCCTTCTCCTCCTCCAGTCCGTAGATCGCAGCCACGTTTGTGTGATTCAGTGCGGCGAGCAACCGGGCCTCGCGCTCGAATCTGCCAAGCCGCTCGGGATCAAACGACAAGTGATTCGGCAGCACCTTGATCGCCACGTCTCGGCCGAGTTTGCTATCTCGCGCCTGATAGACTTCGCCCATGCCTCCTCGACCTAACGGTCCGAGAATCTCGTAGCAATCTAAGTGGGTACCTGACAGCAATGGCATGCGATCGTCTCCAAGCGAGCCAGAATGCTTGCCGCCTCCGCGGCCAAACGCACGCCGGATGCTAGCAGGAGCGGCTTGGGTTTTCGAGGCTTCTGCCGTCCGTCTTTCAGCTTGAGGACGGGATTTGGAACGATGGACCGGCGGTGGTGCCGTCGCCCAAACCTGACGGTGTCTCGACGAGTTGCCGGGCGGCGAGGCCGAGTGAGTACATGAGTCCGAAAACTTGGCTCATGAAGGCCGGCTCGCCGTTGAACGTGCGCTCCAGGCCGTTCAGAAGTGCTTGGTAGGTTTCAGCAAACTGCTCGGAGAGGATTCGAGCGCGTGAGCCGGGCGCCAAGAGCGCGATGTCGGGATCGTCCATCATCGGCCACAGGCCATCAGGGTCGAACGGGACGGCGTCGCCCGTGTAGGAAAAGCCCTTCCGATCCACAACGATCCGCCGACCGGCCACGATCTCGGAGAACTTGTAGTAGTGCGCCAATTCGTGATCTTTGTCATCGGGATCAAACAGCGACGCCCCCTCGCCCTGGCACTTGATTTCGCGGATGGCGGCGCGGGCCTGGCGCAAGTTGGAGATCACATACAGCCTGCCCGTTCCATGCCAGGATGAGACTTGGCGGTCGGCGTGCCCGAACGAGATGCGGCCCGCCCGGCTGAGCTTCACCAGTGACCGCTCGATTTCATCGTAGAACCATCCGATCGTGAACCGGTGTACGTCGATTGGGTCACCTGGCTCGTCGCGTCCCGAGACGGTTTCGACCGTTTCCTCCGGCTCCTCGATGGCCATGAACACGTCGCGGATTTGGGCGATCGAGCACCGGCGCAGACGAACCGTCAGGCCGCCACGCAGGCCGCCGGGCAGCGGGCCGGGATAGCGCGGCACAAAGCCCGGATGCCCCATGCGCGGACTGCCTCCCACAGAAACGAGCAGGTTCGCGATCAACGCCATGTGCAGCATTTCCTCGATGACAACGCTGCGGATCAGTTCGGCCACTTCGACGTTGGCGCCCGGCTTGATGCTGTAGAGCGCGCACAAATACGGAGGAATGGTCGAGTGCTCCAATTCGATCGCCTGCTGTAACGCGGTCAAGAGGTCCTGAACGGAATCGAGTCGCATGTAGTGCGGCCTGTCAAGCCAGCGGCGAATCATCGCACGTTTAGCCGCAGAGAGGTCGCGCGTGACGGGCATGTAGTTTGGGTCGGACACCGGGGCATCCAAAACATTTTTGAGGATCGTTCGCTTGGCGATCAGGCTTGCGTAATTGTCCAGGTCAACAATGGGCCGCATCACCGGGTAGAGGTTGGCGTATTGCTGCAAGATGGGCCGCACGTCGCGCAGCCAGGTCGGCCGCTCCGGGGCCTTGAATACCGACCAAACCAGCACGTTCACGAGCCGGCTCGAATTCCAGACGCTGCCTGCCGCCGGCGGACTGTCTCCCAGCGCATAGCTCACGCCGTAAACCTGGCCGTCAATGTATCCGCGCGGGCAGCCGGGATCACTCGCCTCAAGCGGCAACTCGGCCGTGCCGTCTTTCCGCGTGATGATCGACGGAGGAAAGGTCAAGGCCGAGGTGGGCAAACCCACCACTTGTGGTCCGGCCAACGGGCCCTGGCCCGCCTGCATGGTCATGATCGTTGCGTCATAGCCCAGGCTGATCTTCTGGCCCGCAGCCCGTCGACCAAACGTTGTGGCGTAATAGACCGTGACGGCCTTGTCACCAGGATTGAGCCGGAACACAAAATCGTCCGCTCGTGCGAACGTCCCGCTCGGATTCTCGCTGATGAGCGGCAGCACACCCTGGGCTGAAGTCTGCACAACGGCAAGCGGTGTGTTTCCAGCCTGCTGAACCTGACCCGGTGTGAGCCGCCATGTGACCAGCCCCGCGGTCTGCTCATACCAGTTTTTGTCGCGGTATCCAATTTCCCCGATCACCACGGGATCGTTGCCGGGCGGCACGAACGCAACCGACAACGGACCCAGATCCACCAGCGGGCCGCCGGGCGATTGAGTAGGCAGGCTATTGCCCAGATCGAGCGAGAGCATATCGCCGTCAACCTGGGCGTATGCGGTGTTGAGCGATGCCGAATCCCCCAAGGGCTCCAGCACACGACCAGCGACGAAGCGACTCGGTTCGCCCGGCACATAGGGACCAATCGTGCCAACGACTCGACCGAATGTGAAAGTCGGCGAGTCCCGATTGTCATCGAACCCGTCCGCGTTGAACTTGATGCTGAGTTTCCGCGGTGGCTGCCCAGCCGCACACAGGTCATTGAGAAAACGCGAACCGCCCGCGCCAGCCCAATCGATCGGCTGCAACACACTCTGATAGAAGGCGCTGAAGCACGAGTCGGGGGTCCCCTGCCCAAATCGCTTCCACATATCGGCAAAGGGTGCAACTTGGAATTCGCTGCGGAATCCAAAACTGTTCCGCGGCCGACCGACCAACACCCGGAAGCCCCAGATCTCCGACACCATTTGTTGTTCCGGGTCAAGATCGACGAGTTTGCCTTCCACATACGAGTCGGCATCGTTCACCGGCGCACCGATGATCGGGTCCTGTTTCGCCTCGTCGCAGGAAGTCCCATCTCGATAAACGACCTGCCGCACCACCACTCCGCGAAACCGCCACGCCCCGGTGCCGCGCGGGTTCCACCAGCCGTTCGCCGGCCCCGGCAACTGGTAGTTCGACCGGAAGTTCTGCGAGTCGAAGTGCTCGGCAACATTGTTTATCGTGGACGGATCGGCCTGAAACTGGCCCGCGAAAACAAGACGCGGAACGTTCAAATAGCTCATTGAGATTTCTCCAAGACGGCGGATGCTAGCAAGTGCCGACTACGGGAACAAGGACTCAAACATCAATGGGGGCGAGTGGTGGAGATCGGCGAGAAGTCTCAGAATTCGCTTGGAACCGAGGCGATCCCTAGAGATAATCGTGGGCAATCATGGCAGAAACGCTGGAGGTTGATTGTGGCGTGTGGTGACCGAATCCCAGTTTCACTTGCGTCCTCATGGACTCGCCGCGAAATGTTCTCGCGGCTGAGCACCGGTTTCGGCGGCCTCGCCCTGGCCGCGCTCCTGGACGAATTGGAACCGCAGTCCGCCGTCGAGGCATCCGGCGGCGTTTCCACCTATGATCTCGTTCCAAAGCAGCCGCACTTTCGACGGCGTGCCACGGCCGTCATTCAACTCTTCATGCCCGGCGGGCCGAGCCACGTCGATCTGTTCGATCCCAAGCCCGAGCTGGAAAAGCGCGACGGCCAGGACCCACCGGCCGAACTCGCCGACGAGGAAAAGGTCACCAACAAGCTGCTGCGCAGCCCGTTCAAGTTCGCCAAGCACGGCCAGTCGGGTCTTGAACTCTCCGAGACCATGCCGCACCTGGCCAAACTTGCCGATGACATCGCCGTAATCCGCTCGATGTATTCCGAACATCGCAATCACGAGCAGGCGATGTGGATGCTGCAGAGCGGCATGATCGTCTCCGGCCGCCCGACGATCGGGGCCTGGGTGACTTACGGGCTGGGCACGGAAAACCAAAACCTGCCGGCGTTCGTTGTGCTGAACGACAACGGCGGGCTGCCGACCAATGCCATGCAGAATTGGACCAGCGGCTGGCTGCCGCCGCTCTTTCAGGGCACGCCGCTGCGTTCCGAGGGAATGCCGGTTCTGAATCTGAAACCGAAGCAGGCCCGCACGGAATCCGTGGAACGCGGCCGACTGGAATTCCTAAGCAAGCTGAACGAACGGCATCGGCTGCGTCATCCGGACGAATCGGAGTTGGATGCTCGCATCGCCAGCTTCGAACTTGCGGCTCGAATGCAACTGACCGCGACCGACGCGGTGGATCTGTCGCAAGAACCCGATTCGACCAGGAAACTCTACGGCCTGGACCGCGACGCGACGCGATCGTACGGCACGCGATGCCTCCTTGCCCGCCGGCTCGTCGAGCGCGGCGTACGTTTTGTCCAACTCACCATGCCCGGCCAGCCGTGGGACACCCACGCCAACAATGCCGCCGACACTCGCAAGTGCTGCGATCAAACCGATCAGCCGGTCGCCGCACTTCTCGCCGATTTGAAACGCCTCGGACTGCTCGATTCGACCCTGATCCTCTGGGCCGGCGAATTCGGCCGCACCCCGGCGGCGCAAGGCAAAGACGGACGCGATCATCACCCATACGGTTTCTCAGTCTGGCTCGCCGGTGGCGGAATCCGCGGCGGTACTTGCTTCGGCGCCACCGACCCCTTCGGCCACCATTCAATCGAAAACCGCGTCTCTCTCGCCGACCTGCACGGCACGATGCTCCACCTCCTCGGCCTCGACCATAAACGCCTCACCTTCCGCCACAACAGCCGCGACGACCGACTGACGGACGTGCATGAGGCCAGAGTGCTTCAAGAACTGATCGCCTGATTCGGCATCCGGCTCGTGTTGGCTGTGCTTCACACAACTCGCGAATTCAAACTATTTGACCACTGCTGACGGGATATTTGGGCTTCGAGGATTGGCTTCGACGGTTTGGGTTGCTGGCGAGATTACAAGATCGAGATCCTCCATTGGAACTGCCCCGAGTAGCACGTCTTCGCCCAACACGAGGGCTCCCACGAAGCAGGATCGGTTCCCAAACGAGACTTCAACCGGACCGACGTAGGGACAGATGTGGGCCTTTCCGTCGGCCGTTGTCACTTCTCGATCCTGGAGCACGGGAAGTTTTAATTGAGTCGCGACGTGCTCCGGCAAGCAGAGTAGCAAGGCGCCAGTATCGACCAGCGCGTCAGCTTCAAATGGCGCCAGACGTGAGTCCTTCGCATTTCGCACGACGACTTTTGTCCGAATCAGTCCCACGCTCAATCTCCCGGGCTTTAAATGCTCATTGCCACACCGAGTCTAGCACGATCGCATTTGCGATCAACTTGAGTGAGTGCCAAACTAATGATGCTGGCTATTCGGTCAATTGGTCATTACCTCAGCGGCGTCAGCTCGACCTTGCGAAAGTAGATTTCCGCGAGTTCCGACTGAAAAATGATCTTGCCGCGCGTCAGACTGGATTTCGTGCCGACGTTTGCGACCTTGCCATTGACGATCGTGGTGATCTTGTCGCCGTCGCAGATGACTTCCTGGCGGGTCCATTGGCCGTCGGAGCTTTCGATGTCGTCGCGGCCGCGGAATCCGAGCCTGTCGGCCCAATCTACGTCGCGGGCGAACCAGTTGATGCGGCCGCCTGTGAATTCTTTCGCTTCCGCCTTCGGATCGTAGATCGCCTCGCCGTCGCGATCTTTGCCCGCAGTTACGGTCAGTTTCGGTTTCACCGCATTGCCGTCCTTGTCAAACCCGCTGACCAGAATGAAGTCACCGACGCCGCCCTCGATGATCTGGCTCTCGACCGAAGTCATCCACGCGCCGTTGAAATCCTTCGCCTGACTACCGTCAGGCCCCTGGCAATGGACCAGGATGCCGCTGTCCTTGGTGCGTTCCTTGCGACCGCCCCACGTGGCCGGTCCCCAACGCCATTCGGTCACGAGGTGGTAGTTGGAGAATTCCTCCTTGGTGATGAACGCACCAAGCCGCTGGCCACTCACTCGAATCGCCGGCGCCCCGTCGATTGCGTCGACGACCGTGAATACCTTGTCCGGATCTTCGTAGTGCTGGTCCACGAGCCACGTGTAAAAGTTGGTGAGGTCCTTGCCGTTGAAGAGCTGAATGGGCTTGGGCTTCTCCTGACTCATGACCGTTCGTGTGGAAGCCAAGGAAACGCTCAGCACGGCGACCAAACAAACCGCGACGACGGAAGGAAATACAAGTCGCTTCATGTTTTGATTTCTCCTTTGCGTGACATTGGGCGTGAGTTCGAGTTTCGTGGTGTGATCGTTCGTCGCGAGAGATTCTAGTCGGAGCGACAACTTGTTGGCTACTCGTTTCGCAACGAGACGTGATCGACTAACATGGTCCGCTGCCGCGAGTAGGAGAAACCCTGTGATTTCCTTCGTCATCCCAGCCCATAACGAAGAACGGTTGCTCGGTGGAACGCTCGTCTCGATCCGCGAGGCGGTTCGAGATGTGACCGAACCGCATGAAATTGTAGTCGTGAACGACGCTTCGACCGATGCAACGGCTTCGGTCGCGCTCGATCACGGAACACGAGTGATTCAGGTGAATCATCGGCAGATCGCAGCAACGCGCAATGCAGGTGCTCGGGCCGCCACGGGCGATTGGCTCATCTTTGTGGATGCCGACACGGTCGTGAATCCGGCCGTGGTGACGGCTGCGCTGGCCGCACTTCGCGACGGTGCCGTGGGCGGCGGGTGCCGGGTGGAATTCGACGGCCGGCTGCCGCTGTACGCGCGGTTGCTCATTGTCCCGCTGATTCCGATCTATCGTTGGGTGAACCTCGCCGCCGGGTGTTTTCTTTTCTGCACCCGCACGGCGTTTGAGTCCGTGGGTGGCTTCGCCCAAGATCTGTTTGCGGCCGAGGAACTGGCCATGAGTCGCGGTCTCGGACGACTCGGGCGATTTGTCATCCTGCGGGAAACCGTCGTCACATCGGGCCGCAAACTACGTACGCACTCGTGGCAGGAAATCCTCGGCGTGCTTGGACGAGTGGCGTTGCACCGCCGCAAGTTTGTGCAGGATCGGAGCGGACTCGACGTGTGGTATGGCCAACGACGTGAGGACCCGGAAAACCAGCCCGCGGCTCCGGCGATCGGACCGTCGAACTCCATTCGGTGAATGACAACAAGATGATTTCAACGAGCGTTATGCTCCTGATGACATGCATTGCTTCTAGCGTAGAAGTTACTTCCTTAGTCGCACCGACTCCACCACGTACGCCCGAAGAGCAGCAGCAGATGTTTCACCTGCCGCCCGGCTTTGAAATCCAACTCGTTGCAGCCGAACCGATGATCGCCAAGCCGATGAACATCGCGTTCGACGACCGGTCACGTTTGTGGGTGACCGATTCGTTGGAATATCCGTTCCCGGCGAAGGCCGATTCGGTGCCGCAACTTGGCGGTCCGCACCATGGCCACGAATCAACTTGTCGATCGCATCGGCCAGGCGGCAACTGAACCGCTGCGGAAACTGCTGGCGACGAGTACCGATCCCGGCCAGCGAACGCATTCGATGTGGGCCTTGGAACGCATCGGCGGTTTGGACGACGCATTGCTTGGCGAGTTGCTCGACGACCAGCGAATTATCCCGCCGCACGCATTGATGTTGGCGGGCGAAAGACGCGAATTGTCTATCGACCAACGCCGGCGCGTGCTGGCGAAACTTGACGTTGCTTCGGGAATTACTCGTCGTGCGGCGGCCGATGTTCTGGCACGGCATGCGACGCCGGACAATATCGGCCCGCTCCTAAAACTGCGTCGCACGGCCCCGGCTCAAGACATTCAGTTGCTGCACGCGACCCGCATGGCCCTGCGCGATCAACTCCGGGTGCCCGGCGCGTTTGAATCTGTTGCTGGTTTGAAACTGAACGACGAAGATGCGAAAAACCTGGCCGACGTAGTGCCCGGCGTTTCGTCGCGGGCCGCGGCCGAATGGCTGCTCGGTTACCTAGGTGGCAAGCCGGACGACGCTGGCAATTTCCATCGCTACCTGGCCCACATCGCACGAAACCTGCCCATCGAACAGGAACAAGACGTGCTGGGCTTCGCGCACGAGTCAACCGGTGGCGACCTGAGACGTCAGGCCGCCACGATTCAGGTCCTGGCCGACGCCTTTCAATCGCGCGGAGGCAAGCGACCCGATTACCTGCACAGTTGGGCGGTCGGCGTCGCCAAGGCATTGTTCGATGCAGACGACGTGGACAGTGCTCGCGAGGCGATTCGGCTGGCGCGATCCATGAAGGTCATCGTACTCTTTGATTCTCTCAAGTCGATCGCCGCGGGAAAAAAGCCGTTCGAGCCGCTTCGGGCCGATGCGATTTCGTCGCTGGCCGAGATTCATCCGGATCATTCGCTGCACATTCTCAGTTCACATCTGGGAAACGCCGCCGAGCCGCTGGCGCTTCGCCAGCACGTGGCCGCAACTCTCGGCCAGCGCCAGCAGCCAGACGTGTACGCGGAACTCGTTCGCCATTTGCGCGTGGCCCCGGAAGAACTGGGGGTTCACATCGCGTCCGGCTTGGCCGGCGGCCGCGGCGGCGCGGAGATTCTGCTGGCCGAGATCGCGGCGGGCAAGGCATCGCCGAGATTGCTGCTGCACCCACTGGTGAACCGCCGGCTGCGTGCCTCGCGAGTGCCGGACATCGAGCAGCGAATCGCCAAGCTAACGGAAGGCTATCCGCCGGCCGAAGAGCGATTGCAGCAACTGATTCAAGGTCGCCGCGCCGGTTTTGCCAAATCGCAAGCGGACGGCGATCGAGGCGCGAAAGTGTTTGAAAAACACTGCGCGGCATGTCACACGATTGCCGGCCGGGGCACGAAGATCGGCCCGCAACTCGACGGCATCGGCCTCCGCGGGATCGACCGAATCCTCGAAGACGTGCTCGACCCGAATCGCAATATCGATCAGGCGTTTCGTTCCAGCTCGCTCGCACTGATGAACGGACAAGTGCTGGCCGGCCTCGTGCTCGCCGCCGACGGCGAAGTCGTTGTCCTGGCAGACGCCCAGGGCAAGGAGCTTCGCATTCCCAAGAGTGACATCGAAGAACAGACCATTTCCAAACTGTCGCCAATGCCTGCCAATGTCGCAGAGCTTGTCACCGAGCCGGACTTCTTCGATTTGGTGGCATACTTGACGAGCCAGCGATCGGAATCGCCGCCGCCGGGAAAATAGCGGCCTGGCTCACAGATTTCACGACCGGCTCACTCTTCTCGAAAACTAACGGCTGAGGTTTTTGCTGTGATTCCAAGTTTGCTTTTGAATGTCCTCGCCGAGTTCCGCTTCCAGCCAGCGATCGACTGAATCGGCCGCGGGTCGAAACTCGCGCGATTCGACCACACCGGCCACGGGCGGAAATCGTCCGCGCAACGGGTCATTGTCGATGATCGTATATGTGTGGACGCGTTGAATTCCTAAATTGGCATTCGTCGAACCGGTTAGCGTGACGAGGATTGTCTCATCGGCTTCGTGCCGCTTGTCGTTAACGATGGGGATGGTCAGGAATCGGAACACTTGCCCGGGCCGAAACTGGACTCTGCCTGTGCTGAGTCGATGATCGACGCCATTGCCGGTAGCCGTGCCGCCGGAGAGGGCATAATCGACGAAGACATCGCGCGTAGCCGGTTCGGTCAACATGACGGTGACCTTAGCCGATCGCGTCCGCTCGCTTCCCGATGAATCGGCAGAACGAAAGGCCACCCGTATTCCGTCATCGTCGCGGATGGTCAACAACGCATCGCGAAACGTGCCGAGCGTCGCCCGGCCCACCAGATTGGTGAGCCTCAAAGCGACTGTCTCATCTCCTTCGACCCTGCTGTCCTGCAAGATTGGAATCTCAACTAACTTTGGTTCCGCTTCGCCGTCCGACCAGGTGACTGACACGTCTGTCGCGGAATAGTCGGAGCCTGCCGTGGCCGTGCCGTTAGTTATGGCGAACTTCACCGAGACTTCTCCAACGGGATTCCCCCGCCGAACCACGTTGATCTGAACGGTGCCGGCATTTTCTTCTGCCTCGTAACTCGCCGCGGTGAATTCGATCGATTGCTCGACTATCTTGATCATGTGAGCGACGGACGGGACACCCTGGCCGTTCAGTATGAAGAGCATGTAGTCGCCCGGCGGCAGAAGATTTGAGTTCGATGGCATGCCGAGCGTGAGTCCGCCGGGCGCGAGCGAAAAACTCAACTCCGCAAAACGCTGATTCTGGTCGAAGGCGTGTGAGACCGCTCCTAGCCGAATCAGGCTCACCTTGGCAATGCTCGTGGCGTCATTGGTTCGAAGGAAAATCGAGTCGCCGTAATAAGCGACTGGCGGTGCGTCGGCGATGGTCGGCCGAGGGCCCTTGAATAGATACGGTGGCGAAAATATTTCCGCGTTGTTTAGCGAGCTGCCGGCCGCCGCACCTTGACCGCCGCCCGCCGCCATCACTCGGCCGTCGGGCAGGAGCAGCGCGGTGGATTGATACGTGCGCGGCAGAGCCAAGCCATCCGCAATTGACCATCGTTCGGTCTCCGGGTCCCACAGTTCGGCAGGCAACACGGCACGACGCTCGTCGTTGAACCCGTCACCGCTCGTCCCGCCGCTGATCAGCACCTTGCCGTCCGGTAGCAGTGTCGCGTTCAATTGCCGTCGTGCGAACGCCGGCGGCGCGATGGTTCGCCACACCGGGTTCGGTTCGTTCAGATCGATCACCTCTGCCGCGGCGACGGGCGGGTCATTGCCGCCCACAGTCAGAATCCTGCCGGGCCGGAACATCACGGCGGTTCCGTTCGAGCGATGGCCCGAGTTACTCGGCGGGCCTGGCGTCCACGATCCGTCGCCACTGGTATCCAGAAACCAGGTGGTATTGTCGGGACCCGCTTTGAACACACGGCCGTCGGGAGCGAGGAACATGCGCGGGTAGAGTTCGAAGCCAAGCGGCACATTGGATTCGGCGCCGGTCAATGACCGCCAACTTTGCGTCGCCGGCTGCCAGACCTGCGGCAAGTCATTCTTGAAAAAGTCGCGAGTCGTGCTTCCAGAAATCGCGAGCACGTCGCCGCTGCCGAGGACCGTGTTCGTCGCGTACCATCGACCCGCGTTCATGTCCGGAGAATCTTGCCACGTGTTGCGGGCCGGATCGTATCGGCTGGCTCGCGATAGCCCGATGCCATTGTCGAACGGGTGGCCGCCGGCTAGATGGCCGCCCGTGACGATCAGGCTGCCATCCGCATCCAGCGTGTGACCACTGGCGAACAAGTTGTAATCGGGCAGCGCCGGCGTGCTAAATGACGACGAGATGGGGTCCCACAACCGCAGGTTCTCCAGACGGTCCCAGAACATCACGCGGCCCGTCGGCAACAGCGTCGCGTGGATCGGCACAATCGGCCAGCACGCCACGTCGTCCCACTGGCCGCCGGTTCGAGAAATCTCGTCATCGCGAATGAACAGCCCCGCCATCTCTGGCCCAGTGAGCACGGCGTTCACCGGATTGCTCAAGACGACCTTCAGCACTTCGTCACTCTCCGTCAGGCCGTCGTTTACGATCGAAACGGAAATCGTTCGCGAGGTTACCCCTTCGTCATAAAAGATTGTCCCCCGCGTCATGCCGTAGTCGAGTCCCGCAAGCGCGGTCATATCGCGAGTCTCAAAGTCCACTCCAACACGTTTGTTCAGGTTTCCCGTTCGCTTGACCGTGATTTCGGCGAATCCCTGATTCTCCAATGCGGTGTACGTCGGGGAACTCAGCGATATCAAGCTCTCGGATGTGCTGGTGTACTGGACGTAAATGTTGTCGATATCGTGGTCGGCTGTTTCCAGGTTCGAGCGGGCGCCGAAGTGGACCCGGCCGGAATAAAGCCCCAGGCCGGGAACCGGCAGGCGGTCGATCACCGTTATCAATTCGTCGTCGATGCACGCCTTCAGTTGCACCGTGACGTCGGCAGTCGGGGCACCCAGCCGCACGATGATCCGCGCGTGAATCCACTGACCACCGGCCAGGTCCACGAGCGGCGTAACGTCTACGTCGCCATTGGGCACAAGTGCCTCGTCGAAGTGGACCGAAATGCTGTTGTTGAAGTCTGGCCGGATGATGTCGTTACCCAGAACATCGACGCCGTCGTTCTCGAGAATGTCGAATCCGATGCCGAGCGACCGTCGAAAATTCGGCTCCTCGCCGAAGCTGGGTACTTCGTAATCCAATCCATATTCCGACGTCTCGAGCATTGCAAAACTGAACCCGTCGCCGCGCCCGCGGCCGGGCACCATGCGGAAATCGAAATCGCTCACGATCTCGTCGATCCTACCGAACCCCAAACCGAACCCGCCGAAATCGACGAACGAAAACGTGACGCTGTTCATGCTCGGCGTTTGAGCATCGGCCGAAACCAGTCGCAGGAATTCGCCGTTACCCGTCGGACCCCCCGGCAGCAGTTGGGGCGGTGATGCATTGGTGAATTGGTGAAAGAGATAATCCGTACCGTCGCCGGACACATCAAAGTTCTGAATCGTGGCCAAATGCGTGCGCTGTTCGAGTTTCTCGCATTCCAAACTACCCCGCCGTCGCTTCCCGGCTTGCCGAGAGACACACTTTTCGCGAATCCAGTTTGGCCAACTTGGCCGAATCACCCACAAGGGAGCCACGTAGGAAAGCCTCAGTCCAGTTTGCAATCGTTCGAGTGGTTGTGCAAAGTGCCGCCTGATTACGTCGTTGGCCCCCTCGACCAATGACCCCAGTATTCTGATCGATTCGTACCCGATTGTCACGGAGCGAGCTACTATGAAATGAAACACTTGCCACAAGCACGGAGGATGCTTCCTTGGTACCTCGTCGATCACTTGGATGATCCAATTGCCCTTGGTACGATGGTTGCCATGACGCTTGAACAACTACGGCAGATGCATTCCACGCGGCCATTTAAGGCGTTTGACATTCTGACTGCCGATAGCGCGCCCTCACGGTGGAACACCCGGAGCAACTGGCCCTCTCCGAAGTTGGCCGGACTATCGCGGTCGCGCGCCCCGACGGCACGATCGAGATTGTCGACCTGCTGTTTGTCGTGAGCCTCAAGCCCCGCCCGAACGGGGCGCTTCGCCGCGGCCGACATCGGTCCTAGCGAACAGACGCTACGGTTTTTGGTCATTGTTGACTGCTTCTCGCGATTCCAATTCCTTCCGCCACTTCGCCGCCTCCTCGGGCCGGTCCCACGCGGTGTAGTGATCGACCAGGCGGCGGATGGC